>Ga0247757_10001070_pt1 | contig 19883 bp, 20 predicted proteins | sample UWRJL126311R4_FD_180929 | JGI IMG/M metagenome (GOLD analysis project Ga0247757, IMG submission 180929) | Plant litter microbial communities from Arlington Agricultural Research Station in Wisconsin, United States - UWRJ-L126-311R-4 | ecosystem: Environmental > Terrestrial > Plant litter >... | reverse complement strand
ATAGAGATATTTTTTCATGCATTGCGAGATTTAGTCACACCTATCATGAATAGGTAAGAAAGGCAGGGATTGGAACAATAGATATATTGTCGATAAAGACGTGCTACTGAGAATGGCTTCTCGCCCGGGAGAGTTGAGTAGAGAAGAGCAGGTAGCCCTGCCAAAAAGCAATAGAGAGTGAGACCTATCCGTCAACCGCTCGCATACGCAGAATTCCTGACAACGATAAATACGTTCGGGTTAGCTAGGTATGGACGCTGCCAGGAAGTCTGAATGGGCAATCTATTGAAGGGGTTGTAAAACTATATTCTTTTTTATTTTTTTCTTCTGTATCTTTTGACTGCTGAATATCGATTCGTGAGAGTGTCTTAGATGGCTATATTTCTGGAGGAGGTCAAGTGTTTTAGATAGAACCAGAATACAACAACAGGGCTGCTAAACTGAGAGTGTGGGTTAAGCGTGCACGCTGAGTCCTATGACAGCAGATGCGGAACAGGAGTCCTAGAAATAGTGAGGGATTCTGGGGCCAGGAAGAAAAAGAATATTAAGAAACAGAGTCAGTAGGGGAACAGGGAAACAGTGTAATTCGGAGCCCAAGCAACGATGAACATGTGGATGAGGAGGTGGCTGTATTCCGTCGTAATCGTACCCTTTTTCTAAACTGAAAACAGAGTAAACCGCGGCAAACACTACAGATGGTGCGCGAGGCGCAAGCTAATAGGGCAGCAGAGAATTGGATTTTAATTCGACCGCGGCTTTGTCGATTCGATTTTGATTCTCACCTAAGTGGAAAGACAATCGTCTTAATTTCCTTCTCATAGTTTGCTATATACTAATCCCAGCTAGCTGCCTATCCTAATATGTATCTGAAACAGATTACCATGATCTCTGACTGGGATTCGGACATTTTCGGATTTTGTTGCACGTTTCAGACGCAGAGATAGACACCAACAAAGAGGAGATGGGTAGAGTTAAAACTCCGATATGAAGTTAAAGTACATCGTCAAATGCATACAAGCCCGCTAGAACGCGCTACTGACGTGTGCCCAAAGAAATACAATTCATATAGCTAGAGAAGACGAGAATATCATGGACTGCCCAAAATGTAGGGTAGAAATGCCACCAGAGACGGCTGGTGCGCTGAGCACTCTGTATGAGAATCATATGATAAGAACGTCAAATGTCCTCAGGGTATTCGTGTTTAGTCTAAGTTACGACTTAGACTTAGCTAATAACATATCGTTATATTGAACTTGGACTTCTCGTACATTATGATCACTTCATAATGATTGGAATCACTACGCTGTACCCCGTTTCACCATCGCTCGTGCTCGAGAACTAGCCCTAGGTCTTTCTATATTACTTACCACTGGATACGTATGGAAAGGATGTGAACGAGTTAATACTTATACGAAAGTACTTCGCAAGATCTATAAGCTCTTAGCATCTTTGATGACAGTTTACTGAAGGTATTGAAGTACCACATTAGATCGTTATAACCCTAAGAAATGCAATGACTAGCCCTAGAAGTCAAAGAATGCAGGTTTTAATTGATATGTACGAAGGAGAAAAGGAAACTTTCTTTTATATCTGTATATGTAAGGACTCCCGCTCCCTTCAAGATTCTCCCTTGCCACTCTTTTGGGGTTCTGTAACGGGGGAAGCAAATCTACGCTCTGTGTATGAATTCAAAAAATAGAGCTGAAAATATAAGTTGTACCTACTTCGTAATATCTGTATATCAGGGTCATAAGATTCAGACTTATTCGTTACATATTGGCAGAGCCTGGTCCCGAAAAAAGAACTTTCTATCGATGCCGGCAACACTTGTTATGGAGGGCCATCCTATCACATACCAGTTGTACTCACATGGAGCACAGGGTAACGAAAAGTGGTTTACGGATTGGCTGCCACGCTGTGACTAAGATGCCAGTCCTGCGTCAGTATGTCGTCATTGGCTGCTGGAGCGGCTAGTGTCTTGGCAGAGCACAAGCCTCATGTGAAAGCCCCACGTAATCAGGCGGCAACATCTCCTGCCTTACTCCACTACAAGCGATTCCCGACGATCCAGCCTAAACCGGACATATTTGGGATACACAGTGAAGACTATGTCAAAGCCTCGCCCCTTTCCCGCCCTCACTGGGGGCTGTTTTTGCGGTTCTACCCGATATCGCTTGGAAACCGCACCCTTATTCTGTTATGCGTGTCACTGCTCCGACTGCCACAGGTCAGCGGGCTCCATATTTGCATGCTTCACATCCATAGAAGCGGACCGTGTCTCATCTATTGGCGAAAGTGCACCCAAAATCCTGCAATCCATTCGCCCGAACGCTATTACTAGACATGCAGCCTCATGTCGCACGTGCGGAACTGAGCTCTGGACTAGTGGTGCCAATTTTCCTGTTACCATTGATATTAAGACTGGCACTTTGGATCACCCGGAACTCATGGAACCCGACCTACATGAGTGCATCGAAAGTAAAGTTCCCTGGGTTATCCTTCCCGAGGGTGCGAGGACATGCAAGGGTCCATTTGATTTCCGCAAGTATTGGCCCAAAAGTAGTTTGGTTCGGTTCGCGGCTGCCGTGAACAGGATGGAGGAAGGACGTCAAGCGAAAATGTCTGCAGGGATTGTTCGGGCTGAAGAAGATGAAGAGAAAGAAACAGACAAGACTCCCACTGCGCAAACGCCAGACGAGAAGAACGAGGATTTAGAAGATGATGAGGAGTTTGAGAGGAAATTTCGGGAAACAGAACGCGTACTGCTGGAGAGGCTGGAACAGCTAAGTCTCCGATTGGGAGAGCAGGATAAAGTGGCAGCAGCCTATGCACCAACTTCTGTGGGTGAGAATATGAAAGTAGATAACTCTTCAGCCACGGATGGCAGTAAGGTGAAAGCAGGCGACTTACCAACTGCCGGTGGGAGTTCTGACGGAGCACTTAAGACTAGTGGCTCGTAACGTTACGTAGAGGTCAACCATGCGGCAGGACTATTATGAAGCTCGATGTTCCATTGAGGTAATCGTCCTATAAGCGTCCCATTCTTCTATCCAAAGTTGTTTTTCTCTATTTGGAAATGTCGTTATCCACGCTGTTTAAAAGCGTCCAATGCTGCAGCAATATCATCCTTTGTTTGCTGTCCGTGGGTCCGCCTTTCTGCCCTTCTCCGTGCTTCGTCTACTTTTCTCGTCCTGACAGCTTCTAAACGCGATGCTACCCTCTCCACGATGCCCAGTTTAGTAATAATTCCACTGCACTCAGCAGTCTTTTGGGCCTATCCCAGATAAAATTATTTGCCTCGTATAAAGGTATCAAAGCCATCTATATGCCCTGCCTTTAGAAATCCAGCCCAAACAACCTTATGTGTTACCTATAACTTCTTCAATTGAGCTTCAAAGTCTTCGAACTCTACCTGGCTTGAATGGGAGACCTCGACGAGAAATCGAAAATCCATGAGTAGTAAACTACCTATATGAAGTTCTACTTTCATATGACGGAAAGCTGTGTTTCCGGGATTTGTGTCTCAAATTGTTTAGTATAACTGTAGATATTTGCATGCATAATGACCTTATATGTATTTACAGGTCGTTTTTGAGCAACCTAAGTAGTGTTTTACACTAACATGTATTCGAGTATATGAACTAGAAAGCTAATGTTATATCGTTACTGTTGGCACGGCAAAAGGTGCACGGGGTTGAATCAACTGCAGCTGCAATAACTTTATATGAGAGTAGACGATCGATTCTATAGAGAGAGAACTATGGAGGAGTTTATATAGACGGAGACGTTATAAGGGAGCAACGCACGGAGCGCTATAGGCCATGGCGCGTGGGCGCAATGAGTCATAGCGACGAAGGAGGGGAAAGGAGGGAGAGAAGGGAGAGGAAGAAGGAGATCACGAGACATGGTGTTGACGTTATAGGAATATGATGATTCCAATGCCATAGGAGGCTGATGATTCCAACAGTTACATCCACAAGAAACGGATGTTGGGCATTTGGGAACCGAAGAGCTTCGAATAGCCGTGACTCGTTCTCGCAGCTGTTGATATAGTTGATGTATTTGAAGTGATTAAAATTTTTCAATATGCATATATCTAAGATGACCTCCCTAGAGGCCAGTCGCTAGACATGGTGACAAACTCCATGAAGCACTTTGCGAGCAGTGGAGATAGTCAGCGTTCGGCCCACTTTATTCGCCCGCAGCTTAGGTTTTCAATGCGTTTGAGTAAAACATTATCTTTTACGAGTAATACACCACAATAAGGCTATTCACAAGCTTTGTCGTACTAGAGTGGCCGTTGAGCCCGTAGCTCGAATAGGCTGCATTATGAAATCCACCGCAAGAGTTATGTAAAATCCCATACTTAGAGTATTGGAACGCTAATAAACAACTTTAAGTCGTGACTTCTTCACTAGAGGGTACAAGGACGGTCTTTACCCGTGTTGCGTGGTATTTCATGTTAGAACACCCACAGAGCTCCGGCAAGTACTAACTTACTATCAGGCCATTTATAAGCGCTACGTTCCACTACTGAGAATATTATGCGTATCCCGTAATTCAAGGCGGGTTTAGTTCAATATATGACCATATTTTCCATACAGCAGAGCTATTCTTAAGGCTATCAGTCTAGGTCTAGTTGTCCTGCACAAGCCAGCTCCTCCAAGCTTCATTCTTGATCAGCCTCTCCATGTCCTCGTCCTTAAGGAGAATGCTAACTTCAATTGCTTCATCCACTTCACCCTCATCTTCGAATACTCTCTTCCTTGGTAGCATCATACATACACCGTCAAACTTTATCTTCGCACTTCTCACATACTGAGGCTTTCCAAGATGTGGCCCGAAGTCAAGGTCATAGAGCCCCACCCCAGCCATGCTGGTGAAATGGAGGTCAGCACCACCATAAAAAAACCACGAAGGAACAAGATCAGTCAAATTGGGATTAGTGTCTGAGAGCTGAACGAGCTCATACATGTGGTCGACTGTGAGGCGATCGCTGGCTGATGCAATGCTGGCGATGACAGGCTCGAGTCTTTCAATCGTACTTTCAGATGGAATGAATGCAAGTTTGTCCACAGTGAGCTCAGTCAATGCATACCCAAGACAGTTTCCAAGGTATGGTGCACCACTGACAGTAGGACCTAGTAGTCGACGCCCACTTACGGAGAAGTCCATTTTCGAAGTAGATGCTTGGACAGGATTCTCAGCACGTGTGGTGCGTACGTTTGTGATGGATGCCCAGATGAGCGCAGTGAGGATGTTGTTGACTGTCAACCATTTAGCGGGAAGCTTTCCAGCTAGGTTTTTCTTGATTAGTTCTATCCGGTGTTTTGAAAATCCGAAGACAACGTTCACGCCAGTTCCCGGCTTTGGCGTGCCTGCTGCCGCACCACCGTGTACGATATTTTGTTTCGACTTCAAAGCATATTCTGGGTGCCGGCGCAGGATTTCATCAAAATCCAAAGCTTGGACGTGCTGTGGTACCTGAAGACTACCTCCGAGGAGCCGCTCCCTTCTTTCGAAGATGTCACCTGGATGGATCCCGGCAGCGGTGCCTGCTTCTGAGCTCCGAGTGTTCTCAGATATGGCCCGGAGAATCTCTCCATATCCTCCACCATCCATGATTTTGTGGTATGCTAGAATGCAAACAACCAGTCCGCCATCGATCTTTGTGTAATTCGCCACCAGAACTGGAGCCTCGAAACCCGCATCTGCTTTTGGTACGGGTGTTCCAAATACATGTATTGGGAAAGGATCCCTGTCGAAATGAAGCTGTTTATAACTTGGGAACCCTTCTGGAGCAGGAATCTCGTCGAATCGAGGGGGCACACTTTCATTATTATAGGTGATGTATGTTTCCCCTCGATTTTCAGACCCTGTTTCATAGACTCTGCCTTTTAGGAAAGGTAATTGGTCGCAAGTCCTCCGAAGCGCTTCTTGAAGATCGAAAATGGCAGGTTCGTAATCGATGACGGGAAATACCAAAGCAAAACGAATGTAAACACGTGGGCTGTGATGGTCAAGTGGAGAGAGGACAAATGTTTGTTCGGGCATGATGGATGATCGATCACAATCACAGAGTTTATGGAGGAACTTGCCCTACTTTTGCCATACATGTTGTAAATTTTTGTAAACATGAAATACTTTAGTGTCCCAAATCGGCATATGATGCCACTGCACCAAATCTCTTGGGCCTGGAACGATCGAGAGGAAGCGTACGTAAAGAAAGCTATGGAAACGCCACCAACGTTGCCCAGATTCGGATGTGCATATACGAACAATGTTCGCGAACGTCTTATGGAATAGTCAACAATGACACATCCCTAGTGAAAGCTAACGGTGGTGTATTGCGGGGCGGCTGCGGCTCTAGTCCCTAGTGCAGCCTTGCAGATATTGGACAGGGTTTGAATGTTTCGCCTACTTAGGTAGAGCCTCGCGATCCTTGACACGCTAAGGTCCGCTCGAATTCTGCATCCACAACAGAACCCTGCACACGTTTACATGAAGGATCACGACTTGCTAGCATCCTTTCTGTCACACTGATGTCTTAGAGCTAAGCACAGACGGTGTTGCTGCGCGACTGATCGTGCAGATTCGATGACTCGTATACAGCAAAGGAGCATTTGAAGCACAGAGCAACGACCCTGCGTCCATTTGAACTCTTCACAGCAACGGCACTGAGCGCCGACATCCCGACTGTTGGCGCCCTCTAGAATGCAAACGCACACCGCTGCTTTGTTAGGCCAAGTGTGCATTACGTCGATTTCCAAGTACCAAGCCACCATTATGCTGATGCTCCTTCGCGAGCTAGTGGCGCTGACCTGGGCACCAGCATGCGCTGAAGCAGAATGCAAAGAGAAACCATGGCAGTGGCTTGCTATTAAATTCCAGGTGCTGAGTTATCCATACCGGTTGAAACTAAGGGGTGAGCTCATGCATGAGTGCAGGATTTCAGGTAAGCATTGAAGAAGGAGAAAGTCATGCGACAAATTTGATAATCAGCGTGTCAGTTCTGTCGTGGTATCAGCTGGTCGCAGGTGCGAACACTCGCATATGGTGGTTCCTTGAGAAAAGATACATTTTAATATTCTAAAATCTCCACAAACGTCACACTCCGCACGAGGGCGAAATTATATAGAAAAAAACTAGTCCAACCCGCTGTGTAGCACTCTCCTTATTCTAAAACGGCCAACACAAGAAAATTGACACCCTTCTCAATATCTTAAGTAGATTACGCTTCAATCGGTATTCATCTTTTGAAGCTCTTAGTCACGGTTAGGCTCGGGCATCTCGGTCAAGTGAAACTGTCTTCCTCACACTGACCATTTTATCCTCAATTACTCCATATCAACAGCGCTACAGAAATGTTTCTACTACGGCTCTAAGCCAAAATATTCATAAGCGTGGAGATTTGGAATCACCTTCGTGATCGCCATATTGATCTATGTATTGTTTCATGTATCTAATTATCTCGCGTTAGCACCAGCTTGGAGTGACGACGCCAATTTTGCACGGTACAGGTGCCCGCGAAAGCGAATAAAGATCAGACCGAATATGCATGTAGCATCCAGTATCCCAAGTCCAGTGAAAAACCATCCATATCCCATTTTCTTGAGCAAAGAATCTATGATAGAACCGGAAACCGCAGAACCAATATTTCTGAGCAACCCAGCAAGTGCGACAAGAGAGGCGGCCGATGTAGGCATACACTCTGTTTGATAGCTTGTACTCAAGATCATTATCGCTCCAGTACCTACAGCCGCTGATTAAGTCAGTCAGTAGTGTCTTCTCAGTGGTATGGCGTGTGTTGTAGAATCACTTTACTTACCTAGGGAGATTGCGACCAGGATAGCGACTGGATGATAATGCCGAGCGATAAACCATCCAAACATAGACTTCCCAGCAGCAGTGATAAGATACGCAAATACTTGCATCTCAACTCTCCATTCCGGTGCTGGAGCTTTTCCGTCGTGCTTCGCCTTGTACCGTCGGTATCGAAAGTCAGAGAAGCGGCCGACCAGAACTGAGGACAATAGGAGAAAGATACCTTGAAAAGTAAGTATTTGCACTAAAGGGATTTGCTATTTGTATTTACTTACCTGGGGCTAGATAGGCATACCCAGTCTCGCTCCCGCTCCAACCATACTGTACTTGCCAGACGGTTGGAAAGATAATGTACATCGCAGACAGACCAGCGAAGTTGAATGCGGACGATAATGTGACAATGCAGTTTGGTACAAATGTCAAGACTCCAAAGAGAGTTTTTGGCGTGAAGCGCGGCGGCCTGGGGTATTTCCCGTCCTCTACAACTTGTTTCTGGCGAAATCGTGGCATGACAAGCCAACCCTTCATGGCATAGATGCTACCATTTCCTACGAGGCATCGAAGGGTCTCAGGTAATAGGAACAGTACCATAACGTACACTGGAATGCATGCAAGACCTTAAGACGAATGTATTAGTATCACCTAAAATGTGGCACTGAATGATACTTACAAAGAAACCCGAATACCCATCTCCAAAGACTTACATCTGAGAACTGGCCTCCAATAAGTGGACCGAGAAGCGGTCCTAGTTGCGGCCCCATAAGAAACAGTCCCATTCTTGAGGCGCGTTTCGCCGGCTCGGTCACATCCGCCACGACGCCAGCGCCAACGGCAGTAACCATCGATGAACCAATCGCCTAAGACATTTAGTCATTCGAACAACACTAAGATTCTTCAAAACAAACCTGGAAAACTCTTAAGCTGAATAGACCTCCCAGGGTAGGCGGCAAAGCAGCGAGGAGAGCATTTGCGATAAGAAAGATGGCGAGCGACCAGATATACACAGACTTGCGACCGCCGAAGTCACTAGCTGGCGCACCGAACAGAGGTGCAACCCCAAATACTGCCCAGTAAACGCTCACAGATGCGTTTATGACTGCCGGGGTGGTTTTGAAAATGCTCTCAAAAAGTTTTAGGCTGGGAAGGTAGACTGCTCCGCTGACTGGAGAAAAAAAGCCAGCCGCGGTGGCGATGAAGACAATTAGCAACTGTCTTTTGGGTGGGAAGGCCGAGTATGCAGGCGTTTGGTGTGATGGAGATGCACTTTCGACATCTTTTGTCTTAATCGTATCTTGCAGCTCTTTCGAAAATTTGCTGTCGGATGAATGGCTGGACTTATCGTCTACGGATGTAGAAACACCGTTTTGGGATTCTTTGGTATCACTCATGGCTATCAAGCTTAAAGACGGAATATTGAGCTGTAGTTGATGTGGATAGTACAAGGTCTCATAGAGTACTTTGAGTGGTATTATGGAACAGATTAACAACTCGATAGCACCCCCCACCGGGCTGAGTAGCGCGCATAGTTGCATGGCTCATCGGGTCGTAGGCTGTCTCCCTGCCGTGCCAGCCGCCAAGAGTATGATGAGCGTATCCACATCAGCAGGATGATAGTTTGCGCTTGATAGGTACGCATTGTCTTAGCGATTCTCGTACAATATAGTCCGATCTTGTGCTAGTGCAGTGCCTCCGAGAAGCCAGCTCCTCTCGAGACCCATCCGCCAGGACGTCGTCTGTTCCGCGGACCGATCGACATAGGTACCAAGTGCGCCCACATGTACAAGGGGTAAATGCAAAAATCACCTAATGCTAAAAATGGTATCCCTGTCCAAGCAAGACGAGAATCGGGAATGCCAAGAGTAAGACGCTTGCAGTGGCGCTGTATAAACGGTTAGATACCGCCCACCCCTGAGCGGGAGGGAACGGAGGGTCTGTGCGCCATTCCGGGAGGCATATTTGGCATGTGTCCAGGCCCAAATCAGCGACCCAAATTTTGGCATTTTAGGAAATCACCGGAACCTAACACATAGGATGGGTGAGTGGAGATGTAAGTTGCTGTGACAGAAAGAGAGCTCAGATCTAAAATGCAGTGGATCAGTGGTCTGATTCAAAATCAATTACCATGTGCAGATTCGCTTATGTGTTTTGTTTTGTAATGCACAGTCAGCTCCATATGATTCTGCCCTTACTACGTTTGCGGGAATTTGCTGTGGTGAAGCTGATGAAGCGCCACTTGCCTTCCGCCAGCCACAGCGGGTAGTTGGTTTGCTTCAGTCCAGCCGGAGGAATGCATAATACTATTGAAGCCCACAAAACACGAAAATGTCCAACGTTCAGTGGCTAACGGTGAATACGAGTATGACTTCCCGTCGTCATTTGTACGCGAGGTCCAGCAACATGATCAGGCCTTTTTGTGGGTTGCAGACAGCAACTAGCCAGCTGCATTATCAGCCGCACCCAGCTTTTAGTTAAGGGATGCAAGGAAGAATGGCTGATAGGACAGAGGTTTAGTTCACTTAGAGCCTTGATCACATACACGTTCGCATACAGAGGACCACCCTACAGTACCTAGTTGTTGCAACCACCCTAAATTCATTACGTCGTTTATTTGTTTTCGTCGCATGATAAGAACTTTTCTACTCTAAAAGCCGTCACTCTTGGGTAAGCTGATGTGTGTCTCTGCTTGCCGGTAATGCCCATCTGTTAAACTAGAGAAAAACCCTTTAGCAAATGGCTGACAGAAGGATTAGTCCACCTTCAACCCTTAATCCACATCTGAACACCGTGTGAATCATACATCATAATCTTCTTACTGTAAATTCACGCCTGAAATATTTAGGTCGAGGTGTGGGTTAGCTAAGCTGTACATGTAACATCTTGGAAGCTAGTGCTGAGTGATATCCCATGGTTGTGAATCGTACATTTTGCTTCATATACTAGTGGTACCAGGTTCAAGTTGTTCCTCGTATGTGACGACGCAAGGGCCTTGGACGCACAATCGTAGCATCTTGGCTGTGGCTGGGTATCAAGTCAGTGCTCACGCAAGGGGCATGGCATCCTTCGGTCTAAGTGCATTGAGAGGACGTAGAAGGTTGAATTCAGTCGAAAATGGCTGGCGGTAGCCCTCAGGATATCTGACGTAAGGTAGATTGGGTACACAGAAAAGGAGTTCGATACTGCAATGCACCGCAGTGGCTTCCAACTTCAGGACTTACTCCTCCTTTTTCCTCTCTCGAAATTTTTCGAAACATCTATTCGATCAACTATTCTACTTTGTCTGTCTTCTTTCATGATGAATGAAGGTTCTTCTCCTTACCATGCCATCCAGGGACTCTTTTGTCGAGATCCTGACTATGCATTGCTTGCTGTTGAGGGCAAAAACGCAGTGTCTCTCAATGCACACTGGAATTTTCTTAAAACTGAAGCCAACAACCAATACGACATTATCGATATATTACCATCTGGCAAAAAAGTCCATACAAAAGCAATCGACCTAACAAGCTGTGGAGATCTCTGCTCAAATTCAACATCTATGCCACACGACCATGTCTTACGCGAACTTTATCATACCTCGAAACACTGTTACTTGGGTCTTCTAAGCTGTCGTTTCAAAGAGACAACTGAAAAAGAAGCTGCATTCCAAGACTGGATCGAAACATATTCTCTCTTAGAGACTACATTGGTTCCGAAATCGAAGATGCATCCTCATAGTGAAATTCAAATTTTGCAAATCGCCGAACAAATCACAACTTTGTTCGAAACTACTCTCAGAAATATTTCATCTCAAGATGAGTGGCACATTGGAAGAGATCAGTTCATCAGAAGAGTATTCGACTTCATCGCTCGTGGCGAGCGCATTCAGTTTGGAGTGCCAGCTTTTCCGTGTAAATCACCGAACAAACATAAGGTTGGTGGGGTGGGACCGGACATGGCGGAGCGGGTTGCCTTACAAACACTTCATACTTTTACAAAAAAGCTGCAGGAGTTGTATGCTCCAGGTGCCACAATCTGGATTATCAACGATGGTCATGTATTCTCTGATTGCAGTATGTTCTCCTGACATGGCCTTTCATTTTTAGTCTCAATTAACGACGTGTAGTCGGCACAGATGACAAAAACGTACTTGACTACGAATCGCAGCTCCAAGACATCTATAGGGCTTCGTATACCGAGGAACAAGATCGCGAAGCCGTTAGGTTTTGCGGTCTTAATGATATGTTTTTTAACAATCCTGACGCTGCCAATACATTCTCTGAGACGTGGATTTCGGAGTTTTCTATGGCGCATCCTATTGAATCCAATCATCTGGCTAATGCGGAGAGAGCTCGGAAGATCATGATGGCTGGCTACCAGAGCTTACGTTCCCATTTCGAAAAATTGATTGCAGATCAACATCCAGCGACATTGGGCTTATACCGTGGACAAGCTCGCTTCATGCAAGACGATCTAGCCACTGCCGATTTTCTTGCCAAATCAACAAAACAAAAAAAGAAAATCTCTTTCATAGTGGCCGCAGAGATGATTGCTCGTAACCAGGCATATTCGAACCTTCTAGAGCTGCTGTACCCCAACTTTGTCCGCTTATCAATTCACGCCCATTCCAACAAGGGCCCGAAGTTTGGTATTTGCTTGTTCCCGCGAGACAAATTTCGTGCTATCGACTCTGTTACGAACAGACACGAACCTGTTCCTGCGTATGAGTTCCAGGTACCAACTCCGTGGCATAATGCAATCATTAAGGTTGAAGGTGACAGCATGATCTATTTAGGAAAAGCGAGTACTGCGAGAGCAGCAATTGAGGCAGGAAAATTTCACGGCGGATGGGTTCAAGGGCCTAGTGGCGGGCATTTTGTTCTGCGTGCTGCTACCTGCAATATGCCAGATGAAAGAGTTATCGAGGATTCGGTTCCCATCATTTCCACGCCAATATCCACTGCTACCACGGCGTTTATAATCCCATCCTCAGAGCATGTTACAGCGCCTTCTCCAATATCTTCGCCAGCTATTTCTACATGCTCTTCTACTACACCTACGATGGTGGAAAGGAATGACCGGGGAAAGGGCTTGGGCATCTTGAAATCCGAATCGGAGGTCGTGCAGAGCACAGCCGCCAGCATGTCTTCCGGAAAGGAGAAATGCGAGTCTACTGCATATCATGCTCGTGTATTCTGTGGTGTCTTTGACGCGCCAACCAGGTTTGTTCGGCGGGCTTTCAGGTATTCGTATCGCAGCCGCGCGTAAATTGGCTATGGGATCAGGTTTTGCCTATTTCTCTTCTTAGATAGATTACCTTCCTGCAAGTTGAATTGGACTGATGCATAACGTTTCCTCCGTAGACCAAAGTGTTCACATGGACCCATAAGACCACAGGCCTCAGTTTTGCGTTCAGTACTCAGTAAATCGATCCATGCTCTGTCATGATAAGCGTTTGATCCGAACTCCGGTATCAACTGCCGTACCTTCGCAGATTTGTAGAACCCGTCGCTGCAATTACCTTTTTCCCACGTTGGTGGTTTTCGATCGGGTGGGTCTGATGCTTTGGGAAACCATAATAACGCCTAATATAGCGACACCGCCAATCGGATCCCAGCTTTTTGACATCGCATCCTCTCAGCACGCAAGGCCTGTCAGTCGAACTTTATAACAGCCACAGGACAGTGGTCGCGCATGAATACGGCGTTAGTGGCCAGCGCCACGTGCATGCCACACCACCGCGCATCTCCGCGCACCCAGCGGCCTGTTTATACACACGAGGCGCTTATGAGGCGTTCAACCGGCGTTTCTAGGCGCTTAACTAACCATGCGAGCGATCCTATTTCGCAACAGGCGGTGAAATCTGTGGCCAGGGTAAATTGTACAATATGTCCAAGCGCTAAAGATATCTGCGGGAAACGTTACGTTGACATCGAATGGGTTCTGGATTCAGCTGTAAGCTATGATTTAGCCGGACGCAGCGACGTTCTACAGTCTAAACGAGTCCGATTCCGCTATCGCGATTGGTGCTCGTTGCAACGTCTCCAATGCAACGTCTCCATTGCATCGTCAGCATCTCGGCCCGTGTCTTTGCATGATCAGTGGAGAGAGCTTCATAATTTATCAATGCATAACACGAGGTTTTGCGCTACCAGCAAACGGATAGACGGACCGTTAGCGGTCTCTCGAGCACAATTTTTACGTGAAACCCACCGAAAATCAGCATTCGAGGCATGTGGAAAATCGCTAGGAGGATTAAGGTTTCCGAAGTTCGAGCACGGAATGAAAGAGGCGTTGGGAGGATACCATAACGTCATCAAAGTGCAATCGCTCGGCCGGCGATCCTGCGATCTGGCTTTAGAAGATCGAAATCTGCAAGACATACGCAGAGCACCGATCAGGAAACATTGTGCGAAACAAATCATTCATTGGTGTATCTAGAGCAGGCCAGATCCCTGAGAAACCATTGTCCCACCAACAATGATCTATACGCGCCCCTCGACAAACATGTCTCTATTGCTGAAAACTTCCCTACACTTTCTGCACACGAGCGAACTGCAGTCTCAGCATCCTGGGGATCAACGGACCGGCCTGGCAGGGGTTAGCGTATCTCTCAGTACAACTGCGCATACTCGATCACTTACCGGGCTCATACGACGGGGCCAAGTGGGATCCAACTTCCACTCCAGGTCTCGAAGTAAAAGCGCCATTGCCAATCTGGCTCCTGTCATTGCAAACTTGATGCCTAGGCACGTTCTTCGCCCACCATGGAAACTGATAAAAGTCGACTTGGCGCATGCTTTGCGGAATAACAGCTGAACATCGTCGCTGGTCTTCCCCCACCGTTCAGGACGGAATTCATGTGAATCGGCCCCCCAGAACTCTTGATCGCGGTTAGTAGTGTAGCCATTGTAACCCACATAAGTGCCTTTGCAAAGTAGAATATTGTCGCCAAGCATGACGTCTTCTTCTGTGCGACGATTGAGTAGCTGCGAAATCGGAGGGAACAGACGCAAAGTCTCGTAAATAGTTGCTGTGAGTAGAGGGATTTCTGCGAGAATGTGGGGATTAACTCGGTCTTCGGGTGAAAGCGCAAGCACTCTTTCCCGTAATTGATGCTGCAACGTTTGATGCTCAGCTAGCATCCGCATCATAGACAATAGCAGGATCTGGGGATTTTCGTGCCCTGCAAGGAACATGGAGAGGCAATTCTGCTGAAAGTGATATCGGCTCCTGCTGCAAGTTAAAGATAACTCGAAATCTTATGGAGGACTGACCTTACAAGATACCGGTTCGATATGCGGTCACCAGTCTGCATCCTAGATGAGACTCCTCCATGCCTTTTGGATGTTCATGCTGGTGACCCTCAAGCACCTTTTCACAAAGCTGCCGTTTGAAGCTGACGACGAGCTTCCGTGCCTCTTCTCGGCTTGGGATCTTGAACCAGCGTTCAAGCATCGGGAAGTTGAGGTGAATTGGGTTAAAGATATGGGGCTTGATCTCCGTCTGGAGTTTTGACAGCGGCGCGTTTGGGTTTCCTAGAGTCTTGATCTGGTCAAAAACCTTCCCAAATATCGGCAGTAGTTGGCTCATCGACATACGTTGAAACTGGAGCCTAGTAAAGCTTCACTCAGATTCGCAAGCGTATAGTCTTGCAGCGGACGCGGCATGATGACAGTTCCATTTTTCTCTTGTTCTTCCATCAAAAGATCCATCAACTTCTCCGTATTTCTTACAATTATGGATGTATCAACATCGGCTTGTAAACCAGGCTTTACGACAGCAGCAAACCCGCGCCACTGATCATTGATCGTAGAGATAACATTCTCACCAGTGTAAAGAGCCAAAATGGACTTGGGATTCTTGACGTGATTTCCAGCCTTTGGGAATACTTCATCTTGTTTGAGTACTTGGTTGATAAATGTAGGGCGTGTGACGAGTATGTTCCAAGTTCCACCGAAGAATATCTTGACTGCTCCATATTTGGTCAACGGCTCTTGGAGATAGCTGTGCCAAAGATCTTCTTGATCGACGTCTTTGAAAAGTGGGATCATCGCAAAATAAAACGGTATGGTAGGTAGATTTTTGGGAAAATTAGCCGGTGGCAACATGTACATGACAACGAACCTGTAGATGCCCCATGACAGTATCAAAAACCAAACAAAGACTATCAGGCTATAGATGTAGAACATGTTGGATTGGGTTTTTGGAACAGGTCAATGACCGAACTAGAAAACTGATATCACACTTCGTTGGTAGGTAGCAAGTCGTAAATTTTGCAAGCAAGTGGGAATCGGTTTGACCCCATACATCTGCTGCGAGCTATTCTCTAACGGAAGCATTACGGCAGCCAAGTTGCCCACGAGGCCGACGGGAGCACAGATAGACGGTCGACTGTTTTCCTCCGCTGTTGCACGCCTGCACAGCCGGGCGGTTAGCGTACGAAGACGGAACCACCGAGGCATCCATGCAACATGCATGGCAGCGGCCTAGACCTGCGTATGTGTCTAGCTTCGTATGATGATTTACACTGATGTCAAAAGCTCTGTAGCAATGACATGATCTCGGGCGTTATCCGAACCCGGATTCATCCCTGCATCATCGCGATATCGTTAATCATGAAACCTGCTGGCTCTCCCGTCTCACATCATCTTTTTTAAGGTTTACATACTTCCCTTAATCCCGGGCCTCCTATGCATCTCTGCAGTGTCCATGTCACCGTCTCTTGGCGTGGGATCGTTCGTATTGCCTGCAGCTTGGGGTCGGAGCACCCCTAGTGGCTGACCCGTGCGCAACCTACTACGATTATGGCAGTTGTCTCGAGCTGAGCGTGAGAAATCTTGGCGGCTGTTGCTAGCCATGGCCGGTCTTCCATCGGGTGTCTTGGTTGGTTTTGTTTGCTGGCCGTCTCAGAACTGTCAATGCTCCGGCTCTTCACGAGACCGTCCGTATATGTCCATAAGTTGTGAATGGTGCCACCGAAACCTCATAGCTGAATTTTTCTTCTACGTTCGATTTTCTATGAACAGTTTTGTATACATTACTTCAAACCCACAATGTCGCCCCTCGCTAGCGGGACTACTGAGCACGCAGAGGTGGTGTCAATGCCTCTAACTGAAACTCTCCAAATCAAAGCTGCTGAGCATGACATGACTATGAGCAGATCTAGAGATCCAAGTCCTGCATATATTTCAGACGCTCTGTCAAATACTGAAACGCATTCTACGGGCCTTTCACTCTCGCCTATTGCTCAAGATGTATCAGTGTCGAGCGAGAAAACTCCCATTCCTCATGAGATGGCTATGAATATACTGAAGGTTCTGGAAACCTATAGCATTTACTTTGATAGAGGGGCTGCATGGGAAGGCCTTGTGAACTTTCTGCCTGCAGTCCACAAGCATGTTGAAGCAGAACAACCAATCCAAATTCTACTTCCCGGATTCCCATTTAAATCCCCAAATTCAAAGGATAAGGTACTCGGTGTTCTACCAGACTTGGGTGAAGAGCTTGCCTTGGGACACTTGAACAGCATCGGTGACAACATCAAAGCTGTGTACGAACCCGGAGCTGAAATCTACATTTGTTCAGATGGTTTGGTCTATAATGGTATGTTTTATGCGTTTGCATACGGAAGTAATAATCTAAAACTGCATAGATTTACTTGGCGTTTCTAATGAGATCGTCTGGAATTATGGCGAGGCAATACGCTCGATTGCTTACGCCAAAGGGTACGCCTATCTCAGGTTTATCCGCCTCTGGGATTTACTTAACCATCCCGGGCCATGGACGAAAGAGTTTTATCTCGTACATGCCTCCTGCCTGCGGCGCGAGCTACTTTACCGTTATCGCGATGTCGAATTTGAGGCAGACATGGCCAACAGGTCCGATGAAGATATTTGTATGACGAAAAAAACCTACATCGACTTTGTGGCAAAGGATCTGGAATACAGCAATGTACTTGCTAATCTGACGGAGCATGAGCGAGTGTCAAAGGTCGCGAATATTGCAAAGGCTATGATGGGACGATGGAAGGCATTTGCTTCTGCGCTCGAGACCAACAAACCAAACATTGTACGGCTTTCAATCCACGACTCCACAGGGAAGGGGAAACTCTCGATGTCCCTCTTGCCACAAGCCAAGGGTGATATCGGTCTTACACCTTGGCATTCTGTCATCGCAGTGGAGCTCGACGGCACATTTCGCACTGTTCATGTTAGTGAAGTAGAAGATACGCACGATTTAGTGTACAGCAACGGGCGCCCATCTCACTACAGGGCAAGAACCGATATTTTCGATTGGAAGGTAGATGGCCTGGACGTCACGTTCGAACACATATATCCGACCGGCATCTTCATCCGTCCTGCCACCGTCTCGGCCTCCAAGCCAGTACCATCCATCCGCACAATTCCAATGAAGAAAGTTCGTAAGCTCTCACAAACTTTCTCACCTATTGTAATTCGCGGCTTCAGTGAATCGACTGATGAGGAGCTATACTTATCCAAGGGTCATGAACTTGGCGAAGTCCTTACTTGGACTTTTGGCCAAATTCTCAAGGTTAAGGACTCTGGTGAGAAAAGCAGTGATGCAAACAATGTCACATCTAATGAGGCGATGCCCATGCACTTTGACGGTATATTCAAGTTTGTCGATCATACGGACCCAGACACGGGAGAGATTAAGAAGGTGCTTACACCTCCACGGTACCAATACTTTACTTGCATATCGACAGCTCCAAAAGGCGATGGCTTCACTCTGTTCGCGAACACGCGTCTATTCCTTCGTTATCTTTCGGCACCGTGGTCTCAGGAGCGCTTAGAAAAGGTCACTTGGGATATGGTCAATGATGGTTTCTGGTCGGCCAAACAGGTTGGGTTGCCACTTGTCGTGCGTCACATTGAGACAGGTGCAGCTTGCTTAAGGTGGCACCAACCTTGGACTAAGACCAAGTTCTCTAAGTATTATGTTACCATCGAGAACGATGATCAGTCATTGATTGACGTTATCAATACCTTAGTATATGACTACAGACTATGTTTGAGGTTCTCTTGGCAAGTTGGAGATCTGCTTATCAACGACAATGTCTCCATGCTGCATACGAGAACGGCTTTCACTGGCGACTGCAATAGGGAAATGTGGAGGATCCACTTTGATTGAGATCTCGAATTTTGCTTGGATTGAGTGACAATATGAGATCTATATAATGAAAGCGAGGAGTGGTAAGGTCTGGTGGATTTGGATAGATTCATTTATAACGCAATGGTAAAAATTCCCAGTGAATTCTGTGCAGCAAGAATGAACCATAAGCCATAGCCCTGGATTCGCGACGTCATTTAGGGGACATGCTAGGCACTCTATGCAAAACTGTTTGCTACACAGTACAAATGTTTTATGGAAAGTTAGTATGATTAGCTTATGCAATAAATCTGTACCATTTTGAAAGCATAATATTAATTGAAATATTTGCTCAAAAGCAAGTAAATGATGTTTATCACTCTAGACATGTCACTCGAGTTGGCGTATCCAACATCACCAACTATATCGCGAATTGGATGCACAGACCTGTTTCCTACGGAACACAACTACATATATTTATTTGCTTCTATTCTAAGTACCTGGGTAGATGAGCAGGCTGCGGACATCGACACCGCCAAATCCACCCTGGCATAGTAATGCTCGACCACGATGTTCCGGAAATTCCGCCACGACCATAAGGGTGATTTTGTTACATGCAACCCCGGCCTTCTGTACTAGCTCCAGTACGGCGCAGGCTATGTTTCCGGTCGCCAATACGTCATCTATAACCACTACAGAACGGTCCTGTGGTATTGAATCTGCTTTCATTACAAGTTTTGTCGTCTGGAAAGCTACGGGTGCGAGCCTGAGATATGCGATGGTATCCTCTCAGCGCAAACAGTGGGCGGCGGGATTTTCCCTTCTCCACGAACTAGGACTAAGGGGAGTTTAACTTGTGTAGCTAGCACTAAGGCAAACAGATATCCACCTGCCTCACATGCAACTATGGCGCCTACATCTTGCCAGTCCTTGGCGAAATGCTCCTCGAACAAGCTGGTGCACAAGGTCAGCCC
>Ga0247757_10001069_pt1 | contig 19884 bp, 20 predicted proteins | sample UWRJL126311R4_FD_180929 | JGI IMG/M metagenome (GOLD analysis project Ga0247757, IMG submission 180929) | Plant litter microbial communities from Arlington Agricultural Research Station in Wisconsin, United States - UWRJ-L126-311R-4 | ecosystem: Environmental > Terrestrial > Plant litter >... | reverse complement strand
CTTGTATGGCTTGTAGGAGACTCGCACTTTCCAGCAGTTTGTGAGAGGCCTTCGTGGAGAGTTCATCGTCCACAAGCTCGTTCGCTGCAGTATGCTGGAAGGGTATAGTAGCGCGATGGATTCCGGCGGGTGATCGAACGAAGAATCGAACAGGACTCAAGCGCGAGTCATGCGGACGTTTGAGGAATTGCGCGCGAAACTCTCACACGGCCAAGTAGCGTCTAGCTATCGCTATCCTTGGCTTCCATAGCCTCCTTTGTATCAGCGCCCTGCTTATTATCGATGTCTGCGTGGCTTTTACCGCAGGCCGGATCCCATGGTATCTAGTCATTACGGTCCTCAGCCTCCTTGTCGGCGCCCTCCTCAACGAGCAGCCTGATGACGTTTGCGTGCCCTCTAGCTTTGGCTAGTTGTAGTGGCGTCCGCCCGTTCTTGTCCCTAGCCTCTTTCTCAGCGCCTGCCTTAATAAGTAGACTTATAATAGCCTTATGTCTAGAGCGGTCGGAACTATAGCTGGACGCAGCGAAGTGTAGCGGCGTCTGGCCATAGCGGTCTTTAGCGTCCTTGTCGGCTTCTAGCTGGATGGCGAGCAGCCTTACCACCTCCTCATGCCCCCCCGCAGCAGCAAGGTGTAGCGGCATCTGACCACCGTCGTCCTTAGCCTCTACGTTGGCGTTTAGCTCTTCGGCGAGCAGCTTCACCATCTTTTCGTGCCCGTTCGCCGCAGCAAGGTGTAGGGGCGTCCGGCCGTAGTGATCCACCTCAGTATGGCTGTTCAACGCTGCACAGTGTAGTGGCGCTACCCCGTCTCTGCCACGCACATCGAGTTCTGCGCCTTCTTGGAGGAGATTGTGTACCATTGAAGTCTCGCCGCGTTTACAGGCGTGATGCAATGGTGTCCATTTGAGAAGGTCTCGGGCATTGACATCCGCTCCATGCTCCAGCAGTATTTTAGCGGCGCCTGCGATTCCCTTTGCTGCGGCATAATGGAGTGGCGTCCAATCGTGGATATCCTTCCCACTCACACCCTCCCAATCGCGTAAAGCCTGGAACTCCCATATACGGTCTTCGGATCGAGCAAGCAGGTGTAGCTCAGTGAGATTGAATGTCTCGGGGTAGCTTGTGTCTAGGATCCCAGCTAGCCCAACTTCCTGCACAGGGTTCAATGTCCATCTACGGCCCTGCTCCTCATATAGTCTCATAAGGCTAGATAAAGTCCCCCGGTCAGCAGTTTCCAGCTCCCTTTCCATGCTCAGTTTCAACTTCCTTAAGTCATAGATATCTCTTTCCTCGTATACTTGGGCTTCCTTTGATTTGATAGCTAGGACTACTACCCTCAAATACTCCACCAGCACAGCTGTAGCCTTGTTAGCAATGCTACTCTGTTTTTGGAACGTTTTTCCTACTCGAAAGAGCCACAGGTATGCGTCGCCGGCCTGCTTCCAATGCTGCAATTGCTCATGTCGCTGGGCATATTTTCGCGCCAATTCAACAATAACGTCAACCTGCGGAAGCTTGTGTTGTACACTTAGCGGTGGGATAATGCTTAGGTAGATTTGATCTAGACTCCCAAGGCCAGTCGTTTGGATGTCCTGAGCCATCTCTGACAGCTGAGCATTCTGGAGCCTAAATGATTGCCAGTTATTGTCGTTGCCGGTGTTGTCGAGGCGCATGTCAGCGCCGCCTTCGACAGAATCCTCCAGGGTCTTTGCCGCAGCCCACATGAAAGCCGAGAACATGTCCTGGGCGTATAGGAGTTTCAAGGAGTCATACGACTCTGTTCCCAAGAGGGAATGCCTTGCTCCTCCCTCACTGTCATGATTGTCGGCTAAGTCAAAGCTGAACTTTGCAAGCTCGCCAGTCTTGTATCGAGCGAGCCTGACTGGCTTTTGAGATGCACCACCAGAACCGGACCCGCAACCGACGATTCTGCGATCCTCTACCTCCAGTGTGCCGTCATCACATTCCTCTACGTTCATGATTCTGGTTGCCTCACTATGCATCCACCACGAAAGATCGCGGTGGAGACCTTTCGTATACGAGCCAAGAAGTCGCAGACTACGCTTCGCAGGCGACCCTCCAGAGCGCAGCCACGCATCTTCGGGATGCGAAGTTCTCGAAGCTTTTTGATATTCGTCCTCCTCTTGTTCACTGACTGAATATAGCCACAACGATAGCGCTGCTTCTATCTCATCTGAGTATGCTTTCCAGCTCCCGTTCTGTTGTCGTGTTAAACTGAACTCGATTGATTGGTCGCAATAGGCTTTAAGGGACCAGGTAAATTTCTCGGAGGCTACTTTCTGGAAGAGACAATCCATTGTGATCTCGATTGCCCTTGTAAGAGAGACTGCCTGTGCAGACGCGAGTCCATACCAATGAACAAGCCAGCCAAGATCTCTCCGTACTATCATTACCTTATGCGCTTTCGAGTGGGCAGGGGTGGCTCCCTTTTCGCTTGTTTCCGGACTCGTCTGGTGCAGCTTTCCGTATATAGCAGGATCTCCACCTGTTACAATGCCCCAGTCCCAATCACTGTGCTTCTAGGGTCGATCATATTTGTCTGTCTTATCTGTTGAAGGGTGCAGCCAGGGTGCACGTTCAATATCCCCCAGTGTCATCGCAAACCAATCAAGTTCAAATCCAGAAGGTAAAGGCTGCGGCATCGGACGTTTAGCGAGCCCACGACGGACCCACGATCTGAGATGGCCATCACTAGGGTTGCGCCAAGTTGAGCGATTGAGGCCGACCAGTGCATCCCACGCAAACCAACGAACTGCAAGACGAACCCACAAAGACTGACCATTGTGCTAAAGACAGCTTTCACTTTCAAGATGTATAAAGGCCCTCCTTCTTTCTCCAAGCTATTTCCATGGGTTTTTGATCCTTGCCTGTATGGTCGTTGAGACGTTGTAATGAGAGTTCGTGCCATCTTTGGAAATATTGCAAAAGAACCAAAACTCTGGTCGCTCACGATTTGGGTCTTCTGTAGCCAAACCATTCGGGCTACTCTTCCCTGCTTTGTTCCATATCTCTTCTCCTCGGTACTGCTCTCTACGACATGAGAGCAGATCAGCATACCAGTTACCAAGATTAGAGTCCCAATTGCGTTGCAAGGAAACGCATAACCCACAATGGGGACCTCGTTCTTAGGGAGCATTAGCGTCGGGTAGTAGGCAGCAAACCCTGAGTATGTGAGGACCCCAGCTGAAGCAAGGTGCCTATCATCGCCACTATGCGCAATTCTCTTCCCCGGGATTCGTGATGGACATTGAGGGAGATATTTGGTGCATCGACATCGGTATTCCGCACGATGATAATCTTGGTTGGTGATGGGTTGGCCGGTTCTGGAGAGTTGGTTCCTTCCTTCGCTTCCAGGTCGACAGGCTTTTTCCGAGCATTCTTTTGACCGGTGTCGTTCTTAATGTTTGACTCTGGTGGGAAGGTGAGTCTGCGTCCATTGCGGGCAGAGCGGAGTCACTAACCGATATCCTCAAGGTATCCCTCTTTTACCGCTTCCGTCAACACCATCACCTCCAAATCATTTCCACTGCTCGAAATGCTCGTGGGTAACAAGCATATAAACTCTGAAATCGGAGCTGCTCCCATACTTTTCACCACATCTTGGCCATTCCAAAGCTCACAGACTTCTTCCGAGGTGGACGACATCAGCTCTGCTTCGGCGGCCGCGAGGTTCTCCCTGGCTCTTCCAATAATCGCTCTGAGCCATGAAGGGCCACCAACTCGGATGGCACCGACAATCGCAGTGATGATACTGAGGGGAGCCATCGCCAAGATAATGTTGTCAGCCCAACCCATCGATTGACTCATGAACTGCATGGTGGCCCGTTCTCCAAAGAGCGCCAGCAGTCTAACCGTAATCAACCATCAGCACGAACGCTAGAACAGAACAGACAAGACAATCAGACGTACGGCGCTAGGTCTGTGCCACGAACAACAGAGCGAGGAGGAACTTCAGATTCACGGCAACTGACATTTTGCAGGTCGAAGACAGAAGTCGAAGGGAGGGAGAAGAGAGAAAGATCAAGTAGGCAGATTAAATCTCGACGCTGGGCTCTGAAAGCACCGAACGCGCACGACGACAGCTGAATACTGCGTGGATGCTTCTATGGTACGAGGCTGGGATAAGACGCTCCCCTTCAGAGGGGTAAGTCATGTGATGGATATGGCGGTCTGCTGGCCTTCGCATCGCCGACTTCGTATGTATGCTTTTCTTTTTTCAGAGCTACCTTCGCACAAACTGCGGAAAAATGATCTTGCGCAGATCGGAGTGTCGTCGGGCCGGTCTTTCTCAAGAATACAATTGGTGTGGACTGGGGCACCCATGGCACAGCTGACGCCGAGATAATAACATGAGCTGAAAGGAAAACCTGCATGCTTGTACAAGGCGCGCCTATGAACGGATTGCCCCACCTCCCCTTGTAAGCACTAAACTTTGCAAAAAATCCTGTTTTTCCGAGTTCTCATGAGAGAAAGGTGCCTGGCAGTTATCACGAACGGTGAAATATATATAAAATGGTAGATCGTATAGAACATATCATAGAACATCTCATATAGAACGCTGCGTGGAAAATATAAAGGGAAAGAACAAATAGGCGTAAATAGTATTTATTTAGTAGTATATAAGACGAATCCTTAGAAAGTACCTAAGGAAGTAAAGATAACTATGTAGAGAAAGAGGGAACCTTATATAACCTATAGGGTTCCTATAGGATTTTTAAAGAAGGAATAGAAATAACTCTTATATAGCCCCTCCCTTTATTTAAGGTTTGCTCATTAGCACACGGTATATGCAGCCATTTGCCGGTCGCCAGATGTCAGGACGTTTAGTCGACCTTAAGAGCAGTTTCAGCGACTTGAAGACACGAGATGTCAAAACTTTTGGTAGAAGGGTAATCGCAACTGTACGTCTTCAATCCTCCAGATTGCAAGGTATTACTATTAAGCAGCTACGGTACCTACTAACTTCTGGCACTGCAATAAACCGACGCACTACTTCACTATGATCCCTTAAAAGTATGTCTTGACTCCCCACTTTGATTAATTACCCCATCGCAAACTTACAGCCGTAAATAAATTTTTCGCAGTCTTGCATAGCCTAAACTTTCCACCTTCCAAAACCATTTTTTAACGTTGCACTGCCACGCCATCGCATCGTCATATCGTTACTTTCTAAGACACCCCGCAATTAATAAAGTATCATCATCAATACTTTTCCAATAACGTTATGGTAGACTACTGAACTCAGGTCTAGATTTTCTACTTTTAGTAGATTCGCGTATGCAGGGATGATCGTCAGCCAGCTTTGCACCTCAAAATTAGCTATTTAAACAAAAGTGGCACAACAGCAGTAACACCATCGCGATTTTCTAATACCTACAACCACTATGATTACTATGATGTGGAACTTGCCTTTGAAGATGCTCAGTATTGGAATCCTTACCAGCTCTCTGTTAACAGTATGCAATGCCATGCCTCGGCCCGAAACATTAGCAACGTTATCTTCCCCTCGCTCCGTCGCCGCTATTACCTGGGAGGCTAAGATCGACGCTCTTCGTGAATATATCCTCCAACAACCTGACCAAAACGCCACGAAAGGATTTTGGAATGGTCCAAGTCTCCAGAAGACTTTTGATGACGGCCAATGCTTACAAGTCCGTTTCTACAACTGGGACTGCTCGTACGATGTTCCCTACAAGATGCGAGCCGTCGCCAAATTTCTCGACGACACCAACGTCCGCAGCAACAATCAGACAATTTGGGATCCGTATCGCTACTACACATATGGGGGCTACGTGGATCCAGACAACAATTGGAACTTCTATGGAGTGTCGCGATTAACATTTGGAGCGTGTGGAAACAGGGGCCCTCAAAGCGCCTGTGGTGAGCTTTGGTGCGTGGATAAAAACGGAAATTCGTCAGGCACACCAGGATTTACGGTACCAAGCGGACAGAATCCGTACTTGGACCCAAATAATAGGAATAATATCTGTCCATGGCTGCAAGACAGTTAGTTTACAACCCGTATATTGCAGTATAATAAAAGTAATTCTTATTTTATATGGAGGGGGAAAATACTATTCTTTCTAAATGTATTAATAAACCCTGGTAGCCTCTCTATATTCATTTATAGGAACATGTTTCTATTTCTTATACTTACAACTATAGATACATGGTAACTCATACTGTTGGCCTGGAGAACAGTCTTTATAATTAGTGTAGTTACATGTTTCTCGGACGCCTCATTCCTTACTTTGGCTCTACTATAATATGCTCACTATCAATGCAGACCGTCTGGTAGCAGGTATATCTAGCCCGGTCCTCTCCAGAAAGTAATCTCTGCAGAATTCGCTACTAAACGGCTATCGTGATTTTTGGCGACACCCTTGTATTCAGTGTTCTGGACTGTTGATGGGAAAAGGTCTATGAAGGCTCTTTGAATGAGACCGAGAAGCTCTGTTAAGATTTCTATACCAACTGTGTATTAGCTATTTCCAAACTCGGTTCGTCAGCCCCTTCTTTGGGTCGGACTTCGGCTGTGTTTTGTGAAATAAAAACCGACGAGCTAGCTATATTTTTAGTTAATTCTGTGAAAATTAAATTGTGATGAATATAATGTATGTTCCGCCTTTTTAAAATTCGTATACGTAAAGTTGACTTACACCCTACACACAAGGAAAACAAGCTCAAGATAACAGTGCTTTCCCTGTTATAACTAGATACGTGTACCCAAATTGGTCAACGATCAGTTGAGAAAAAGTCTATGATTTAGAACTATACAGGTATTCTCATGATTCGAGAAACGTAAAGTAGAATCTTCCATTTCGACAAGAGAAAAGAGTGAGCGGTGATTACACAATTATAAAAAATGGGGTATATACAAAACAAACCATCATCCACACAGCGCCATTTCAAACATCCACCTTCTCTCCGCTCCCCGTTTTACTTCCTTCCGCAGCCACTACCTTCTCCTTCTTCTCCTTTACACTCCTCCACTCCACACCCAGCGCCCCCACCGCACTAAAACACGCCAATGCTAGCCCCACCAAAAACGCATTCCTAATCGCCACCCGATAATATTCCAGCAAAACCTCCAGTGCCCCTCCTTCCACCAACCCCCTAATCGTCGTAGCTCCCATCTCCACAATCTGCTTCTTACTAAGCCCCAGCTCCGGTATCCCCACCAACTCCCTCGCCAACTCGTCCGTGAAAAGGCTCTGCGCAACGCTGATGAACACCGCACCGCCCAGATTCTGCGAGAACATCATGAAGGAAATACCCGTCGGCGCTTCGACGTCCGGGAGTACGATCTGCGCATTTAGAATAGGCTGCTGCATGCCGATTCCAATACCCAGTCCGAAGAGTACTTGGTATCCTATCCAGACACTGCTTTTCACGTGCACCGGCCACGTAGTTATCAGGCCTACGCCGATGGACGACAAGACGGAGGAGAGGAGCATGAAAGGAGCAGGGTATCCTATGCGCTGGACGAGTGCGCCTGCGATGATGGTGCCCAGGACGAGGGAGAGGATGGAGGGGAGCGTTGCTTCGCCTGATTTAATAGGAGAGAAGGCCTTGATAGCTTGGAAGAAGAGCGGGATGAAGTAGGTAACGATGAGCATGCTCGCTTGGGAGGAGAAAGAGAACAGGGCGGAGCAGGCGATGGTGCGTTGTGTGAGGATGCGGAGGGGGAGCGTAGCGGTCGCAGGCATGAGGATTTGGACGGCAAGAAAAGCGGCGAAGAGGACGGCGAAGAAGACGAGGAGGAGTACGATGCGCCAGCTGGACCAGGGGTAGGTAGTGCCGCCCCATTGGAGGGCAAGGAGGAGACAGACGGTGGAGGGGAGGAAGAGTACCGCGCCGAGGGGGTCGAGTTTGCGGAATTGCGTCCAGAGGGAAAGGCGTTCATGTTTCTTGGGGGGTAGGTGGAGAATGACAAGGAGGATGGCGATTACGATGCCGCCACAAGGGAGGTTTATGTAGAAGCACCAGCGCCAGGTGACGTGCTCAGTGAAGGTGCCGCCGAGCAGGGGGCCGATGACGCTGGCGATGCCAAACACGGCGCCTATCAGGCCTTGGAACATTGGGCGTCTCTCGAGTGGTACCGTCTCCATGACTATCACAATGCCACCGTTCGTTATGCCTGCACTTCCGGCACCAGCGATGGCTCGGCCCACGATGAGGGCGGCAGACGAGGGTGCTGCTCCGCATAGAGCACTGCCAACTTCGAAGGTGATGATTGCTGCAATGTAGACGACTTTTGTGGGGTAAAACGTGTAGATGCGGCCCCACATGAGCTGAAAGGCGCAAAGGGTGATCATGTAGGCAGAGCCGTACCAACCGATATCCGACAAGGAGTTGAATTCATCTGTAATGCGAGGAACTGCTGTAGCGAGGATTGTTTTGTCCTGAGCGTATGGTTAAGATTGCTTATCTTATTTAAGACTGCGGTAGATATAAAACTTACCAATGCTACTAGGAACATTGCTATGTACAAAGCTATCATGACGGTCCATGTGCGCCCAAGCGAAGGATACTGGCGCTCCGCTACATCTGGTGCGGGTTTCTCCTCGTGTACCGAGTCCCCATATTTAGAAGGCATTTCTATACGTCGAAGGAATATTGAATATTCAAGTCTTCAAGTCGGGAAACTATAGAAAAATGCGATGCAGGGTTCAACTGGACAGTATATCAAAGAGATAGATGCAGTATGCACTTGAGCATGCGAATGCAGAAATATGCACATTCTGATTTTTTTTCCCTGATCGGCTAATGCCTCGATATATATACACTACTGCCTTCGTCTTGCTATTCTCGGGCGTAACGTAGCGGGCCTGAATATGGTGTTCTGGTGGTAGTCGGGTGCGAAAGAGACGGGCCCGGGCGGCGTCGGGGGCGAGAAAGCCTAGCTTCGGGCCCGAAGGGAGTTAGAAAAACCCGAGGAAAGAGCCACGCAAGCGAATAGCAGGCAGCCTTGGCATCACCTCTTGGGTTCTCATCCATTTAAACAGGCCAAGCACACGTGCAGAGCAGATCGGGCCCTCGTATAAATCTTCCAAGGACGTCATCTGGAGGCTCTGAGGAGCTTGCTTTCGAGAAGGAAAAGGCTTGTTCTCAGGCGTTGTGGCTTGGCAGGTGCTTGTACTGGAGTCATCAAGGCTTCGTTCAATCTCACACCAGGTACTTAGACAAGGCATTCTTACAACGCCCAAGTCATGATCTTGCTTCCTTTATGTATGTGTACTCTATCCAGATGCCTTCTAGTTCGAAACTCGTTTTGACTACCGTTCTACGTTTCCGCTTTGGTCCCCTGCGTACCCGTTTGCACTCTGCATCTCCATATGCATAAGCAAATTGTCCCAGTTCTCCCAATTCGTCTGGTTGTAATCGAGCAAATTCATGTCATGGCCTAGCGGTACGTCGAGAGAATCGCCAAAGTCCCAGAGAAAGTTATCACCCGTGTTATCTGGTACGGCCGCTGGACTAGGATCGTTCGGTTGCAGGTACCCGGCGGGTTGTTCCGGCGCTTCTGGAGACGTTGATGACTGGCCTTGGCGTGTGCTGCTCTTGGTGGAGTTTTCCTTACGAGTGCGCAGGATTTGGACGAAGTACGGCTCTCCATCTGGAGGCACACCGCGTGCTTCAACGTAGGCTTCCCAGGCAGTGAGAGTGAGATTACCTACAGCGATTGGAATGGCCTGGTTCTTGGATTCACTGGAGAAACCGGGATGGAAGTCGAACGTTATTCTAACCTGCTCCCAGGCATTGTCGACGTCAGAGCCGTGCGTGCGGTTTTTCAATGCCGCGACGATGTAGATGAATGCTTTCCACTGGAAATGTGAGTTTATGTGCCACAGATAGCCATGCATCTCCTTGGCAGTATATGCCATGTTCTGCCACTGAGTGACATTGACGGACAATTCGAAAAGCAAATCCTTCTCAGATGCTGGCAGGTCTTCATCTGTTCCTTCTGGGCAGTGCGCAACAAACCGGAGCATGCTAATGACGCTTTTGACAAGATATGTACACCTATGAAATGAGTTAATGTTCCGACTCGTCTTGAGCTAAACTCACATAAAATGCAAGGGTCTGTGGCGGTTAGTATTTTATCCTGACCGGGTAAACGAATACTTACATGGAACCATCGCAGTAATTCAGAAATTTGCGCTGATATATCGCTTCCAGGTCGTCGATTGCTTTGTCCTTGACTGCAAGAGGGGTTGTACGCGTTGAGAGGTTATTCCACATCCCGTCAAACGTTGACATGTTATTCACAGAATGGTGCAAGAATTCGCCCAGATGACACCGGATGAGGAAAAACATCATATCTGTAGCTCCCTCATGTTCTGGCGGCAGCTCTTTCATATCTGGGAACAAGTTGCTATCATTGATATTCGATGGTCTCTTTACCTCGCCAAAGTATACCGATCTGCCTATACCAGCTAGTTGTCAGTAGGGACGGAGTGATCATAGTCTAGGACAACGGACCTGCCCCAGCTAGTTTCTGAGCGAAGCCGTCCTGCATCGTTATCTGGAACCACAGCCGTCTACGAACCTCACCCTCAAAAGGAGGAAGTCCCAATGAATCGGCATCACGATGAAGGCCGATGCGCTGAGCTATCCTACTCGCAACTCCGGTCAGGATCCAGATAACACGAGCATCGAAGTTAATCAGTGACGAGATGAATATGATCAGTGCTTGCAAAACCAGAATATCGGAGGTCTTGAGTAAGCTGGCGTTAGTGAGAGCATGCTGAGTCGCAGTCCGGAACCGCTGAACAAGTACCTATGGGATAAAACTTCAGTGTATTTTCTAGGAAATCGTGGAGAGAGCTTTACTCACTTCTTTAGACTCTCCCATGATTGCTTCACATTCGGTATTGCTCAGACTGGCCACACTGATGGCATATATTGAGAACATCAAGGCTTCGACTCCTCTGGGAAGGTACCCAAGCCTTCCTGTTGCATTTGATATAATTTGCTGTACAGTTGGAGTGTGGAATACCTTGATAAGGGGATTAACATTGTCAAGGTACGTTTGCCAAAGTTTGAAAATTTGGCTAGGATTTGGATGGAAAGTGTGAAGATTATTTGGCATCGTCGAGCCACCTAGGAGCAGATTCCCTCCCAACGTATACACACGATGCGGCGATGCTGCATCCAGGTCGCCTTCATATTCTTCGTCCGAAGAATCTTCGAGGACATTTTCAGGGTCGCGAATCTCGCTCTGCAAACTAGTCCAGAGCGTGTTCTCTAGGTAGCGCGACTTTCCACGCTTGGAGACAAGAATGCCGGCCCTTGTATCCTCCCAGTTCCATCTCCGTTCCTGCGTCCCTGGTCGCGCGGTGTCATCGACGAGATTGATGCCTACCTTATCCTTGGGTTTGGGGTGCTCAGGGGCCGAATTACCCAAGTTCTGCCTCACGAGAGCTTCGGGATCTACACCAAGCTCTTCGAGCGTTCTTTCATAGAGGCGCAGCTTGGTTTGGATGTCGATGTCACGTACACCTTTTCTCCGCCGCCGTGGGGGTGGGGGTGCCTTGTAGATACATTCTACTTTAGCTTTAGTGCAGTTGGTGCAGCCACCTGGAGCTCTGTCACATTTCACCTTCCGCTGGGCACACAGTATGCACGAGAAGCTCTTTTGGAGGGGTTGGTGTTTATCGCGGGTTGCTGCTGTTGATTCGGGTGTAGAGGCATCGGATGAGGTGTGAGGTAGCGGCGACATGATTGCTACAAAGCTTCTTCATCGTATTGTCAGATGCGCATAGGCATTCTGGTGGACTGATACAACGACAAATGCCAGATAATGATTGAAGATCTAGCCAAGACCTGCCAAGCGTAATTGACGTCCAAGCTTCACGCTAATCTTCATCATCGAGTCGTCACTGCGCCACGTTTTCCATAAACGATAAGACGATTCCATTCCTCTTGAGCACCTGTTGAACCCCCTTATCTTCCACACGTATGCTCGCTTTAAAACACATTGCTCGTCCGAACGAACAGCATCTCCGTGTAAAGCCGTAGCTTCGCCGTTTCATCAGAGAGTCAACTTCGCCACAATACATAGGCACGAAGCAATAGAACGCGTCAAAATGAAGATTAGTTATGATTTGCCACTTTATATGTACTGAACTCGATCAGGATGATCGGTTAGCAGTATTGCTGTCGTCCTCCACATAATAATCAACGGCTATAGTCACGTGATATACTCCATAGTAGTACATGTAGGTTCAGCTGAACCGCATAGAATGTAGTGTTTTGCGGGGTGAGGATCATCCTTCCGTAACGAAAACCGTCGATATGCACAGGCTAATCACATTCCCACGCGCGCATGGCCGGGAATCCTTCATTGGCGGGGGTAATATGGAGATGCTTGCGCAATAACTTCGCCTCGTCAGCTGGAACGATCGCTGCGATCAACTGAACACATCATCCCTCACGTTCTCAACACCAGCAACCAAGTCCAGTAAATATGCGAAGTCTACAACGCGATTCGTGTTTTCAGATAGAGTTACATTTCATTTCGCTTCCGGAAGCGACCCTGGTATAGAGTGGCTGGCTTTGGCTTTGCGATACGTCGTAAGCACCAAATTAGATACCCTCGTATTGATATGCAGGTTCATCTCGACAGGATATTGGCCCGCTGCCACTGTCAGCGGGGGCGTGAGATAGGCTGCAGAAAGACCCTTGGCGGTCGCCTTGTCTGAACTTCGACTTCTTCGTTCTTAGCTCCTTTTTCTCTTCTTCATTGTTGGTTTTCCCTGGCAATCGTCGCTTTGGCGCGCCGTCATGTTCTGGCGACATACCTACTCGCTAGTGGGGTCTTCCTCCGACGACGGGGAGGGCGCACAGAAGACTCGGATGCAGTTATCGAACTGGTGTGTTCCACGTCGCGTTCGTACTGCCATCGCAGCAGCCGCCGTGTTACTACTCTTAATCGTCGTCGTCTCCTTTCGGTACCCGGATCTCCACGAACGCATCCAAGAACTTGCACATAATGCAACGGCGACGGTACCCACGACCTGCGACTGCTCAGCCACGGAAATTGGGACCCCAAGCAGCAATAACGAGACTTCGAGCGAGCCTTCCGTACGATGGTCCGATTTCGCATACGTGCAGTATGTCACGAACCCAAGCTACCTCTGCAATTCAGTCATGATTTTTGAGGCACTGCGACGGCACAAGACGAAGGCGGATCTGCTCATGATGTACCCTCAGAACTGGGAATTGCCTGATCGGGAGTCGCAAGCCACGACGCTGGAGAGCAAACTACTTGTTCAGACGCGCGATAAATGGAAGGCGAAGATGGTGCCCATAGAGTTGAAGACTTTCAAAAACATGGACGATCCAACCTGGGAGGACAGCTACACGAAGCTCCTGGCATTCAACCAGACCCAATACAAGCGTGTGATTTCTTTGGACTCGGATGCGACTGTCCTTGATGTGAGTTTTTCTAGAAAACGGGTTCTTGACTGCGGTGGGTGCTGATACGTTGTAGCACATGGACGAGCTCTTCCTTCTACCTTCAGCTCCCGTAGCAATGCCTCGGGCGTATTGGATGGACAAATTCTTCCTCTCCAGCCAACTCATTGTGATCGAACCCTCAGAAGCGGAGTGGAAACGAGTCGAGTATGCAACGGATCATCACGATGGACACGACTATGACATGGATATTCTGAACAAAATGTATGAAAAATCCAGCACGGTGATTCCCCATCGAAGGTACGATCTCCTGACAGGCGAACTCCACAACGACAAGCACGAGAACTATCTTGGGAACCAAAATGAAAAGTGGGATGCACGGAAAATACTGGAAGAAGCAAAGTTCCTGCATTTTTCGGATTGGCCGATGCCGAAGCCGTGGTGGGAGCCGCTGAGTGGCATGGTTGAGAAGTATCAGCCTGCTTGTCGGAAGGTTTCCGAGACGGAGGAGGACTGCTCGGATCGGGAAGTATGGTTGTATGTTCGCAAAGACTTTAGCGACAGGAGAGAGGTGAGTCATTTCATTGGAGCATGGCTTCGTGCTAGGTATAATAAGCCATTACTAACATGATTCGTTAGCGGATTTGTGGGATGAGGTACGATGGAAAAGCTCGCCCGATTACACGGAAACGATCCTTGCGTCCTAAGTATGAGCCAGTATTTGCCTGATTGCTCAATTTCCAAGGGGGTTCAGTTTGACCAAAACAACTCGGACAAGATGAATGGAGCTATAGTTTGCGGCTTTCTAAAGGTTGTGGTTCTTCTATTAGCTCATCGACATGGAAGATGTAGGATGAGCTGAAGTCAGTCAAAAACCTGACTTGTGGGTAGCAATTTGGTCAGACTGGCGAGGAGGCCGGCGAGCCTTAACCATCCACTCATGAAGCCTGCATCCACGGCTTCGAAAGTCCAAGAAGGGGTAGGAAGTGGCAGGAATGCGGGCACGAGCCAGAGGCAGAAAGGACGAAGAACTTTGTAGCGCCTGGCTTGCGAACGACAGCGCCCAACATCTTCTTTAGTTTAACATTTCTTCTACCTTTTTGGTTGGCTGGATTCCTCAGGTACGTGCCCAGTTTTGGGAAGTGATCGCAAACTTTATTAGGTAGCCGTCATCGCTGTGTAGCGTCGTAGGATTCCGATTCAAACGTGCTCACGCTTGAGTCGGTCCGATGACAAGTAGATGTCCATCGGGGCAAATGGTGTCAACAACCTGATAGACGTTACAAAAAGGTGGTCGCGTGACTGCCCAGAAGTTGTTAGTCACATTTGTATGCGGCCAAGCTTGGGACAATGTTGGCAACCGCGATCAAGCGACGACCCGCTCCTCCCAGCGCGCCCGCAGCGTCACACTCCATCCCCGCAACCACCCCCAACTTCATGCTTTAGCCTACTGAATGGACAGTTCTGGCGAGTTCGACCCTTCAGACTCCACTGCTCGCCACTCGAAAAAGCCGCGTGCGCGGCCGGTGAACGGTAGGCTGGCCCACTTCGAGTTGCCGACGAGCCGAAGGGCCCTGCAACGCCGCTTTGAGACCAATATAGTAGTTCATTGACATTGTACCAGCATGCGCAACTTGCCGAGCTCGCAAGGTAAGCCAAATTCATGTCCAAAACCCATTTCTAGTCGCTTCAGGCCTGCAATCTCCAGGACAGATTGACTCCGAAGCTGCATCTTTTGCCATGGACGACAATTGTGGGCTGTACGCAGCAGATGTAAATCACTCACCAACACCTGCTGACATGCGTTGTAGGTTAAGTGCGACGAACGTCCAAATGGCTGCCTCAATTGCGAGCGCCTCCAACTGACCTGTGTCTCTCGCGGCAACAGCGTTCCATCAGAGCAGAGCGCCGCCTCTCAAGCCATCACTGGTATAAAGCGCAAACGCACCTTTCGAGTATGCATCCCCTGTCGCCAAAGCAAGATCAAATGTGCTGGGGAACGCCCCGTCTGCTCGCGATGTCAACAGAGGAATGCGACCTGCTCCTACGATGCGGAAGCCGCGGAGCCTGCCTGGATCCACAACGTCCCGACCACACCACAGCTTATTGGCCCTGATGTCGACATGTCGAGTGCCTCGTCTCCTCAGCGGTCTAGCACGGTAGGATCATTAGGCCCTCAACCTGATTACCCGCCTTCACTGGCATGGTAGGAATGAGCACTCCCGAACCGCTTCAGTAACCTAACATTGTTGAAAGGTTATTTGCACAGGAAATACCTCCTAAGCCGAAACTTCATAGTTTATTGGATGCCTACTTCAACAACGTGCACCCGATTCGTGTCTTTGCATTCGTGTAAGCAGAGTCTTTCTTGGAATCTTATTGATGTTCCGCTTACAAGGATACATGTGCAGACATAAACCGTCCTTTATGCGTATGCTGGACGAAAGCATTGCACTAGGGTGCGCCGAAAGGGCACTTCTTTTGATCATGCTAGCACACGGTGCCAAGTGTGCGTCCCACCAATGTATCGCATTTCTCTCGTACTGATCTGCTTTTGCCGGCAAAGTCTACGCTCTCGAGTACAGCGAGTCTACCTCGGGACTCTCACGAAAACTGGTACATATGGCCGGAAGCCAATGGGCAGAGCTAGCCCAGAAGATGCACTTCGCTGAATGGAGCACTATTTCAGTTACGAAATTGAAGGTGCTAGTGCTTCTCCATGACCATGAAGCTCGGCTCGGCAACTATGCCGGATCTTTCCTGCTGACTGGACTGATTGTGCGCATGGCCCATGCTCTACAGATCCACACCGAGTCCTCGAACGATATCCTTTACAAAGACCAACTTGCCATGCCCAATGAAGTGTCATTGAGGGAATGTCGGCGAAGGCTGATGTGGGCCTGTTACATGGTTGATGTATGGGCGGGTAGTGGTGTCGATCAACTAACTATTCTAAACGAAAAGGACATAAAACTCCAACTTCCTTGCAATGAAAGGCAATTCCTCTTACAGATCGCAACGGTTACCGAATGTCTTCAACCTGGGCAAGTCTTACCTTTTGTGCCAAGGCAAGATGTTCCGGAAAAACCACACGAGAATATGGGCATGAGTGCCTACTTTGTTCGCATTGCGTCTATTTGGAAACGTGTGCTTCGGTGAGTGTGGGAGCTTTCGGGATGACATGCATCGCTAACATTAACAGTTACATCAAACACCTCGATAAAGTGCAGCCTCCATGGGTACCTGGTGCAGAATTTGCGAATCTCTACGAGGAGATTGAACAATGGAAGCGGAGTCTTCCCTCTTGGCTGGAATTTTCTCCCAACAATATTTATATTCGGAGAGAGTCATCTCAGCTCGGCGCATTGTTCATCATACACTGCATGTATCATCACGTTCTGTGCGACCTACATCGCATCTCCCTGCCAAACCTTTTCAAGATCCGCGAACCTTTTGTCTTCCCCCCGGAAAAAAATGAGTTCATGACAAAATTGCAAGCTATATGCTTTGAGCATGCAAAGCAATTGTCCATGCTAACTTCGACCATCCTACAGTATGGAGTTAAATTCCTGGCCGACCCCATTTTGCCTTCTTTCATATATAACAGCAACAGAGTAATGCTGTATTATATCGCACGCATCCTGGATCGTTCAAAGCATGAGGCTAGGACAGTGGCTGCACGCACCATTGAACTAGTTGAATTGAATATCCAGGCTCTTCGTGCTATGTCCCGGCTGTATCCTCTAGCGGAACCACTAGTAAGATGTTGCTCCAACGCGACGGTCTTGAAAACTAATGCGGCGCACAGTATATAACAACAGAACGGTGGCTGGACAAGGTTCGCGAAAGCATCACGCATGCTCACGCTACAACATACATTGCTCCGGAAGATCCAGTGGATCCAGACTCTGGGATTGACTCTGACTCAAGGTAATCCATTGCCTACACGACCATGTTTTCGACTTGGGCTAATTCCTATGTGTGATCAGCTCCACCGACCAGAATCCAGCTGCCAGGGATCACGACGTTGCGCTGCTGATGTATGGACCTCTACCAAGACATATCAACGAAAGACCAGATGTTCCCATGAACATTCCTACACCCCCAGTAACGAACGGTCACTTTGGTCTGCCAAGCGGTTATTCGTATCCTGTTGGGCCGTTACCCTCGAATGGACCATCTGATCTGCTTCCGATGCAGAGTCCGCTGTCCGCACAGCCAGGCCAGATGGGAATGGGATATTACCCAGGCATGGAAAACGCCGAGCAGCCCATGTTCGATTTGAACGACCTGCAGAACTTCTTCGAGTGGGAATATAGCGAAAATGGCCCGCCACCAACAGGAGTTGAAGGGTTGGGGCCGCTAGGCTGGGATCATCTATCAAACTTGCAGTGACCTCAGAACGCTTTGGTTTTTGGTAAACAGTTAGCTGGACCCCAAGAACGGTCGATGTAGGCGATGCATCACCAACAGGGGCCAGAAAAATCAATTCACATTCATGCACGATGCTATTTTTTTCCGAATGACATGCAGCGTTTCTGAAGCCAATCTAACGGTATCATATCCACAAAGTACCAGAGCAGCCTCTACCTTGGGAAATCCTCTAGTGCCCTTACATTTTCCTGCCCATGCTGATCCACCTTAGAAGATGTGCGCAGCAGCAGCACCAGCGAGCGCAAGAAGCGCGGCACCCTCGACACGGAACTTGGCAGCCGCACCGGTAGACTGCTGAGCAGGAGCACTGCCGGTAGAGCTGGCTCCCGAGGAAGTAGATGCGGTACCGGAAGTCGACGCAGTACCGGAAGTCGGGCTGGCGGTAGTCTCAAGGGTCGACGAGCCAGCGGTCGAAGAAGCCGCACCAGATGAAGCCGCCGTCTTGGACGCACTGCTCGCCGTAGCTGACGCACCCCCCGTCGCACTCAGCTTCTCCTCTCCTGCCGTCACCGTCGCCGTCTGGAACACAATCTCGCTGCTCGGATACACGGTCGTTCCCGTGGCGACGCTGTCGCTCCCGATGGAAAACACGCCAGGCTCCTCGGTCATGTCCGGCGAAGCAGGCACGCTTGCGGTGCACGTCATCCCGCCCTTGCTCGTGCAGTCGAAGCCCACGCTCATAGCAGGCATGGTGACGGCGTAGATGCTCGTCGAGATGACGGACATGACGATGTCGCCGTCGGTGCCCCAGCCGCACTCGGTGTCGTCGGAATTGGTGGGGCACGCGAGGTTCATCACGGTCGTGGACGGGTTGGCGGAGACGATGCTCGCGACGGGCGAGACGCCGCCGGCGCCGGTGTCGTCGAGGCCGGGCAGGAAGAATTTAATCTGCGTCTCGGCGGCGGCGAGGGCCACGAGGGGGAGGAGGGCGAAGGAACGCATTGCTGGAAAGTGTGGTTGGATGTTGCCGGGCAAGTATTATTCGATTAGATGGAAACGACGTAGGTTGGTAGCGAATGTGTATAATTTTTTTCTCTATTAGGGAAATGAGCGACAAGAGCGGGGCGATCGACTTTGTGTAAAGGAACGGAGACACAAGTCGCTTTTTTCATGTGCGTCGTGCTCGCTGGCCATTTAAATGGTCGTCCTCCGCCTCCTGAGCTCTTTTTCGCTTGCGAGCCCTGCTCGTTGCACGCTTGCAGGGCCCGGATTACCTAGTTGGCGCCTCTTCAGCCGGCCCAGGCCGCCCCAAAGCCCCTTGGGCTAGCCACTTCCCTGCTGGCGGCCGCATGCTTAGCAGGGCTGTTTTCCGCTTCTGGAGCGTAGGCTCATCCTTCGTTGCTTCACGTGGGAAATGCGATGGGAGGACAGGAGGGCACGGATCGCGGGAGGGCCGGACGTGGGTAGGCAGCCGTGTTGTATTGTACAGTAGGATGGGATAAAGGCAGGGATGGGGCGCGATGTAATGCGCGGTGGTTTTACTCGGGTTTTGGGAGGCGTGGAGTGATTAGCTCTTCTCGAATTCAACATTGTAAGCACTATTATCCTAAAACTTCCCGAGCCAGTCTGTCCAGCCCGGTTTTGTCGTTTTCGTGCTGTCATAAGCGCACATGTAGTACAGCAGAATCAGCCCACACGTCTGAAGCCCTTGGTAGGTGAACCACACGAAGAGAAACACCTTTGGTTTCTGGTATCTGTTGTCGAATGTACCGCACGGCCAGAGATGACACAGGACAATAAGAGCCGGGAAACCGTAAAGAAAGAGAACACAGAGCACATTTACAACGTAAGACGCTTTAGATCCACCCAGTTCCATCTCTCCAAATCCAGCTCCGAACAGTGCTGCTGCAAGTATGCCGACAGCGGCGAAGTGCCACACGCTGGCCATGTACTCCCGAAGACCAGAAGACATGCAGAACCACCGCGGCCTTACGTGGAGACACATGCTAATCATCTCGGTGTCGTCCTGCAAAGCCACAGGTGCGAGACGCACAACCGCAGCAATAG
>Ga0247757_10001068_pt1 | contig 19929 bp, 25 predicted proteins | sample UWRJL126311R4_FD_180929 | JGI IMG/M metagenome (GOLD analysis project Ga0247757, IMG submission 180929) | Plant litter microbial communities from Arlington Agricultural Research Station in Wisconsin, United States - UWRJ-L126-311R-4 | ecosystem: Environmental > Terrestrial > Plant litter >... | reverse complement strand
AAAAAAAAAAAAAAAAAAAAGAAATATGTATATAAAAAAAATTGCACAATCATGCCCGATCCCAAATAAGTTAGTTTTGCAACAATGAACGCCATATCTAGAGGTAAAGATGCCGAGTAGATCCGAGAACCACCCAAATCGTGGTATATGTAGTAAATCGCCGTTTCGCCTTGCGGAAAAAGAAGAGACGCCGGGGTATGCAGCCCAATGCAAAATGCAGGTCGTTCTGATGTCGCACCGTCGTAATCGTTTTTTGCTTGTGTAGATCCATTCCCTTCTAAGGAATAGATGGCATGAAGAAATCCAAGAATGGAGGAAGGTCGGATGAAATTAGAATAGGCCTCCCTCGACGACGCCTTGCTCTTCCTCTCTCAAGTGGCCTCCACTACGTTTCTTGGGCCAAAGTTTGCTGCTCACCCGTTTCCAGCTGTCCCGCGTCGCAGTTGCGAGGCCGCTGTGCTCACCACGGCTAGCCCTCGGACTAGGGGTGCCACTAGACGATCCATTTTCGTAGTAGGCTTGCTGGAAATCCGTCATGGGATAGTCGCTCATGGGTGGTGTTCCCGGTGGGGTAAGAGGGTCGCTCAGAGCGGAGGGACTGCCAGTGCTGCCAGAATCATCCGTCAACGCATCACTGCCACTTGTGTAGCCGGCATGTGGACGTGATGGTGGCGATACCGACGAGGTAGCGGGTAACGATTGGAAGCGGGAGTGGGAAAAGGGGCGACCATGCATGAAGTTGGAGGTGAGAGACGAGGGGGCAGATGCACGCTGGTGGGTGGGAGGATTGGGCTGCGTACGAGTAAGGTAGAGTGTGCGTTCGTCGTAGCTGCGAGTTGATGACCGGGTGAGGCCTGAGTCCAGGCTGTCGTTGCTAGCAACCGATGGGAAAGCGCTCTGGGGAGATGCGGAGTTGAGGAATGAGACCAGCACACTCTCTTCCATGAGTTCGTAGATCTTGGAGACGGCCTCATCCAACGAAGATGGGTGTGGAGGCACGTAGGAGTCTGAGAGACTGAGCAATGTGTCACGGACGTCGGCAGGTAGGTTGACCTGACCAAGTTAGCGGGCAGACAGGGAGGTACAAGTGACGGCAACTGACCTCTCGAGGACCGGATTCACGGATGTAAGCGTCTATCAAGCGTCTCCACAACATGAGAACGTAGGCGCACTCGTCGGACAGAGGGGAGATGGGCGATCCAGGGTGGCGATTGATCATCTTAGAGAAGTGTTTTCGATATCGTGAAGCATCCATGGTGAACTCGAGGTTCTCCAGGCAGTGGTTCTGGGACAGAAAGGCCATGAAGGAGCTGAGGGTGTAGGGGGGTGGTGCGGTGTTGGCGAGGATCTCGGATAGGGTTGGTCTTCGGTTGCAGGCCGAAGCAATGGAGCGTGGTATTGATACGGTCAGAGGCCGGGAGTGGGGATGGTGCTCTGCCATGGTCATCTTGACGTCGTCGTCTTCTGGCTCAGCCGTCGACGACGTGGGCGAGGATGCGGTGGAGGAGTTGGCCGTCCGTATCGACAATGGGGCGCCGGCCTTCCGTGAGTTCATGATGCTTCTACGCAGCTGTTTGTACACCCGACGGGCGCTATTTCTACCCTCTCGGTCAGGACCTTCGCAGGAACAGAACTGAGGGCGGAATTGTTGCGCCAGCTTGACGGGTGGGAGCACAAGGTTCGACAGAACCCAGTGGCAAGCGATGGCGTTGGACGTCTATTATCGCCGCGACGGCAGGGGCATCGAGGGCGTCGGGTCGGTGGTTGCCGTGTGCGAGAGGGCTTGGGCGTGTGAGAGGGGGCGTGTGTGTGTGTGTGTGTGGGTGCGTGTGCGTGTACGTGTACTCGGGCTGCAGCGTCTCTTCTAGAAGGGCGACACGGCAGAAGCTTGGTTTGCTGTTTCGGCAGGCGGGCGGTCGAGGGCGGTCTGGTCGTGTTGCACACCTATATAGGCGGGCTGGGTGGTGGTTTCTGGTTGGGCGCACTCGCAGGTTCAGTGCAGACGGAGAGCAGACGGAGGACAGGCTGCAGGCTGGGGCAAGGCGGGCGGTTTGGCGTGAGACAGGCAGGACAGGATAGGACAGAGAGGATCAGTCAGTATGCGATGCGGGCCCGGGTGCGGCTCAGCGTGGTTTTGAGGAGCGCAGGCGTGTGCAGGAGTCAGTGGGCCGGGCTGGGACGAGCTTAAGCTTTGGCTCTGGCGTGGTTGGCGTGGAAGGGGTCAAGGCCGGCGCGGGCGTGGGCGTGGGCTTGGGTGTGTTTGTGCAGGTTGGGGTTGGGACGATGGGATGGGATGGGATAGGAAGGGCAAGACGACCAAGTGCCAGTGCCAGTGCCAGTGCCAGGGCTAGTGCCGTGGTCAGAGCAGCGCAAGACGCAGACGCAGACGCACGTTAAAGCGGCGAGGGCAGCGCGGCGGGCCATTGGCGGGCCATTGGCGGGCACACGCCATCGAACGAGCATGGAAGAATTCTAGCGCAGGCCCTAACGCCGGCCCCTGCTGAAACGCTACGAGGCCTGCGAAGCTGCGCGGGCCTGCGCTATGCAGAAACGGAGCCTGTCGCCAGACCATTCGCCACCCGCGCCGGGGCCTCTCCTGCCTGCGCGCCCACCGTGGCCCACTCTGCCAGCCCAGCCTGCCAGCCCAGTCCCCAGCCCGGCCGTGCATGCTGCATTACACACACTGCGCGACCGACGATACAGTACCGTTCAGTACCGCCCAGCACCGGCCCGTTGTCTCTGTCTCCGCCTCTCTCTCCGTCCGCCCTCTCCACCCAGGCACACGTCGTCGTCCGTCTGTCGCTGCGCTGCGCCGGCTTGCAGAGACACGACAGACGTCGGTCGCCTGTGCGTCGCCCCTCTGAGGCCGCTGCTGGGCCTGCCTGCCTGCCTGGTTGCCCGCCTCCAGGCCCAGGACAGGCGCCCCACCGACTCCCTCGCAGCGACAGACGCACGCTCGCAGTGCCCCCGGCTACCTCTTCCGGCCTGCTGTTTGCTGTCTCAGCAGCCCAGCGCTGCGACTGCAACGAGAGTCCGCAACCGTCGTCAGGCCATGTCGGCCTTTGTGTGTGCTGCCACCCGGGGCGCCTGGGCGGCGGACAAGGAGGGTGCGAGCAGCAGCAGCAGCAGAGGAGGAGACAAGACGACGCAATGATGCCATCGGGAGCTGCTCAGTGTCGGCGGGCCTGCATCACGCCCACCCGGCTGATGCCAATTGCGTGACGGCCGCGGCGCCTGCTGTTGTCATAGGCCGGCAACCTGCACCCCTCGCGCCCCAAAAGGACGCCAATGACGGCCAGCCCAGTGTTCGCCAGCCTGTGCCAATGGCTGCGTCTTCCACGCCCCTTCGCTGGCCTCTGCGCCCGCGCACGGCCACATTGCTCGACGGGGGGGCAACTCTGGCCCTACCGTTGAGGTCGTGACACGCGAGGAGCCCTGCCCCGTCCACTTGGCGGCGAGCTCGATGGCTTGCTGGCTGGCCGTCTGTATGGCCTCAGTGCGTGCTCGCTGCTCAGTGCTCCTGGCCGTCGCGGTAATTACCCCAACCCTCTGTCCTCCACGAAATCCGGCTCTCGCCCTCGCTCGTGTCGCGCGCGGCTGCAAACACCCTCGTCTCGTGGCTGCTGCTGACGTTTCACCGCGTCCCCAGCGTCCCCAGCGAGCCCCCGTCCCCTGTGCCGCCGCTCTGCGCCCGTCGCCCCGTGCTCTTGGCCTTCGCTGCACCGAATCTTCCAACATTCTTCCAGAAGCCTGCCTAATCGCGAAGCAGGCCTCAGGCCCCGTCAAGGCCCCGCCCCGGCCGATCGTCTTAGTCAACCCTTCGCATCGCCAACACCCAACGCGGGAGTAGCTCCGTTTGCATGACACGCCCTTGCTTTCCCCGTCAATGCGCCGCGCCTGCCTCGGCTCTCTGCAAGCCCGAGCATCGCCTTGGCGTCGCTAGCGCCCCCGTAGAGCCTCCTCCGAGCAAGAAGGAAGCTCCCCAGCGCCGCCCGCGCCCAGTAAGCAATACCAAGCTTCGTTGTTGACGCTGAGCAGAGTTTTCGTTTCAGACAGGTCGTCTCCCTCGCCATGGTCAGCCCACCGCCCCGCCCGTCGTCGCTGAAACGCCTGCTTCTGCCTGCGCCCTCGACCGTGGTTCCATCCCATCCTCGCCCGTCCCATCCCATCCGTTCCGCGCGCGTGCCTTTTTCGCAACCTCACCGCCTCGTTGGCTTGGCTGGTTAGCCGCGTCTTTCGCACCCTCGCCCCGAAGATCTCATCTGAGCGTCGTCCGAACCACCCCTGCACCCGCCACCAAAAAGGCTCCACAACGCCTGACTCTGCCTAGTCCGGTGACGGTACGGGCCCCATACGTAACGACGCAGTCGACGCGTGGGGTGATGCAGCCGTCCAACAACGCCCTCGCTCAAGGCCCTCTGTGCCCATCTTGCGTCCTGCACAAGCCATACCAGAGTCCCGGGAGCACGTGCCTCGCTCGATTCACGTCCACCGTCGCTGCCGACCGTGTTCTGAGGCCGCTGAGCACTTGTGAACCATCTTTTAGCCTGTCGTCGGATCAGACACCCGCACCGCTACAACTTATCCAAAGTGAACTCGGTTTGGTGGCCTCTTGTATCCCTGACCTTCGCCGTCGAGGTGGGCCGTTTTGGGCTTTGCTTTGGGTTCGGATTAGGTCTAAGATTCTCTCTTCGCTGCGTGCCGTGAAACATGGGGCCCACGGGAGACGCTGTCGTCGATCATCTTGCCCCGAACCGTGTGCCTACAATGCGGTGCAGAGAGACGCCCGATACAAGATCCTAGATCACGCCAACACGTGCCTCGTTCAAATTCGTATTGTAGATTGATATACACATGGGCCACTTGCTCTTGTGGGCAGAAGCTCCGCTCGACGGCGAGCGTCACGTTAATTTGATCGCGTCCATCTCTATCCGACTACCGGCACGCGTTTCTAGAACGGCGACATCCAGATCCCACCCCGCCTCTCTTAGTTTGGTTTCGTATGTCCCAAACAACTTGCGTGTTTCCTCCAAGGCGAATCTGAGCTCAGCCAGCCGCTCGCCTGATGCGTCATCCCTAAGCTGATGCTCCACCTCCACTCTTCCTCTGCCGGCCAGCAAAAGGGCCTGTGTCCACGCCTTGAGCTGATCCAAGGCTGTGCATCCCTGCTTGAGGACGATTACGGCATCAGATCCAGTCCACCAAAGCAGAAAGGCCTCATGCTGATAGAGCCGCACGAGATCGGACATTTTGACGGCAGGGAGCTCCAGCGATCCTGTTCGTTTGTGGCGTTGCCTAATACAGCTCAGCATCGTCTGAAACGTCACTCCGATGCGGCAGTGTCCGATTATGCTATCATCACTCCAACGCAGTACTCCATCTTTCTCAAAGATGCGCTCCTTCGTCGAGACCTCTGCTGGTGAAATGACTCGGCCTTCCTGCAGGATGGTGCTCAGCACTATGTTGGCACGTTGCCTGTTCAGGCTGTGCATGCTGACGGCCTTGACAGCGGCATAGTTTGTCGCCAAGTGTACTGACAGCAGAGCAATAAGCGCGCTCCATGTTGCCATCGGTGAAGTCACCCAGGACACGACCACACTGCCAGCCTGCTCGCTTTTGTCAGCACCAAGTACAAACTATCTCTTTGTGACACTACGGATATCATCCCCACAGCCCTGCTCCGACATCTTTCATGGAACAACATATCATGCATATCCAACATGGCAGATGAAGCCTGGCTCAGCTTGCTCAAGGCCATAGGATTGCCCCTGACCAATGGAAAATTCTACTGTTCTACGGGTAGAAGGACCACTGTTATCAGAAAAAAAAAGATGATCGTGACTAAGACCGGTAACGGTAAATAAGGAGATTTAGCTGATACTTACCAACATACCCAGGAGCGAAATGACCGTTTCTTGGCTTGAGTCTTTCTACGAATCATATCAGTGATGAGCTTATCTCGGAGGTATCCACACGTGTCCGAATAAATGAAATGGAACATTACGCAACCGCCAACTTCCAATGAACCGTAGACACTTACGGCGTTGAGCTCTCCCAAATTCCCACGCTTCGCAAAGTGGGCGGATAAGCTCGCCTTAGAGCTCCCTGCACACACTCCGCACAGTGATCTCAACACACTCGAGAATGATAATATACCCACTCTGACGGCTTTGGGGAAGATTGGGGACATGCAGTCCATGATCATAGCCGTGTCATTGAATATGTCGGCCGCAAGACGGTACATCTTACATTCAGGTTCCAACGAAGTACCTAACCTATGAGCAAATAGGATCGTTGCTACCCTACCCATGGAATCTTGCAGTACCGTGAGCAGCAATGCGGCCGTGGGGGATGCGGATGCATCGCCGACGCCGACTCCTATTCTTCCGTCAGTAATCTTCGAGGACGTTGAGCTCAAGCTTCTTCTGGGCGGTCGATGATGCACGGCGTACATGCAGATAGATTGCACGAACACCTCGGAATGGAAAGTTGAACGGTCATTCGGAAGCAATTTACAACCTGGTGTTGACTGTTTGAGAACGCGGGTCCAGCGCCATGGAACCCGGCTCGCTTATGACTTCATTCCCGTCGATATTGAAAACGTGCATGTAGCGCAAATGAATCGACGGAAGCTACTGACCTTCGAGAACCGCACGGGAAGAAAGCAATCCAGCAATCGACGAAGAGAAGGCCTGGAGCGAATCCTGTGGGAGCGAACAGGCGTTAGCGGAGCATCCCACGACTGTGCGAGAAAGCACGTACGTAAACTTGGTAGCTATGGGTCAAGGGTGCATGCGTTAGCTGTTGCTGCTACGTGCTCGAGGAATTCGGCTACCATACTGAATATAATCCTCTGTCACGCTCTGTGGATACCCTGCGGGAAGGAAGACATCGAGTAACTGCTGAAAGAGGCTTTTTCTGTTATTAGGTAGCTGCGAAATCAGCCATACCGTCGTTGCCAGATGTTGATCAACTCAACGCACCACAACATCCACTCTGCTTGTGCCCTGGTCGGCGGCGGACTCGACGTATGTGGATGTGATGTTGCCCGCTTCATCTCTTTCAATTAGCTCCAGACCAACAGGTTCTGAAGCCATGGTCGTGGTGTCCAGAGCAGGCAGTGGTGATGTCTTCGGACAGATGTTGAACACACATCATACAACACGACATTGGACTGGTAGCCAATCAGTGCATGCGCTAACCCCGGTAGCACCTCGCGCTTCCGGATGCAGCAATCGCTCCCCATATACCTCAACCTTCGCGTATTGTTGCTCATTTTCACCCTCAACATGTACTTTCCATCATCAACCGCTGCTTTAATGTCGTCCACCCCACTCTCGGTTCCCCGAACAACGTACTGAGTCTTGTATCGATAACATCACGGTTCCATCTACGACACTATGCATGCAATGTACGCAAATGTACCACGGCGATGCGCCAAGAAATCGCAATCTACCTGCTATAGTGCCCAGGCTGCGCACTGCACGGCCGAAACCTGCTGCTGCCTTTGTCGTCCCATACACATCCTCCTCGTGCCGGGCGTGAGCCGTAGACAGGCAAGGAGATGGCCTGCCGATGCGAGATGTGCTGCAGGCTCCCGCTTCCGCAGGCCAGCGCTATGGCCTCTTCCATAGTGGCCCAATGTATCGAATCCCATTGTCTCGCCCAGCACACCTCTGTACATGCATGTGTGCATCGGGTGGGTCGACGCATGGACAGTCTGCATGCAAGGCCAATCTGACTGTGTCAAACTGGCCTCCCGCCTCGGGGTAACGTTATCGCAGGCGGGCGAGCATGGCATCGCGATGGAGATCATCAAAATTGGGTTGCGGGTGCGGGCGCGGTTCTGGTCGCAAGACAAGCACGTGTGCTTGCGGCGCGGGAAGGCCAAAATCTGCCTGTGCTGCCGTACCACACACACCAAACCGCGAAGCCATCACCGCCTTGCTGGGAGCAGTGCGTGCGTGCGTCGTTCGTGTGACGCGCTGCTGTCCAGCCTCAAGACACCCTCGTTTGGGATATGGTAAGGCGGGAATGGCGATGATGCTGTACTTCAAACCCTACCTATGCGGGGGTTGCCGCAGCGCTGCGACACGCCCGTTTTGAACGTCCGGTGCATCCAAAGCAAAAGAAGACGCATTTATAGAACCAGTGACGGCGCTTCTCCATGGCAAAGACGCCGGTAACGCAAGTTCCCGACAGCCCATCCATGACCGACCCGCATGTTTGCCATTTCTGTTGTTTGCTTCCCGGAGAGAGAGAGAAATTCCAAAGCAAGACAACCTCGTCCGAAACGCTCGTCGTTGGCCGCTACAATACGAATCGGACATGACGTATCGCCGGGGCCCAAAGGGCTGACTATACATAGAAAAAAAAAAGGGTACTTATCTAGGGCGTGGAGGCTATCGATTGTGGGGGCCTCACGTGTTCCCGGGCGGCTAGGTGCATGCCGCATGTGTACATCCTATGCTACGGATTGGGGCAGTACAAGTATCTATCGTGGGACACGTACCCGTATTCAGCATGTCCGGCGGATGTGGTAAGCACCGAACATAGTCCTCCTACACGCGCTCGGACATGGGATACCGTTAAACAAGAAAAGACACGAGCTGCGCAGTGGGCGAGGCGGTTCAGCAAAGTCAACCGACTCCGAACGGAGCGACCAGGGAGAGCGGCAAAGTGTCTTGCGCTGCTTTTATGGATGAAAATGGGTGTGGACGCATGGTACGCATGGTGCTGCTGAAACTCGTCATCTGAACTAAGAACCGGTTCTTCCTCATTCTAAAAGAGGATGTAAGGATAGATGGTTGTATGCTTGGGGCTGTGAAGCAAGAGGGGTTTTTGACCCCGTTTCACGGTGGCGGTCCGCTTCCCGTACTGCCATGCTAGTATTGTTTGCCTTTTCCCACCGCGGATTTTTGTCTGATTCAGATTGGGGATCTGCAATCTAGGACAGTGTATCCGAATATATGGATGGTGTTGGTGATCTGATATCAAGCTGCAAACAGCAGTATACATGTTTTTCTTAAAGCTAGATCAGATGCTACAAAGGGAATAGCATATCTGGTACAACGATGTAGAGAGTTCCTGACGTTCTCTTCGTCTAGCGGAATTTATCTTAAAGTGTAACCATCTTCATGTCCACAGAGTAAACAAGCGCCGAGAAAATGTGGTGACATGCCGAAAATAGTAGGGCTAAAAGAGTACCAAATAAAGCGCCTACACAATGCTACAGAAATGTATGGGACCTTATTTGTTGGCCTTGGACTCTGAGCCGATGACGGGATTGTGGCCAGGGGGATATTTGGAATCAGACTCTAGCAGTTCGTCAGGTTTGTCTGTATTCTGGTCAGAAAAGCGACATCGGAGACCTTCGTCTGCAAGAGACTTACCATGCCTAGCATACAGATGATACTCCTCATCCGCATACTTGCCAACGCGCCCACTTTCCACATCTTTCCTAGTTAACGACAGCTTGTTCTTTGGTAGTCCCATGCTGCCCAAGAATGCCACAGCATCCTTCCACTCACGCTCCTTGCGCTTCGCATCCCATTTGAGCTCCTCGCTCATCAAATCAATGACTACAGGTAGTGCTTCCAGTGCAGCTTGTGCGTTCAGGAATGCGAGACGCATACGCCGAGCGATGACATCAGTGGCAGTCTGCGCGTACTCATGTCTAACGCAGTATCGGACTTCGCCATCGATGAAGGGGTACAGAGCCGAGATACGTTTTCCGCGTACAGGGAATCGTTGTTCAGTCGGAGAAGAAAGCGAGGCAACGGTCCACGCACGATCGCCATATGCGGTGCACAAGTATTTTGCAACCTCATTCTCAACTCCGTAGTGTTGAATGAGGTTGATGAAAAGAGTCTTTGAGTAACCGTGCGCACCAATGAGTCGAACGCGATGAGTTTGACACGTACCATCTAAAGGAGCTTCATCGAGGACTTCGGTTCCACTGACCCGTGGAGGGTCCGTGAGTGGTGCGACGGTAAGGCCAAACTGTTTGATAGCCTCGTCAACCGTTTCCTCAGCCATTTCGCGATACGTGGTCCATTTCCCACCTGCACAGGTGAGCAGGCCCGATGGAGACTTTGTGACAAGATGATTTCGAACAAGACCTTCGGTTTTGCTAGCGTTGGGATCTCTTACGAGCGGGCGAATACCTGACCATGCGGCAAGTACATCACCCCGACGGACTTTGATGTCAGGTTGCAAATAGCGACGGATTTCCTTTAGAATCCATTCAATCTCATCTTCACCTGCGATAGGGTTTTTAGTGACCGCGGTAGCCGTATCAGTAGTACCTGCAATCGTGTTGCCTTGCCAGGGAAGGAAAAAGATAACCCGACCGTCAGATGTCGACGGGTCGATCAATCCCATGTTTGCTGGACTATAGTAACCGGGGAGAATGACGTGCACACCAGAGCTTGGAGCCACAATTTCTTGTGTGCTTGGCTCGTCCATTTTGCGGATAGAGTCTGTGAAAGGACCAGTGGCGTTGATGATACCCTTAGCCTTGATGGTGAATTCATGAGGTATCTTTCCGTTCAGCTCTGTGATGCAATCTTTCACACGTGCGCCATTGAGATTTCCAGAAGCGTCTTTTTCAAGGCTAGTAACTTCCATGTGGCTCACTACGGTCGCACCGTACAACGCTGCGGTCATGGCTAGAGAGACGTTCATACGAGAGTCGTTGTGTGCACCATCTTACAAAGTTAGCACAACCAGAGTACCACCGAGCGGGTGACTTACCGTAGTATACCAAGGCACCAAAGAGGCCATTCTTTTTCAACATGGGAAACGCATCGAGGGCTTTGCTCTTAGTCAAGAAATACGAGCTCTCGATATTTTCAGATCCAGCTAAGAAGTCATACATCTTTGTGCCAGCCCAGAAGTAAGGGACCTTCCACCACTTGTCGATCGGAATCATGATAGGAAGCCATGATGAAAGATGCGGAGCCGTATCCAAAAAATAGCGTCGCTCGCGGAGTGCCTCAACCACCAGTTTGTATCTGCGTGACCTTGCTTAGTGTCGTCCAGCACATAGAGTCCAGCTCGGCTTACTGATTGTAATCCAAATTCCAGACAGCTTTCTCAAGGTATCGTACACCACCATGCACCAGCTTCGTACTCTTACTACTCGTTCCACTGCTGAAATCATCCCTCTCAACAAGCGCAACTTTCAGGCCGCGCGTAGCAGCGTCAAGCGCGATGCCAGTACCCGTTGCGCCTCCTCCAATGACTAGTAAGTCATACGGCTCATCTATACCGCTTCCGCTCGTGCTGTTGGCGCCAGCGCTTCGCTTGAGGTCTGCGATCTGTTCGTCCCTCGACTTGACCTGCGGAAATTTGGGCGGACGGAAGATGCCACCTTCGCCGTACGTAGGCGGTGGTACTTGGGCGGCTTCGAGGCCTGGAATGTCACGAGGTCGATAGACGGCGTAAAGCGCAAGGCCGCCTGCAACGCCCGCACCCGTTGTGTAGAGCAGCGGCTTGAGAAAGCGACTCGAGCGCCTTGCTGCCATGTCGCTCCTCAATGGGCTCGCAGAAGGTCCGTTGTGGTGTTTTCACCAGCTGCAAAGCGCGGTAGCAGTAGTTCTATCCAAGAAAAAATGAGGAGGAGCTGTTTGAACGATGGCGCGCGGCCGCTTTCACATGTACTAAATCAGCTCGCCTCGCGGCGTCCAAATCGATTTTCAAGCCCAACCTACCGTGGGGAGAATTCAAGAAAGCATGGTGAACTGTGGCAGAGAACGAGGAAAATTTTCCGGGTAGTTTCGGCCGGAGCGCAGGACGGTGGATGGGAATTGTGGGTTTGACAGCTCGACCAAGTGTTGATGACGAAAGACGCGACCTGAGCTGGGGTGCCTCCGTGTCGGCAGAAGCCAACCCCGAACCTGGGGAGAGCTTTCTCCGCCCCACCTAGCAGTGATCGTCTGTGTAGCTCATACTCCCAACCTCGTTCGATAGGTAGCTCCATTCTCTAATCATGTGCTTATTAGATTTTGCTAGTTGTCCCTACCCCTGAATCCATCATTATGTCGTGCTGAAGCCGTCGCATTCGTTAGTTGATGATCGACCGGGACCCCACGCCGAGTCGGAACAGTAGTGGAGCACATCGCGATCGTCCATTGCGATTCACTGCCACACACGTTCGCCTCGGTCCTTACCGTGCTGCTCTGCCAGGTCTGTATTGCCTTTGTCCAAAGACATTCTCTTCTCCTGAACCACATGAGCTTGTAACTCAAGTTCATCGCGGGAAACGATGGGAATTCTGAACGCAGAGTCAGTATCAGTGCTTTGAATATCCGAATGTATTCTATTTTCCTCATATCAGCTCGCCCAGTCTCCAAAAAGTCATACATTAATACCACCCAAAACACATCACATTCATTCCACCACCACGCCAGCCTTCCACCAACCCTCAGAGCTCACCAAATACCCATACAAAGAACATCGAATCGACCGCGATGTTTCCCGCGAAAACCAGGAATACAATCCCTTTATGTACCCACCCCAATTGTTCCCGCCTCGTCTGCATGCTGATGATCGCCATAACGCCTAGTAAAAGATTACAAATAGTCCCGAAGAGCACAACCGAGTCGACGACCCCTCTTTCCTTTCGTCGACTTGTCATCGTCATAGTCGTTAATATAACATCAATAACAACAGCCATTGCTAGACATGCTGTGTAAAAATACAGTTTCGTCATTTCAGCGTGGTGCTCTCTGGCCTCAATGGCAGTAAGGAGACTGCGCCGCTCCCGAGCATTTTGCCGCCTGATCGAGTTGAAAGCCTCTATGTCATCGTGAGGAGCATCTCTCAGCGTTCGAAACAGTCCATTGAAGTAGCCGTCGGCCGATTTGGAACCAAAAGTGCCATATGCTTTCGGTGTGAGCACAGGCGAGCCATTAGAAGTCTCATCGTCGCTGCTCTCGGCTATAGATAGAGACGAGTCTTCTTGGAAAGCTTCCTTGATGCCAAAGATTCTTCGAACCTTTGCTGCCCATGCGCGAAATAGTTCCTGGCCAGGAAACTTCAATACAGCATCTGGGTCTACGTAGATGTAATAGCCTTCATCTTCAGATTCTGGATTGTCATACTCGTTCCAATAACGCTGCGTCTCAGGCTCTGCAGACTCTATAGGGGCTGCGCACTCCGCATAGGGGTTTTGTTTCTTCCGGAAGGCTCGTAGAGGGGGTGCCTCCACGAACTCAGGTCCAGAGGTTGCAGATGACTCGCCGTAACGCGGGGTGAAGGGACTTATTTGGCCGTCAGTGTTGGACCCCCCTGAGCCGGACGTAGCAGGTGGCGATACATGGAACGAGTCAACAGTGTTGTTTGCTTTTCGGGGCCGACGTTTTGTTGCAGGAGGTAGTTTCCGAATATCGTTATCCAGCATTGAAACCTGATCAAGTCAGGACCAGCGAAAGAACCATAGAGCCACTGCGCTTAATCGCACCACTAAGACTTACCCAAAAGGGAGCAGACATTGCGTTTGGTCTGCAACATGCCCAAACTGCTTGGGCTTCCAAGGAAAACCCGCGAACTCGTTCCACCTGATATAGTAAGCATTGGCTAAGATATTTGTATGGCGAACATACTAGGTGGCTACGATCCAGGGCTTGCATTAGTGCAGATGAGTGGGTTCCCTCTTTGCGAATTTCCAGAATAGCATGAGGAAAGCGAATGGCTCCAGTCTGTGAAACCGAATACCATTCATCTGTGTTTAGATCTTTGTGAAGAGAGCTCTTCATGATTACGTCTCTATCCAGTGTTGCCCACATTCCTCCGACATTATTATTGTGGAGGCTTACAAACCTTGTACGCTTCGAGCACACACCTACGATAGGCCGGACTTCCGTATGGCTTTCTAGCCATTGGCGGGCACTACTAAGTTTTGCTGATGTGGCGGTGTTCGATTCAGATGCGTCTTGCTTGGGTGAGAGGCTTAGCTCTGCTAGAGGCACTGAAGCATCAAGGAATCCTGGAAGATGTTTTCTCTCCAGCTTCGCAGTGACAATATTCTCGATGGATCCGTCGAGATTAATTGCGATGGCTGCATTTCTAGAAGTAGTCCACCGAGCGGTTCCGGCGGCTTTTACTTGACAGGTGCCTGCGGTGTCCTCACCAGAACCAAGCGAGCTTGCATTCTGTTTGATGGCAAAGGACTCTGGATGATCTAGAACTAGCAAACCTACGCTGTCCTCACTACCAAGGAATTTATCCACCGTTGAAGAGGACTTGCGGCGCTTAGGGGTGGCTTCAGGCGAGGTTCTAGTGCCGGGAGGTGTGGAGCCAGCAAGAAGGCGCATATTTTGCAAAAGGAGTACTTCAGCCTCGACTATATGATCTGGATGTATCCAATACGTAGCCTTGCTGCCACGAGCGCCCAACGGCGTCAACGCAAGTACAAGATCAAAGTCAACGTCACTTCCATTTTGACAGGCTCGAGATATTCGGGCCGATGGAGACGAAGGTTTGGAGCCGATTGAAGGGTCGGATGCGTCCGCAGCATCAAAGGGCGCCCGCAAGGCACCGAGAACGTCAATATATTGATCCAACAGATTTCCCAGGTCCAGCTGGTAGAAGCTGGTTGGACTACTGGTAACTCTTTGCTTCAAGTCACGTTCTAGTTCAGCGTCTTTTGTCCAACGCTTATACTTCTTAAGTATTTTGCGGAAGCCTGTTCGCTGGGCAACTTGAAACCGCGAGAGCGATCGAATCTCTTCACCAACCCTGAAACTGTGAGCCATGCTCGAAGGCGTGAAGCTGTCGTCGCTCTCATTTATCTGAGGAGAACTCACTTGGTAACATCTGCGTTGATCTTTGCATATTTCTCTGCTAAGCGACTGGGCAACCGAGGCCCGGAGCTGTGCTGCAACTGCAGCTTCTCGAGACTCTTGTGGATGTGATCCAGGCGCCTTTCAATCTCACCGCTCTTACTACGTATGAAAAGATTGATGCGATCGTGCTGAGCTTTCAAAGCACGGTAGAAGGTATCACTAAAGGCTTTTTCGCTTGATTCACCCTGACCCGGAATGGAAAGGGCTTTCCCAGTACCCGAGGTAGTCTGGTGCTTGATGAGATCCTTGAGGTAGTCATAATCAATGTTGACTGTTTCAAGGTCGGCGGGTTAGCTTTTGAAAGCGAAGCGAACGAGGAACGATGGCTTACAGTGGCCCCATTCTGGCGTTGAACGCTGGCGCAGCGTATCGCCGTATTTCATATCCTACTTACGTTCGCGTTGATGGGCGCAACAGTTGCCCCAAATGGTCATTGGATGCTATATCGTACAAAGAGTGCTATGGTGGTCAGCGTGCATGCAGCCACATGGGAATTAGACGCTCCTACCACCGAGCGCAAGCTTCCTGAAAACAACACCGACGGGCAATGGACAAGCTATTGCATGCGACGGGGGATCGCAGTACCTTGGGGGTCGGACTCGACGCGCTTCCAGTCAATGGCAGAGAAGGAGCGGCGAACGGTGAATGCGAGCCGTTGGAAACCAGGCTCAAGCGGCGCGCGGCTCACCCAGCCGCCAGTGACGCAATGGGCTCGAGTAGCGCGCGTTTCACGATGTGCAGTTGGAAAGGACGAGAAACGAGGGAAGGGGAAGGGGAGGAGACGGGCAGCAGGCGCCCGTGTATTTGATAGGCAATCACAGCACGCAGGCGAAGACGAAGGAACAGGACGAGAAATGCGCGCGGAGACCGGGCTTCGTTAAGTGCAGACGGCAGCGCGCGCAGCTTTGTGTTCGCGGTCCACAGCCATGCAGGATTCCGGGAGAGCCCTGCAACCGTCGTGCCGCCGCCATCTGCATGCGCGCCACTACAATAGGCCAGAGGCAAGGAGCTGGCCCACGGTCGAACTGGGCTCCCCAACGACACCGCCCCTGGCATCTACCGTCAACTCATCGTGGTGGAAAACGACGCTGCCTGCTCCACTTCATCGCTCACAAACCTCCCGATCCGGACTTCTTTCGTGAACAGAGCTGCGGGACTGCGGCATCGAAATCGCCCAGGCCGTGCGAGGTTCCGTCTTCCAATGCATGGTCATGTTCTTGAGCAGGCGCGTATTCGCGTCAAATGTATATTGCCCGGCACTATTGTCTGCTGCGTTGTCTGGAATTGCTCATCATGCGATGGGAAGCAACTGCATAGTGGGGGGCAACCGCAGCGTACCATGTCTGCTTGGATGCGCAAATCGGAGGTTTATCAACAATCTCGTGAAGGATCAATATGCATAAACGGGGAGCCGTAGATTCACCCAAGTGGCTCTTGTGTGGTGGAGCTCACCGAACGGTCACGCACTCGCCTGCCGTATATCGCAGTGGCCGCAGGAGAGCCCCTGTTAACGGGTCCTGCGAATGCCTGTTTGATAGGCTTAACGGCCGCTTCACATGCAGGCTGCATGCTTCAGATGCAACTTTTTCCGGTCGCTTACACCTCTTTTTTTTCTTTTTCTTTTCCATATCAGAAGAACTTCGTCATCACGTAAAATTTGAGGGTCATGAAATGAATAGGGCAACGGGCAGTACGTCCATGTTTATCGTGTTTAGTATACTCTTCGCAAGAGCTCAAATTTTGGAAGAAACAAGGCAGTTCCGTCACGTAAACGCCATTCCGTTATGTACAACATTCTGCATGAACGCCTATAGGACCGCCCTCGTTGCGATTAGCCGGGTGGTAGAGTGCTCTGGTCCACCACGTCCTGAGCATCCTTCTCTTCAACCTCGTTCGGTCCGCGGAGAGGAGAACGCGGAAGCGCCATGAGTCCTATCCCTTGTTAATAATTGCCTGCAGTGATGATTAAATAAAGTGTCTTTACCTGTCCTTGCTGATTCCAGAATACCAAATGGAGCAATGAGCTTCATAAAGGCATCGATTCGGTAAGATTTGGCGGAGACTTCAACAATACAATTGTTTGTGCTGATATCGAGCACCTTGCCGCCGAATTGGTGGGTCAGGAACGTGATGTCTCGCAAATGCTCATTCTTATGTCGAAGGGCTTGGCTGATAGGTAGGTTGCTAGGATGATAGTCTTTCTTTAGTGATTCACGCGCGGCGGCGGCAGCGTAGGCGTCGCGGTCCGCTTCTGAAAGTTCCTCAGGCAGGACACCCTCCTCCACCTCAGGCAAGTGCGCCATCTCACGGTGGTGGGCAAGCAGGTCCTCAAAGTATTCAGGCCCAAGAATGGAGACTTTGGCCAGAAGCAACTCGCGCTGAACCAGAGGTGACTGCGTATAGTCGAGCACAGCCCAAACGGGAACCAGGTCCTCAAGCTGACGGCGAGCTTGCTCTACCACGCCGTCCTGTCCTTGAAGCACAATGGTCATACGCGAGAGATCGTCCACCTCGGTGTTGCAGACGACCAAGCTATCAATGTTGAATCCACGGGCAGCAAGAATTCCAGAAACGCGCGATAGCACACCGGGCTCATTTTGCACCAAGCAATTTAGGATGTGCCGCTTCGGAGGCGCCTGCGATGGGAGAGGTGTCTCGTAGAGAATGCTGCTGACAGCTGCTTGTGCGGACCATGCTGGAGGGCGGTCATCAGTCGGAAGGGGTGCAATTCGGCGGTGGAGAGCCTTGTAGGCCAGGGCTTGTGTGGAAGAGGAGGATGCGCGCTGTTGACGAAGGGCTGCGCATGGTCGGCTAAGCAAGCTGCGCAATGGCAAAGCCTGAGCGGCCCGCCGAGATGCCATTATGAGGGCAGTGACAGTGGCCTCAACGAGGGGGGTGGGTGATGGGCGAGGTGGTGTGGGATTCGAGGCCTTGGTCGTGTTCTGAGCTTTTCCAGCTTGAACGGTCCGACGGTGCCGATTGCGGAAGACAGGGATGAGGCTCCAGATGGCTTTTGGCGGCAGACAAGAGCTCTTTAGGTTCCATATAAGGACTCGGTCGCACGATCCTGAAGGCGCTCCAGGAGGGCCATAGCAGGCAGTGGCTCGAGCATTTCAGAAAGGCCCAAGGCCCATTCACCAGGTGTTTTGTTGTTGCCCAACATCATGTTTCTTGGGTGACCAGCGCTCTGGGTGGGTGTCTGGGCCAGCAGGAGTGCATGCACGTGCCTCGCTTAGCGCAGTGGCTAGTGTAAGTTTTGCGCAGCCTTGTCTATGCTCGACGCTCTCTCCACCTACGCTCCATCGCCGCAACACAACAGCGCCGCACGCCACACACTGCTCCAAGATCGCGCCCACCATGTCGGACGGCTCGCGCTCGCGCTCGCGCTTCGACAGCAATTCAGAGCGTCCTGTGCGCTCGCGCTTTGATCGTCGTTCGCGATCCCCGTCAGGCAGGGAGTCGGACTCTCGTCGTGCGCGCAGCCCTGTCGGCCGTAGTGCCCCAGACAGTCCTGCCAACGGCGAGGCTAAGAGGGCGAAGGTAGCAGAAGCCGCCGCTGCCGCAGCGGCTGCGGCTGCGAGGATCAACGCGCAGATTCAGGCGAAGAGGGCTGTCCAACAAATCGATGTGCCCCCGATCCGCGCTGTATGGAGCCTTCACACGTCTACATTCTAGAATCACGCTAACACGGCTGTAGGTATCCAGTCCTCCAGTCGCCAAGTCGCCTGCATCATCGGCTGCCCACGAGGTGTACCAGCAAGATGGAGACTTCATCAAGGACATAGAAATTAATGATCTCCGCAACCGATACACACTGACCAAGGGAGCTGTGCAGAAAAGGGTAATTAGCTTTTGCCATCACTGATCACTTAGGGCTGTTCCCTTCATCACCCTCTGGCTGCTTCGTCTCTTCGCTCGAAGACTCTAGAGTGCTGCAGGCTGGAGCAGAGGTTCCTTTATTTGAACATTATTCGAAACTTACCGACATCTAGCCGTCCCGTATATTCTTCAAATGCTGACCTCTATTGTGACATCTAGATCAAAGACGAAACTGGCGCCGGTACGCTATCCTTGAACATTATCTAACCTTGTAGAACCACCTGCTTATACTTGCGTAAGATGTCACGACCCGAGGGGAATACTACCCGGACAAGAGCATGGCTACATCTGTGGTGAGTGTGAACACTGTGCATCCTTTTAACAGGGTGCTGATTCACGTAGAATCCGCCTCTGTATCTTCGAGTTACTAGTACCACGAAAGAAGGCCTCGATGCTGCCATAAAGCAGATCGAGGAACTTATGCAGCAGGAACTGCCAAATCTTGTTGATGAGCGCAGGTTCCGTCGTCGTGAACCCGAGTTCGAACGTGACGAGCTTGGTCGGGTATGTTCCATGTGACTCTTCTTTAGGCCGAGCTAATGAGCACAGCGTAAATGGCCCGAGGAGAAACTTCCGGTCGATCTTGAGCCCATCCAAGGTTTCAACCTCAGGGCCCAAGTTGTCGGCCGTGGTGGGGACAATGTCAAGTATATTCAGCAAGAGACGGGCTGTAAAGTACAAATCAAGGGTCGCGGCTCCGGTTTCCAAGAGCCCCAGTCACACGAGGAGAGCGATGAGCCAATGTTTCTGCACATTGCTGGGCCACGACCTGAGGGAGTTGAAAAGGCCAAGGAACTTTGTGAGGAACTTCTCCAGAAAGTAAGGGTTGATTACCATGCCCACAAAGAGAACCTTGCGAACGGTCGCTATGGTGGAGGTGACCGCTACTCTGGCGGACGTTCGGGTTATGGTGATCGGGACCGCAGCCAAAGCTATGGACACGGATACAGTGGCCAGAATGACGTTCAGTCTCCTGTTGGCGGCGGTGACGCAAACCAACACACAGACTACTACGCTAGCTATTACGGTCAGCAACAGCAGCCAGGCCAGGACCCCTATGCGGCATATGGTGGCTACGATGGATATGTCCAGTACTACCAGGCATGGTATTACCAGCAGCAAGGACAGGTAGGGACACAGCAATCACCACCTCCTGGCACTTCCTCAGCCCAACCTCCCCCTCCCCCTCCTTCAGAACCAG
>Ga0247757_10001067_pt1 | contig 19941 bp, 6 predicted proteins | sample UWRJL126311R4_FD_180929 | JGI IMG/M metagenome (GOLD analysis project Ga0247757, IMG submission 180929) | Plant litter microbial communities from Arlington Agricultural Research Station in Wisconsin, United States - UWRJ-L126-311R-4 | ecosystem: Environmental > Terrestrial > Plant litter >... | reverse complement strand
AAGAATTACCTATAAGAAATAAGAAAATAGTAGAATATACTAAAATAACTAAAAGCCTTAGTTTAGAATTAATAGAGATTAAAGAATCTAAGTAAGAATAGATATTTATAGAGTAAGGCTTAAGTAACTAAATAATTAAATAAGTCTATAAAGACTAGAAGATTTATAATCCTAGAAATATAAAGATTACTTTATTTCTATAATAGCTAAATTATAACTATATTACCCTAGAAAAAATACTAATAGGGAACGAATAGAAGTAATTAGTAAAGAAGATATAATAGCTAGAAGAAGCTTATATACTAAGAATACTAGTTAAATATATTATACTAATTTTAGAAAAACCCTAGAAATATAAATACTAAGAGGGGGATAATAAAAGAATATATATATAATACCTAACGTACTACGAATTAGTATAGATATTATATATAGATAGGAATTATTAGATATATATAGGACCTAAGTAAAGATATAATACTTAACTAGAATAACGCGAATAAGATCGATTTATTGATATTATACTAAAAGATAAGGTCTATAGATAGTACCTAATAGAGGAACGACTATCTAGATATATTATTATAATACTAGGAAAACTATTACTAGAGGAATACGTCTTAGGAAGACTATAATATAAATATATAGAGAATAAATACCTAAAATATATATAGAAAAAGGTAAATACTTAGTACTAGCCTTAGAAAGAAGGATTAAAAGGAGTATATAGACTATATATTACTATAAAAGGAATATATTAAGGATAAGATATATAAATTATAGTAGATAGTAGAGCTATTAGAAACTTTATATTAAAGAAGTTTATTAAATAAAATAGAATATAATATATACGAAAGGTACAACTAAGGATAATAGTAATAATTAAAGGGAATCTATTCTAAGAACTAGTATAGTTTAAAATAAAACCCTTAATACTAAAAATAGATAGATTAGAACTCTATAATATTAAAATAGATATAATATAAATCGATAATAATTAAGATATAATCCTAGGGATACTATAGCTAAAGATAGTAAACCTAATAATCAACTAGTAGAAGGAAATAATTACCTATAAAACTAAGAAACTAAAAGCGAATATTAAACTATATATAGGAAAATTCCCTAAGGAATATAAGAAGTAGGAATTATAGTTATAAGAACTAAAATAGTACCTACTAGAATATAGGCTATAAGACCTAGAGATTAAACTAGAAGAAGGAAAAAACCTAGGATAGGGATTGATTTACTAAATAATAAAAAGAGAATAATAAATCTAAAAGGAGTATATTAAAAATATACTTAAAAAAAGATAGATTTAAAGGTTATAATTATCTATATCCTATAGAACAACCTTTATAGCGAAAAAAGGAATAGATAAACTATAATTCTATATAGATTATCGAAAAACCAACGTAATAATAAAAAAGAATCGATACCTATTACTATTAATATTATAATTATAAGATATAATAAGAAAAGTAAAGATTTTATAAAACTAGATATAAAAAACGTATATTACTAAATTAGAGTTAAGGAAGGCGATAAATAGAAAATAGTATTTAAAATATAATATAGATTATATAAATACTAGGTAATACTATTTAGATTAATAAATATACTAGTAGTATTTTAAGAGAGAATAAATACTATACTAAAAGAATACTTAGATATATTTATATTTATATACTTAGATAATATCCTAATCTTCTTAGAAGAAGAAGAAGAATATAAGGTTTATATATATATAATTCTAGAAAGACTAGTAAAGAACTAGATATATCTTAATATAAGAAAATATAAATTCTATATAAAAGAAATATATTTTTTAGAATTCGTTATTAAACTAGAAAAAATTAAAATTAAACTAGAAAAAGTATAGTAGATACTAAGCTAGCTAGTACCTAAGAATATTATAGATATATAATAATTTAATAGACTATATAACTTTTATAGGAAATTTATAGTAGGGTAGTTATAACTTATAGAACTATTAATAAGACTAATAAAAAAGAATATTAAATTCGTATAGATAAACGAGTATTAGGAATCTTTTTATAAGATTAAAAGGAAATTCGTAGAATACTTAATACTTAGAATATTTAGCCTAGAATATAAAGTAATTATTATAACCAATTTATTAAATTTAGTCTATAGGATAGTACTATTATAGAAAGATAATAAAGGAGATTTATACCTTATAGAATACTTCTTAAGGTAAATAAAACCAGTAGAATTGAATTACCTAATCTATAATAAAGAAATACTTATAATCTATAAAATATTTAAATAATAAAGAGTATACTTATAGGGAGTAAGATACCCTATAAAAGTCTATATAGACTATAAGAATCTAATAGGATTTATAATAAATAAAGATCTAAACTAAAGGTATATATAATAGTAGGAATACCTAGTAAGCTTTAAATTCTAGATAATCTATATAAAAGGATTAGAAAACCTACTAGCTAACGCGCTAAATAGAAGACTAGATTTCTAAAAGGATATTAGAGTAATAGGAATAATACTAATCGAAAACTAGTAAGGATACCTAATTATAAATAAATTATAATTAGTAATAAATATAGAACTAGAAGAAATAGAATAGAACTAAATAATTAAAGATATACTTTAGAATAAAAATATTAGTAAATAGAATAGAGAATAGAGAGGAGACTTATTTTAGATCTTTAATAGAATCTATATACTAATTAAGATTTAAAGAGAATTTATACGATAATTCTATAAAATACTAGTATATAGATATTAAGGAATAGAGAAAACCTTAGATAGAATTTAATAAATATACTATATTAATTAAATAAATTTATAAATAAGACTTTCATCTTAAATACGCTAAAAAGATCTTAAAGATAGTAGTATTTCCCCTACTATATAATAACTCAAAGATTGTATAAAAGAAAAATCTCGAAGGTTTTAAGATAAAAGCTGGTAGGACTAGAGCCTAGAGTTACTTTATCCCTTTTATAAGAGCCTAGGGAAAGTAAAATATCCTAATACTATAGTTAGATTATTTACTATCTTAACTACTATTAAATAATTTATAGTATTTAGATAGCTTATAGTACGTTAATACTATACTACCACCTAGTACTATAACTATTAAATATATCCTTAATAACTATCTTAATAACTATAGCTCTACTATAGTATTACTAGTAGTATAACTATAAAATATAATCTTAATACTCTATAGTAGTCTATATAAACCTATATCCTATAGTCCTTCGTTTATTTAAACTACTCTATCTAAAACTACTATATCTTAAATAAATATTATAATTTAAAAGGAACTATCTAAAACTTTTTTTATATTTAAATATATATATATTAGTATACGTAAGCGTTCTATTACCTATAAGATTTCTAAACTAACTAGAATCGCTTATAAAGCCTATTACCAACTTTACTATAATATTTTACTAGGATAATAATAACATTACTATCCCTTACCCTACTAGTATAAGCGCCTACTATAGTTATTTAGCCCTTAAGGTAGTTAAGTACCTTACTCTAGATATAGCTAGATTCCTATAGAATAGGATAGATAAGGTAGTCTAAAATATAGCCTATAGCGTAGATAAATACGCTAAATTTAACGATATATATCTAGACCTACCTAAGATAGTCTAGATATACTACCTTAGATAGTATATAGTATACTATTTAATAAGGTAAGAAGGAGGACTAGAGGTAATAGTAGCCTCGAAGGAGGTATTAGCTATAATAGATCTATAGGAGAAGCGATTATTATAGGTTATAAATAAAGAATAGCTATTATAGAGTAAAAGCTTTAAAAGGGAGCTCTATAATAAGTTTTCTAGAAAAGGGAGTATTATTTAAATATAGGTAATTATTAGAGCTATACGATCTAAGGGTTACTAATAAGTAGATAGAGGGAGTAAAGGAGATAGAGGGTCTAAAGAAATAAATAAGCTATAAAGGTAGAGGTAGTAGTAGAAAATATAGGCTATAGAAGTAGTCTTTTTAAAAGTTCTTATTTATATAGTATTAGATTAATTTACTTAAATATATACTTATATAATTAAGGTAATTAAAGGGTTTATATATAATAAATAGGAAAGACTAGTAACTACGTATTACTTCTACCTAAGGAGATAAAGATACTAAATAAATAGTATAATATTATCTAAAGATAACGCGGCAATATCCTATATACTAAAGGTAAGGAAGTTAATTATAGAGGTATTAAGGGACTATATAGATTATTAACGAAATAAATATAGTAGGCACCCTTTATATAGCGAATTAGTACTAGTAGAAGTATTAGAATAACTATAGGGAGTTATTATAATAGACTTTATAATAGGACTACCAAAGTTAAAAGACCTAGTAAATAAATATAAATATAATAGAATTATAACTATTATAGATAAAGCTATAAAATACTTATACTTTAGACTATATAAGGAATAAACTAAAGCGAAAGAAGTAGTATAGAGATTTATAGATACTATAATTAGTTAATATAGAATACTAGATAAGGTAATTATTAATAGAGATATTAGATTTACGTCTAGATTCTAGTAAATAATAATAGCTAATATAGGAATTAAATATAGTATATTAATAGTATATTATCTATAAATAGATAGATAATTAGAAAGAATAAATTAAATAGTAGAATAATTTCTAAGATATTATTTAAACTACTAGTAAGATAACTAGGTAGTACTATTATTAATAGTATAATTAATATAGTAATAAGACTATTACTATTCTTCGTAAATTATAATTATAAACTAAGAATATATAATATCCTAAGGGAAATCGAGGTATAGATACCCTAAAGAGAAGAATTTATATAGCGAATTTAGAATATATACAAATAATTAAAGGAAGACGTAGAATTCCTATACTCCTAAATAGGGAAATATTATAACTAGATATACTAGGAAGGACTCTAATTTAGAGAGAGGGATAGGGTATAGTTACTATAAAAAAATATAAAAAGTAAGCAACCTAATTTAAAATTAAACTATATTAAGATAGGCTTATATAAAATTAAGAAGTAAGTAGGACTAGTAATATATAAACTAATATTACTAAAGGATATAAAGATATACCTAATATTTTATATCTTACTTCTAGAGAAAGTACTAAAGGATATATAACCTATAGTTTATAAGGTAAGTATTTATAAGGAATAAGAAGAAAAATAGGAAGTAGATAAAATTTTAGGATACTAATATTAGAATAGAAGAAACTACTATCTAGTAAAATAATTAGGGATAAATAATAAAGGATAGCTATAGAAAGATAGCTAGTAACTAGAGAATAATCTTAATTACCTTAAAAAGTTAATAGAGTTTTATTTTAACCTATTAATTAAAAAAAACTAGGAGATAAGGGATTAAGTAGATTACCTTATAGTAAATTTAGAGAGATATTACCTCTACTAGATAGAATATCGCCTATTAAGAACTTAAAGAAACTAGGGGAATTATTATTTTTAAAATCTTTAAACTAAGCTTTAAGAAGGTAAGACTAATCTTCCTCCTATCTATTAAGAAACGCCTTTTATTAATAAAGATATAATAGTTTTATATAAGTTAGAGTAACCTTATTAAAAAGAGACTCTTATTTCTTCTCTATAGCTACTATTTTAGCTTTAAGCTTCTCTTAAAAATAGTTTATAGATTAAACTAATATATATAAGTAGAAACTATAGTATTTATATATAGGATATATTATTAGTAATAGTAATACTAGAGACGTTATAAGAATAATAACTATTTATATATATATACTTTTTATAGGTAAGCTATTTAAGAGTATAGGAAGCTAAAGTAATATACTTTAGCTTAAGTTAAGAATAATAAGAATAAGGTATAACTTTAATATTAGACCTCTTAATATAATTAGCTAATAACCTATACTTAACTATAGCTAGAAAAGGTATAAAGGGCGAAGGAAATAATATAGAAAGTAGAGGTACTATAATATATATACTCTAGGATAATAGAATAAATTAACGTACTAGAGGAAGAACTAGAGGAAGAGATAGTATTATAATTATACTTTATAATAGTAGTAATAGTAGGAACGACTAGTAGCCTAGAATCGATAACTTAGATCTAGGCTAAGAAGCCGAATATAATTTAGATATATAATAAGAATTATATAATAAAGTCTATAACTAGTATAGGACTTACTAATTAAGTTATATAATAAAGTCTATAACTAGTATAGGATTTATTAATTAAGTTATATAACGAAGTCTACGAGTAGCGTAGATTTTACTAATCTAGATAAGTATATAGTTAGAAAGAGGGACGCCTATAGAAGTTTCTTATTATTAATTTAATCTTTAATTAAGAGTTGTATATATTAATATCCTCCCTAGAATTAGTATCCCTTTAATATATTACCGATTACCTATTTATTCTTACCTATATTAACTCCTATTATTAATAACTAGTACCTAACCTAAGGAACCACCTTTATTATAAGAAGGCAGGCCTATTATACTACCTATATAGAGAACCTTATAAGGGATTAGTTTAAAATATTAATTAAAGATCTCTATAATAATAGTTAGCTTATTAATAATAAATTTTTAATAGATACTATAGAATAATCTTTTAGCGACCCTTATAAAGAAGAGAAAGTATATTAAGCCTTCTCTTATCTATATCTATATATAATAGCTAATTTCCCTAGCTTTTAGATAGAATTTTTTTAGTTTATAATTTAGTATAAGCTCTCTACTAATTAGTAGGTAGAAGAATTCTATAATAAACTAATAGACCCCCTATATATTAATCTAAGCTATAATATTATTCTACTTAAGGATAACTATAATAGATTTATTATAAAGGCTTATACCCTAGTTTATATAACTACTACTACTAATATATATATAGCTATATATATTAAATATTATATAAAGAAGATAGTAACTTTATCTAGACCTTATATACCTATACTAGTTTAAATAACTATCCTTTATCTATACTCCTTCTCTCTTACCCTTATACTCTAGTTACTATATTAACCTAGGTAAAGTAGCTAACCTACTACTATTATTATAAACTTAGCTATATAATTTATTTATATTTAAGTAAGCTAGTAGAGTAGAAGGCTATTAAATAAATCGATAAATAGGTAGTAGAGCTTCTAGCTAATATCGAAGAGGAAATATTCTATAAAGCGGTTAAGGGATTATTTAATAATAAATTAGGAAAAGTATCTCTCTAAAGGAAGTCTCTTTCTTAAAGTTACCTAATAAAGCTATTAGTATATATAATTAAATATTTAATAGTAAGTAATTTATTATATTATACTAAATCTTAATAAATAGACTAATAGTTAAACTAAATACTCTTATCGATACTAGAGCTAGTAGCTACGTCCTAATCTATTTTAAATACTTCTATATAATTAAAAAAATACTTTATACCCTAATATATAATATAAAAGTAATACTTTTAGTAGGCTATAATAGTTATTTAAATAAATAAATAGACGAGTATATATAAGTAGACCTAGTACTCGATAGCTATCATCTATATATCTACTTTATATTCTATAATATTAAATATTATAATATAATTATAAGAAAAGATATCTAGCTAAATTATAAGTAATAAAGCCTTTACTAGCCTAATAATACGAAGATTAATTATAAATATAATATTATAATTCCTATATAATAAGGACTTTTACTAGGTATTAACCTAGTATATTAGGCTAATACTAATCGACGTAATAGATAGATAAATATATTAATTCTATAATACTCTAGGAAGTTTCTTTCTATTTAGTATATTTTTATTTATAAAAATCTTTAAAAAATAAATAAATAACTCTACCCTTAATAGCTATCTAAGATAATATAAAAGGTACCTTATTACTAGCTAATCTTGTAAGAGATATTTATAAAAGCTAGCCTCGAAATTAATACTATTAAAGCTACTACCTTTATAATATATACCTAATAAAAGAATACTATACTTAGATATATTAGTATTTATAAAGTAAATAAGTTAATTTAAGATTAAAAGGAAGAATCTATAGAAGAAAACCCTAAGGTAGAACTTTAATAACTTATTAATAAGAAGCTACTATACCTTAGTTACGCTAGCGCTACCCTAGTATACTTCTTTAAGAAGAATTCTAATAAGCTACTATTATATAGGAAGAATATTAACTATAAGATAGAACTAATCTTTAAGAATATACTAATAACTAGTCTTCTTTATAGTATATCTCTTAAATAGCTTAAACTAATAAAGAGCTATCTTAATAATTATCTTTAATATAGTTTTATTACTTATAGCGATACCTCTTATACCTTATCTATCCTCTTTATAAAGAAATCTAAAAGGGGGTAGTAATTTTATATTAACTATTAGAAACTTAATATAATTATAAAGAAAGATATATATTTAATCCTTTTTATTTAGGAGATATTAATATAATTAGCGTATATAAAGGTATTTATAAAGCTTAATATCTACTAGGCTTTCTATTATATTCGACTTAATAAGGAGGCTAAGGACCTAACTACTTTTTATATATAATATAATAACTATAAATATTATATTCTATCTTTTAGTCTTTATAATAGCCTAGCGATATTCTAATACTATAATAATAAGGTTCTATATAGACTACTTAATAACTTCTATATAGCTTACCTTAATAATATCTTTATATACTCTAAGGACCTACTAGAGTATAAAGTATATATTATATAGGTACTTAAGTAACTCTATAATACTAGTCTATAGATAGATATTAAAAAAAGTAAATTCGTTATTAAGAAACTAAAGTTCTTAGGACTAATTATTAGTATAGAAGGTATATAAAAGGATCCTAAGAAGGTTACTACTATTAAGGACTAGTCTATTCCTATATTAGTAAAAAGCCTATAATTATTCCTAGGATTCTATAATTTTTATAAAGCCTTTTTTAAAGATTATAGACGAGTTATTTAACTATTTATAAAGCTATTTAATAAAAGAGCTTAATATATATTTAATAATTAGAAATTAATAGTTTTTTAATAAATTAAAGACTTTATATTATTAGATAATATCCTAGCTTACTACTTACCCTATTATTAAATCTAACTTAATACTAATATAAATAATAGTATTATTATAGGAGTACTTTTATAGCTATAGGATAATAGTCTTTAGCGCCTAGTTACTTTTTACTCTAAAACTATAAGTAGATTATAGATAAACTATAATATATATAATAAGGAGATACTTATAGTTATTTATAGACTTAAGGAATAAAGATCTTAACTTATTAATCTATAATAATTATTTAATATCCTAATAGATTATTAAGTATTTAAGTACTTCTCTATAAAGTAAGAGCTAATACCCTAGTAAATATAATAAATAATTATTATTATTAATTATAATATAACTCTCTTTTATTACTTAGGTACTATAAATATAGTCGCTAACGTACTATTATATAAATAAAAAGAACTAAAAATCTAAAAGGAAAAGGATTAATTAGTTTATATATAAGCCTTTCTATAAGTTAAATAGCTTAATATTAGTATAATTAATATTATTATTAATAGTATTATTTAGCTCGTTTATAATAGACTAGAATAGATATTTAAAGTAGTATTTTCTAATACTTTTATAAATTTACCCTTGCTTAACGACCTATATATAGTAATTAACTATATACTAAAAGCTAATTAGAATTATAAAAGCCTATAACCTCTATATAAAAGGGTATTAAAAAGTAAGGACTAGAAGCTAAATTTAGAAGGACTACTCCTATATAAAGAATCATTATTTATATCTATAGTCTATTTCCTATAAATATATCTAATTTATATAGTTTATATAATATAAATTATAGCTTACCCTAGTAAAAGGAAAATAGCGAAGCTATTTAAAGAGTAATACTTCTAGATAATACTATAGAAAAATATTAATACTTATATCGCTACCTATAAGGCCTACCAATAAAGTTATATACTATATAATTATATACTAGGACTATTAAAATTACTATTAATACTAGAATAAGCTTAATAAAACATTTTAATAGACTTTAAGTCGTTTTTATCTAATAAAAAGAGATATAACTACGCCTTCATTATTATAGATTAATTAAGTAAGCGATTATTTTTTCTACCTTACTATAAAATAATAATAGTAAAATAAATAGTAGATATATATTATTATTATATCTAGTATATCTATAGCCCTCCTAAGTCTATTATCTCTAATTAAGGATCCTAGTTTATTTTAGTATTTATAAATAAATTCTATAAATTAATAGGAATTAAATAGAAGCTTTTAATAGCTTATTATCTTTAAACTAATAGGAATACTAAAATTATAAATTAGTACCTTTACTAGCGCCTTCGCCTCTTTATTAACTTCTATTAAGATAATTAGTTAGATCTACTATTATATATAGACTAAGTATAGGCTATATTATTATATAAAATTACTAATTTATCGCCTTTTAAGATCGAATTCGATTATAAACCTATCTATTACTAGGACTAGAAGGAATATATAACTAAGTCCTTAATAATCTATAAGTAAATAACTTATAAGGAAGTATAGAACTATATAAAAGCTTATTATAATACTATTTAACTAGCTACTAAAATAGCTTAATAAGAAATTAGATAAGTTTAGAATTATTAGGTATAATAAGTAAATAAAAAACGTTGCGAACCCAATTTTTTTATAGGAGATTAAATATATATTACGCTAAAGGGTTTTATAATAGGATAACCTAGTTAAAAGCTTAATTAATAGATATATAGCCCCTACCCTATCGTTACGATAAAAGGATATTCCTATTAACTAAAGTTACTACTATATATATATATATATATATATATAATATTTTATATAGATTAATTATATAAAGTATCTAAACCCCTACTATGTTAAATAGAAATAAAGAAAAAACTAATCGAAATTAATAGTAACCCTAAATAGCCTATAAAGAAAATACTTAATAATTATATTTATAGAGGTCAACTATAGTATAAGGTCTTCTAGATAGCTTATAACTTTAATTTTATATAATATAATATTTAAAGCTTTATTAGAGCTCCTTATAAAATTAGGAATTATTATAAAGTCTACCTAAAGAAGCCTAGCCTACTAGTATAACTATTAGCCTAGCTAAAGGTCTATAAAGAAGATAAGAACCTAATAGTAATAAATAAAGATAATAAAGTAGTAAGTTAGAGATATTTAAATCGAATACTAAGAAGGAAGTAAGGAAGAAAGATTATAAAATTTAAGAATAAATCTCTTTTAGAGGGGGGTAATATAATAGACTACTTTATTATATAATTAGACCTTTTACTTAAACCTATAGTAGAACCCTAGCCCTAGTAAGATATTAGTATATTAATAAGTTTAAATACTATATAGTTTTATTAAACCTTTATATCTATTCTCTTCCTTATCTTAGTATAGCTAAAATAGAGCTAATCTACCTTATTATTATTTATACTTAATATAGGAGCTTATAGCTGTCTTTATAACTATATTAATTATTTTTTTCTTAAACTTATTAAATAGTTAAAATATTATATACTAGCTCCTTATTTAAAGATTTAGCTATATATATAGGATTATTTAGTATAATCTATAGTAAGAGAAGATAAGATAGTTACTAACAATAATCTTATTTAGTATTAAGGTAGTTATTAATCTTAGAATAAGACTTTATATAGAAAGGTTAATTATAAGGAACTAGAATAACTCTAAAGGAAATCCTTCTTAAATATATTCTATACCTTATTTCCTAAAACTAATTACTATAACTCTTTTAAAGGTTTTATATATCCTATAGGTCTTTAGAATCCTTTAAAGTTTCTAGATTTATAAAGATCCCTAGGATCCCTAATCTTAGTAGAATCCCTTTCTAGGTTATATAAATATTAAGTTACTTACCCTATCTAGTCCTTAGTATTTCTATTCTAAATAGTTTCTAATTTAGTAATATTCTTTTTATTTATAAATATTCCCTATATTCCTTTCTTAGGTAATTACTATACTATTACTATTTAATAGATAATAACTATTTAGCTTTTTATTAGCTTTCTAGTAGCTTCTTAGTATTATACTAATAGCTTTCTAGATTATATAATAGCTATATTCCTAGTAAATACTATAGTTTTTTTCTTCCTAGAAAGGCTATTAAATAACTTATATTATATAATTAATATTATATAACTATATAGCTTTCTACTAGTATACTAGTAGTTTTTTAATTATATATTAGTAATTTTTTAGTAGTATTCTTAGAGAAGCTATTAGGTAACTAGTATTATATAAGTAGTAATATTCTAATATATCCTTCTTAAAATATAGAAAATCCAATACCTTATAGCTAACTTATCTAATAAAATTAAGTTTTAAGATTAATAATTACCTTAATATTAAATTATTAGTTTATTACTTCTAACCTTATTATCTTATCTTCGATTATACTAAATAATCCCTTATACTTTAGCTAAATCTTAAGGTAAGAAGTCTATATATAATAATTAGAGTAGTATTTTTGAAATCTATAAATTAAAAAAGTATTTAAAAATATTTAGTATTAATAGAGTTATACAAGTTTCAAATTTATAAGTTTCTTAATAAAAAGGTGGGCATTACGCCTTAATAGGCATCACGCCAAGCTTCTCGGTATAGCCGAGCTTAATTAGTTGCTATTACAGCTAAGTAATTCTACCAACCTCACCTTTGCGGCAGCCGTAACACCCTATGTTAAGCGAGTCAATCAAGACTAAATTATTTTGACAAGAATTTACAGATTTGTTGTTTGGCCGAACAAATCATCAGTGAAGGTTCTTGTTTGGCTGAATTTGGCTGAGTCAAACAGGATCACTCAAAATTTTGACTCATGTATGGTTACTGACAACTCTGAGGCATACAAGCATTCTCTATTCATGGTATCCAGGATCAAATGATATCCACCATCTTTTCCATCCAGAGGATAATGCTCGGCTCACTCCCGGATCTTCTCGGCATACTTGGCTGCCATGTCCCCCGCGAATTGTTTCAGCGATCCAGAGCCCATAATCTCCAACACGCTCATCGTGAGTCCAAACACCTGCTTGATCCACCGCCGCAACTCAATCGCCATCAACGAATCGAGCCCGATCTGCGCCAGCGTCCGGCCAATCTCGACCTCTTGATCCGGTTTGAGCATCAAGTCGTGGATCTTCTTGCCCACTTCGACGGCGAGGAAATCCACCCCCTCCCCGCGTAAGAGGCTCTCGTCCCCCATCTCGCGCACCCGTTCCAGGAAGGCCTGCAGGGCGCTCGCCTTCGCGCCGCTTTTGCCGTCTCTGGCGCTCTCCGACTCCCACGCCCGCCGATTGTGGTACAGCCCCATGCGTCGATTGTGGCGCCAAGTGGCCCGGTTGTGCGGGTCGGCCAGGTCCTGCTCGGAGCGCAGTCCCATCAGGACTTGAGAACGGTTCACCCATGGCCGTGGGGGGGTAGCTGTTAGACTCATATTCCCGGCAGCGGACGGAGTACTGTCGATGAGACTGAGCTCCACCAAGTCGAGGAACTCGCGCTCCCGCAAAGTGTAGATCCCTTGCGCCTTCATGTTCTTTTTGGCGTGCGGGTTCTCGGCGACGAATCCGACTCCCTCGACGGGGCAGATGTTCAGCACCGAGGCCGGCAGTCCGAGGGAATGCCGGTATTGGCAGAATGCCTCGAGAAACGTCCCCGTGGCGAGGTAGTTGGCCTGTCCGGGCGTGTTCACGGCCGTCAAAATGGAGCTGGCCAGCCAGAAGAAATCTAGGGGCTGGTCCTTCAACGCGTGATGGAGATTCCACGTCCCCGTCACCTTGGGGCGGTTGACATCGACCCAATCCGAGTACGTCATCTCTAAGAGAGGCGCATCCTACCGCGATGTCAGCTGAATGAAATCGTTGGGGTCATTTAGCAAACTCACCTTCAGCACCATGGCTAACTGGAAGACGCCCTTGATCGGCTTCTTCGTACTGGCAATAGAACGCTCAATATCCTCGGGGTTTTCGACGCTTCCCGCCACCAAGTGAACGCTGCATCCCATCTGCTCCAGCTCCTGGGAGAGGCTCTGACTCTCTTCGTCCTTGCCGGCGCGTCGGGAAAGCAAGATCAAATCGGTGGCTCCATGCTCGACCATCCAAGTGGTCATGGATCGACCCAGACCACCCGTACCTCCGACGAGGAGATACGCTGCCGCGGGGTCCAGGGTCAGGGCTCGCGATGGGAGCTCCTTCTTCAGCTCAAACGGGTGGTAGCGGCCAGTGCACACCTGGCCGTCAGTGACTACAAACTCCTTGTCCGCATGGAGGCTTGTCTCATCTTTGGTGGTCCGAATTTTCTGTAAGACCCCGTGGACCAGTTCTTCGAACTGGCTCTCGTTGGTGTCGATCTCCATGGTGAATAGCGGGAGGGAAAGCTCCGTCCGCACTGTTCGAGCGACGCCGAGCGTCTGCGCAGACCGCGGGTCTTTGCACCGCACCTGGAATGGCGGACACAGCCATAGAACCTTCTCGGCATCCAGGTGTCGGATCAAGGCCTGGAATGCGGCCAGCCGATCAGGCGACAGGTCTTCACCGAAGAAGTCGCTCTCCAATCCGACGCTGGCGATGATGTCTCGGCCCTTGGGCGGCATCTCCTCCCCCAGCCGGCACCTCTCGACCTGCCAGCCACCGTCCCGCAGATACGACTGGAGTCGCTTCACAATGTCCGCGTCCGCGCTCTGGCATAGCAAGGTGACCGCTCGGTCGATCTCCGGCACATCGGCCTTTCGCGCAGGCTGGGAGATGATGGTGGCCGCCAGCCGGTAGGAGGGTACGTCCTGGTCCGGCACAACGGCGTCGACACCGGTGAAGCCGGCCGCCTTCAGTTCGGTATCCCACCTCTCCGGCTGAACATAGGGCTCCCAGTTGCGGCCATCAGCCTCGCCCAGCCACCACCCGACGAAATTGCCAAAAATGTAGTTGGGCGACTTGATGAGGGAGCACAGTTCGGTCAGGATGATGAATCCATCGGGCTTGAGTAGCGGCTCCAGGTTCGATAGCGTTTCCTTCAAGGATGCGGTCGCGTGCACAACATTTGGGGCGAGGATGAGGTCGTAGGACGCAGCTTCGAAGCCCTGGGCGAGACCGTCTTGGGAGATGTCGAAGGTCCGGAACTCCATGTTGGGCGCATAGGCGAACCGTTCTTTGGCCTGCGGGAAGAAGCCCGCGGAGACATCGGTAAAGGTATAGGCGGAGTAGGGAGGGAGGCTGCTCCCGTCAACCAGGCCGCGAAGGGTTCGCTCGGTGGTGCCGCCGGTGCCTGCGCCGACTTCGAGGATGCGAAGGTTCGGTCGGTTGCTAGATAGCAGACGGACAAAGTCGCCGTATCCAAAGCTCACCGAGTTGTACAGCTCGGAGAGGATGTCGTCTTGCATCAGCAAGTCCAATGTGTCGGCTTCACCGGTGAAAATTTGGTCTGCATGCTCGCAGATGCGCTTGATGCCGACCGAGTAAGCGTGTCGGCCGGGAAGATCTAGGATCTTCGCGTATGTGTCTTGGATGAGTTTCTGCCGTTCAACACGAGGCAGTCCAACCCATTCTCTAGCATGTTCGACAAGGGTATACTGTCCAGCTTCCGCCATACGCACCTGCAGCGCGAGCCACTCACGGTATTTGGCCAGGTGTGGGTGGCACGGCGGGATGTGAGCCACCTTGTCCATCGACTCGAGCACACAGAGCAAAGTCAGGTGCTCTTCGAGTTCGATCTCCAGCGACGGTCGTTGCGGCTTGTCGAAAAGGCCGCTGTGATCCACGAAGTCGAAGTCAGGAAGCCACTGCAGGCGGGCGCCAGCATGAACATCAACTAGATCCGCCGCCTCCGCCGCCAGAGGAGCTAGCTGCAGCCCTGACATCCGCAAGGCTAACTTGCTGTCTTCGGTCACGCACTCTACGCCCTGAGTGAAGTCGTGTGCCCGGGCCCTCAGGTTGGCCGAGCCGCCGAAGACCTCGACATTCCCAACCACGACGGGTACCTCCAGCTGGTCGAGGTTGCGACACAAGCCTCGAGCAGCTGCGACAATCAGCAGTTGGATACATGCGTCGATGGCCGTAGGGTGCAGGGCAAATGGCCTTTTGTTCTCTAGCGGCGCGGGGCTCATGACTCGAGCCTCTGCCAGGGGATCTGTCGCGGAGGACGTGATATCCACGAGACGCTGGAATTCCGGCCCGAAAATGACCCCAACCCGTGCCATGGCTTCGTAAAATCTCATGGGCGTGAGCTTTCGAGGCAGTCTCCTCAGAGCGGCAGACTCTGGCTCCCAAGGGAGTCTTTGAGTCTCAGCCAGTGGCGATACTTGGCCAGTGCAGTGGATCAACCAGGAATCGCCGTGAAACGAAGCAATTGAGAAGTCGTACCAAGAGGGGCTCTCTGCTGGACCACCCGTGTGCGCGTGCAATACAGTCACTACCTCCGTTGCCTTGGAATCGGTCAACACGAGGGCTTTGCGGGCTTCGACGTCCCGCAGACGGTAGCCCGTGTCAACTCTGGTAGTCTGTCGAATGGCCTCTCCCGCCATCGCAATGTATCCAGCTAGAGGAAACACGACATCCTGGCGGATCTTATGGTCTGCAATCCAGGCCACGTCTTCCGGACTAAGCATGTTCCGCCATATCGGTGAGAAATCGGGCGAGTCGACCGTCCGCTCTCCGAGAAGAGAGTGATGTGGGAATGGGCGCTGGCGCCAGGCGCTGGACAGGCGGCTTTCATACCAGTATGATCCGCTGTGGTCCCACGGATATACGGGCAGCCCACACAGAGCTTGTCTGTCTTCTGGAAAGAGGACCTTAACATTAATGGGCACAGCCTCCTGATACATTTTGCCAACAGCAGACAGGAAGGTTGCGGTACTGTCCTGGTGCCGGATCTGGCATGGGATGTAATTACAGGGTTTCGATAGCGTCGAACAGATGTCGCGAAGGGGTCCGGCAAGTGTCGAGTGAGGGCCGACTTCCAGGAAGACACTGCTCCCCCTTGCTTCTAGGTTCGTCATGGCGGAGAGAAATCGAACGGGGGAGGTCAGATTTTCCACCCAGTATTCCGGACCAAAAGAGGCAGGATCATCCACGGGTTTGCATATGACACTTGAGAGGAACAGAGCCTTGTCTTCAGAACGTGGGATGCCAAAATTGTTCTCCGCCCGGAGCAGTTCCAAGTATTCTATGCACAACGGCTTCATATGATCTGCAAAGATGTGAGTAGACCGAAGAACCAAAAGGAGAGGGTCTCAGACGTACGAGAATGGTACGCCATCTCAACTTTGAGGAGACGGGCAAAGACATCTGGCCTTTCTTCCTTCAAGCATGCCAAGACCTCCTTCAGGACTTCCTTATCGCCGGAGATGGTCGTGCTGCTAGGGCTGTTTTCGCAAGCAATGCACACACCAGCACGCAGGAATGGCAGCACATCGGTAGCCGATAATCCGACGGCCGCCATGGCACCACGGGAACGATCCCCATTCTTAGTGATATATCCGCGATAGTAAGCTACCGCAAGGGCATACTCGAGCGTGACATACCCGGCGGCGTACGCCGCTGCGATCTCACCGCTCGAGTGACCGACAACTGCAGTGGGTTTGATGCCGAGTCGTTTGAGCTGGTGAAAGAGCGCTACTTGCAATGCCGTACAAAGCGGTTGGGCCATCTCGGCCCGGTTGATCTGGCTGTCATCGGCTGGTTTCTGGAGCTCCTCTAGTTGATCACGGTTAGTCAGGAGCCCTGGTCTAGTTCAACCCGTCAACATACCAAGTATAGACCAACAGGGGGGTTTGCGGAGGCTCTGTAGGATGCTATCCATGTAGGCCAAGTCATACCGGAAGCTCGCATCCGTCTGGATGAGCTTCTTCCCCATCTCTGCCCACTGGGCTCCTTGGCCGCTGAAGACCATCGTAATGGCCGGGGGGACCGCGGGAGCCTTGGAGAGACCGGATGTTTCGAGCTCGCCGTTTTTCAAGACGGCAAATGCCCGCTGGGGAAGCCGTTCTCGGTGGACGGCTAGAGTATATGCGATGTCGGGAATGGCTTCCGGGTGGTCACGCGCGTAAGTCTTGTATAAATCGACCTGCCTTCGGAGAGACGTTTGAGTATTTGCCGAAAAGAGAAGAAGCTGCGGGCTTGTAGTCGCCGGGGAATGGCCGACACGGCTGGTCCTCCTGGCAGCATGTCCATGTGCAAGGTGTTGGGCTACCGATTCGACAATCACCTGCGACAGTTAGTGCTATGATCCGGAAGAGGTGACCGATTCAATTACATGAGCATTGGAGCCGCCGATGCCGAATGAATTGACACTGATCCTTTCTGCCTTGTCCGACGGAAAGGGAGCGGGTTGTATGGGGACAACGAGCTTCTTCTCGACGAATGGAACTAGGAATGGTTAGATCGCTAGTATCAGTAGAGTAGGGTTTGACTTGCTCCTGGGGTTGGGGTTTTTAAACTTGATATTTGGCGGGATTATTTTATTCTCCAACGCAAGAACCGCTTTGATCAAGCTCGTGATGCCGGAACAGCCTTCAGAGTGCCCAACATTCGGCTTCACAGAACCAATATACACGCCCTGTTCACCGAAGACGTTGCCGACCGCAGTTGTCTCGATGGGATCGCCTGTTGCAGTGCCAGTGCCGTGGCACTTCGATGCGTTACTAAGCCGTTTTTGTTCCTGGAAGCTTGAAACATACCTCGACGAAAGCCGTCTCACGCGGAGTCAGCCCAGCCTGATCATAAACCTGGCGCATGAGGGCTTCATGTGCCTCGGCGTTAGGGCTCATGATTCCCATGCTCTTACCATCACTGTTGGTGCCTGTGCCACGAATGACGGCACGGATCGGATTCCCATCCCGGAGAGCATCATCAAGACGCTTGACATAAATTGCCGTAATGCCCTCTGCTCGAGCAAAACCGTCGGCTGACTCATCAAACGTCTTGCAGGAAGCTTCTGGGGAGAGAATGCCTTCCCCGAAGAAATTCGATGTCAGCGTCGGAGCTAGAATCAAACTTGTTCCGCCAACAATTGCGCCGGGTATGTCCCTCGCCTGTAGCGCCCGGCAGGCCTCGTGGAGGGCGACGAGTGACGCTGAGCAGGCGGTCTTGATCACCACACTGCGAGTTGTCAGCGCGATGGTGATGACGGAAGCATGTGCCAAGGAAAATAAAAGCAAGTCAAGGAAAGAAAGAAACAGAAAAAAAAAATAGTCAAGAAACGGAGTGGAAAGAGGTGAGGGAAAGCTACCTTGGCCCTCGCAAGTCATATTCATATGATACTCGATTGGCGAGGATCATGTCACTATAGCCAAGCACATTATAGCTTCGACTATGCTGCGGTTCCCGAAGACTCATCTCCATCCAATCGTGACCAAAGTTTCCGATATAGCAACCGACGTTTCGACCACGATAGTCTGTCTCTCCCGCGTCTTCGAGACACTCTCGAGCGACCTCCAACAGCTGACGTTGCTGCGGATCACATTTCTCGAGCTCGTTCTTGGTCATGGAAAAGAAAGAAGCATCGAGACTGGACAGGTCATCATCCAGGAAGTAGCCATGCGTAGTCTTGATGGGGTCTCTGCCGTCGAGGGAGCCGTCGAAGCCAGAGATGTTATACCGACTGGCCGGAATGGGCATCCGAGCATCTCGGCCGTTGACTAGGAGACTCCAGAAAGAGTCTCCATCCCGGATGCCTCCTGGGAGACGCAATCCTAGCCCGCAGATTGCAATTGGTTCAGTGAACAGTGGACCGTTGGCCTGTCCTCCGTTCACAATGTCACGGTCAGAGTCCGAAGAGTCAAAAGGCCCAGAGACAACAGACGAAGTATCCCGAGTTGAGGCGCTCCCCACTGGTAACGATGGGGTGTCAGGCTGGGGAA
>Ga0247757_10001066_pt1 | contig 19964 bp, 19 predicted proteins | sample UWRJL126311R4_FD_180929 | JGI IMG/M metagenome (GOLD analysis project Ga0247757, IMG submission 180929) | Plant litter microbial communities from Arlington Agricultural Research Station in Wisconsin, United States - UWRJ-L126-311R-4 | ecosystem: Environmental > Terrestrial > Plant litter >... | reverse complement strand
AGCAGGCTGGCGGCTTTGGCGGCCGCATCGGGAAATGAAAAGTCGGTGGCCACGGGAAATTACTCGGGTTTTTCGTTTTGCTCGTTCCAAGCCTCGTCCTTGGCGCGCGGCTCGGCGTCGCTCATCGGCTCGCCCGGCGTTGCAACAAAGGGACCGCCGGCCATCGGCGCGGAAATGACGCCGGTCTTGGTTTCCTCGGAGATCTCCGGGTCGTCCAACTCCGTCGGCAGGCCCGCCAGCGGGAACTCCTTGCGCAGCGGGAAATAGGGATAGCCCTCCCACATTAGAATGCGACGCAGGTCGGGATGGCCGGTGAACTTGATGCCGAGCATGTCGTAGGCCTCGCGCTCGTGCCAGTCGGCGCCGGCCCACAGGCCGGTCGCGGTCGGCATCGCCGGCTCGCCGTCGCTCGCACAGTCGGCGGCGACGCGGACGTAGACGTGCTTGGCGCTGGAATAAAGGTGCCAGACGACGGTGAAGCGCGGCGATTTCTCGGCGCTCCAGTCGATGCCGGTGACATCCATCAGAAAGTCGTAGCCCTGCGCGTCGCGCAGGTGCCGCAGGAGGGCGATCGCTTCGCCGGCCGGAATGTTGAACGCCGGGCAATCCAGGCTGGCACGGGGCGCGGCCGAGGGAAATTGCTGGCGAACGGCGTTCGTAATATCGACGTCGGTGGTCATGCGCGGCGATGCGGGAATTAGGCGCTGAGCAGCTTCGATCCCGAGCGCTCGCGTTTCACCTTGTCCTGCAGCTTCATCAAGGCATCCAACAGCGCCTCCGGGCGGGGCGGGCAGCCGCTGACGTAAACGTCGACCGGGATGATGCGGTCCACGCCCTGGAGGGTCGCGTAACTGCGGTACATGCCGCCCGAGCTGGCGCAGGCACCCATGGCAATGACCCACTTCGGCGCGGCCATCTGGTCGTAAATCCGGCGGACGATCGGGGCCATCTTGTAGGTGACGGTCCCGGCCACGATCATGCAGTCGGACTGGCGGGGGGAGAAGCGCATGACCTCGGCGCCGAAGCGCGCGATATCGTACCGGCTGGACGCCGCGGCCATGAGCTCGATGGCGCAGCAGGCAAGGCCCATCGGCATGGGCCACATGGAATTATTGCGCAGCCAGTTGATCGCAGAGTCGATCGTGGTCGGCACGATATCGCCCTCGATTTTGCTATTGTAGGTGAGCTCCGTGGTGGCGTTAGCCATGTGGTAAAAATTCGAGGCACCCTACCACCCCACCCCTGCCCGGCAAGGAGGATTTCGTTACGTGCCGGGATTTTATAATGGAAACAATACCCGCAGGAATTTCCGTTGACCGGCGCTTCCAGTTTTCCCTTCATTCGACCCCTTCGCAAGTCACGGAGGGGTGGCTGAGTGGTTTAAAGTACCCGCTTGGAAAGCGGGCGTAGGGCAACCTACCGGGGGTTCGAATCCCCCCCCCTCCGCCATGCTTCGCCGAGAGAATCGAGAGCGAAGCATGCCCTCCGAAGCCTTGGCGAAGGAGGGCGTTCGACCGGCAGATGAAGCCCGAGTGGCTTCGCATGGCACGGCCAATTGCCCGGCTGACGTCATCGACAACTCCGGCAGGCGTCTCGATGGCAGCGACTGGACGCTCGGAATTGAGGCCCACTGTGACCCAATCCCTGTTTGCCAAACGAAATGCCCGGCGTAGCCTCTGCGATTCAAGTTTTTGGCCGATGCAAGACCTCACCGACCTCTACCAGTCCGTCATCCTGGACCACAACCGCCGCCCCCGGAACCGCGGCAAGCTGCCCACGGCCAACCGCGTCGCTCACGGGGAAAACCCGAGCTGCGGCGACCAGTGCACGGTCTATCTCCGACTCGACGGCGATCGCATCGGTGAAATCACCTTCGAGGGCTCCGGCTGCGCCATCTCGCAGGCTTCCTCCTCGCTCATGACGTTGCACCTCAAGGGCAAGACCGTGCCTGAAGCCGAAGCCATCTACGGCGACGTCCACAAGCTCGTCACCACCGGCAAGGTGGATGAGGAAAACCTGTCCGACCTCGCCGCCCTCGCCGGCGTCCACCAGTTCCCCGCCCGCATCAAATGCGCCACCCTCGGCTGGCATGCCGCCCTCAACGCCGCGAAGGGCGACCCGACGACGGCGACCACCGAGACCCACAAGGATTGAGCATGTCTTCCGCCTGGCCCGACGTCCGCGCCGATTTTCCGATCCTGCACCAACAGGTCAACGGCAAGCCCCTCGTCTACCTCGACAACGGCGCCACTTCGCAGAAGCCGCGCAGCGTGATCGATTCGCTCGTGCGCTACTACGAGCGCGACAACAGCAACGTCCACCGCGGCCTGCACACGCTCTCGATGCGTGCCACCGACGCCTACGAAGGCGCCCGCGCCCGCATCGCGAAGTTCATCAACGCCGCCGATCCGGCCGAGGTGCTCTTCACGCGCGGCACCACCGAGAGCATCAATCTCGTCGCCCGCAGCTGGGGCCACGCCCACCTGAAGCCCGGCGACGTCGTGCTCACGACCGAGTTCGAGCATCACTCCAACCTCGTGCCCTGGCAGCAGGCGGCGAAGGCCTCCGGCGCCACGCTGAAATACGTCCCGCTCCTCGGCGCCGACGGCGAGGGCGGGCTGGACCTCGCCGCGCTGGACAAAGTGCTTACGCCGCAGGTGAAGCTCTTCGCCTTCACCCACATTTCCAACACCCTCGGCACGATCAACCCGGTCGCCGAGCTCTGCCGCCGCGCCCGGGCCGTCGGCGCCGTGACGGTAATCGACGCCGCGCAGTCCATCGGCCACGTGCCGCTCGACGTGCAGCAGGTCGGCTGCGACTTCCTCGCCTTCTCCGGCCACAAGATGTGCGGCCCCACCGGCATCGGCGTGCTTTACGGCCGCCGCGCACTCCTGGACAAGCTCGCGCCCGACGAAACGGGCGGCGGTATGGTCGTGCAGGTGACCTACGAAAACGCCACCTGGAAACCCGCCCCCGAACGCTTCGAGGCCGGTACGCCCAACGTCGCGGATGCCATCGCCCTCGGCATCGCGTGCGACTACCTCGACCACCTGGGCCGCGACAAGATCGCCGCCCATGACGACGCCCTCGTGAACATCGCGATGGAGAAACTCTCCGTGTTGCCGGGCATCCGCATCATCGGCCCGAAGGTGGGCGCGGCGCGCAGCGGCCTCGTCAGCTTCGCCTTCGAGGGCGTGCACGCGCACGACGTCGTGACTTTCGCCGACGAGGACGGTATCGCGCTCCGCGGCGGCCACCACTGCAACCAGCCGTTGATGCGCAAGCTCGGGCTGACCAGCACGACGCGCGCGAGCTTCTACCTCTACAACACCGCCGAGGAGATCGATCGTCTCGTTGCCTCGCTCCGCCGGATCCAGAAGTTCTTCGCAGGTTAATCGCGCAGCACGCGCCGGCACAGCGCCGTGAAACGCTGTTGGTGCAGCCGGCCGTCGAGCACGTCGTAGTGCTGCGGCACAACCAGCCGCGGATTCAGCTCCCGCGCACGGCGCAGGCTGCGAGGAATCAACTGCGGGTGGCTGTTCAGGATGGGCGGCGGCAGGTGCACGTTGAAAAAGTAGCTGGCGAACAGGTCGCCGCTGAAAAGCAGGTCGTGCCGGGCGCTGTAGAAGGCGCAGTGCCCCAAGGTGTGGCCAGGCAGGTGCACCACGCGCAACCCGCCCCAAAACGGCAGCTCCTCGCCGTCGGCGATGAAGCGGTCGATCTTCGCCGGGCGATAGCTCAGCACATCGTAGCCGATCCGCTCCATTCGCCCGCACCACCGCGCTGCGCCGGTGTAGAGATACGCGCCGTCGACGTGCACCTGCTCGGTTTCGTGCGCGTAGATCGGCGCGCCCGTCCAGCGTTTCGCCCAGGCGAGGTTGCCCACGTGATCGATATGGCCGTGCGTCAGCAGGATCGCCTTGATCGCCGCGGGACCCAGGCCGAGGCGCCGGAGTTGCCAGCGGATCTGCATCGGTTCCCCCACCAGCCCGGTGTCGAGCAACACGGCCTCGCCGCGCTCGTCCACCAGGAGGTGGCACACGCCCATGAGGCCGCGAATGGTGTGGATGCCCGGCGGGACGTTGCGTGCCATGCGCGCGAGGGAATCAGGGCCGCGCCGCGACCCACGCCAGCGCCTTGGTGGCGAGCTTGTCGAAGGCCGTCACGCACAGCTCGAGGTGCTCCTCCTTGGTGTCCTCGATCTTGTTGTGGCTGATACCGTGCAGGCTTTGCACGAACATCATCACGGTCGGCACGCCGGCCCCGCACGTTTCCGCGGCATCGTGGAGCGGACCGGAGGGCAGGCGATGTGACTGCGGCACGGTCTCGCGGATCGCCGCGTCGCACAATTCGATCAGTTCGGGATGAAACGGCCTGGGCTCGATCTGCCAGATGCGCTCCCACGTCACGCGCAGGTTGCCCTCACGCGCGAAGCGCTCGCTCGCCTCCTGCGCCTCGCGCAGCATCCGCGCCAGCGCCGCTGCGTCGAGGTGCCGTTGGTCGAGCGTGATCCGGCACTCCTCGACGACACTCGTCACGATGCCGGGCTTGGTCGTACAGGAGCCGATGGTGCACACGCCGTTCCCGCTGCGCCTGGCGATTTCGTAGATCTCCGCGCTCATCTTTCCGGCAGCGAGGAAGGCATCCTTGCGCCGGTTCATCGGCGTGCTGCCGGAGTGCGCCGCCTGGCCGTGGAAGGTGATCGCGTGGCGCTCGACGCCGAAGGTGCCGAGCACTGCGCCGAGTGGCAGGCCGAGGTCGAGCAACACCGGCCCCTGCTCGATGTGCAGCTCGAGGTAGGCTGCGGCGTGCTTCAGCTCCACGCCGCTGTCCTTCACGCGCTCGAAGTCCACGCCGACCGCCTTGAGCGCGTCGGGCAGCGCGACGCCCTGCTTGTCGCGCAGACCGCGCGCCTCGGTCATGTCCAGCTTGCCCGAGCAGGCGGAGGAACCGAACAGGCTCTTGCCAAAGCGTGCGCCCTCTTCGTCGGCCCAGTCCACGAGCCGCACGGTCACCGGTGGCTTGCCGCGGTACTGCTCGTTGAGGCGGCGCAAAATTTCCACGCCGGCCATGACGTTGAGGCAACCGTCGAGCCACCCGCCGTTCGGCACGGAATCGATGTGTCCGCCGATGAGCAACGCGCGCTCGGACTCGCCGCGCAGCGTGGCCCAGAGGTTGCCGGCGGCGTCGGTGTGCACCTCGACCGGCAGGGCGGCAAGTTTCTCGCGCAGCCACGCCCGCGCCTTCACCCAGGTCGGCGTGAAGGCCACGCGTTGCGCGCCGTCGGCGTCGCCGGTCAGCGCGCGCAGCTCCTTCAACTCGGCAACAGTGCGTTTCGGGTCGAGTGGCATGCTGGGAATCCGCGGCCAACTTGGCTCAATTCCAGCTTGGAAACGAGGCGATTCTCACCAGCATCTCTCTCACCTTCTTCACTTACCACATCCGCAGGCGACCTGTGAGGCCGCCCGGGATAGCCGGCCGAGTTGACTGACTTCCCGCACCCTGCGGCCCCGCGTCGCCCGTTTCAACGCCCTCCCACCATGCCCACGCTCGCCACCACCGTCGACGGCCTGAAACTCCCGAATCCCTTCGTCATCGGTTCGGGTCCCCCGGGTACAAACCTCAGCGTGATCAATCGCGCCTTCAAGGAGGGCTGGGGCGCGGTCATCGCCAAGACCGTCAGCCTCGACGCATCGAAAGTGGTGAACGTCTCGCCGCGCTACGCCAAGCTGCACGCCACCAGCGGCGAGGTCATCGGCTGGGAGAATATCGAGCTCATCAGCGACCGGCCGTTCCGGCTTTGGGAGGACGAATTCAAGAAGTGCAAGGACGCCCAGCCGCCGGGCGCGCTGATCGCCTCCATCATGGAGGAATACAACAAGGATGCCTGGACGGAACTCGTGCAGCGCTGTGAGGCCGCCGGTGTCGACGCCTTCGAGCTCAACTTCTCCTGCCCGCACGGCCTGCCTGAGCGCAAGATGGGCGCGGCGATGGGACAGGATCCGGAAATCCTCGAGGAAGTCTGCGGCTGGGTGAAGGCCGCGACGAAAAAGCCGGTGTGGGCAAAGATGACGCCCAACATCACACACATCGAGGAGCCCGGTCGCGCGGCATTGCGCGGCGGCGCCACCGGCCTGAGCGCGATCAACACGATCCGCAGCGTCACCAGCATCAACCTCGACACGTTGCGCCCCGACCCGTGCGTCGAGGGCTACACGACACCCGGCGGCTATTCGTCGAAGGCGGTGAAGCCGATCGCGCTGCGCATGGTGATGGAGCTCGCGACGATGATCGCAAAGGAGTTTCCCGGCCGCTCGCTGTCCGGCCTCGGCGGCATCGAGTCGGGCGAGGACGCCGCGCAATTCATTCTCCTCGGATCGGACACCGTGCAGGTATGCACCGGTGTCATGAAGTTCGGCTACGAGTGTGTGAAGCCGATGCAGGAGCAGCTCCTTGCCTTCATGGCGAAGCACAAGTTCGAGACGCTCGCCGACTTCAAGGGCAAGAGTCTCCCCTACTTCACCACCCATGCCGACCTCGTCGCCAAGCAAACCGCCCGCAAGGCAGCCCAGAAGGCTGCAGCGGCCACCAAGGTCGTGAAGTCCGACGGCGAGTGGAGCGGCGACGATTTCGTGAAGCAATCCGACGCGCTCTCCAAAGGCTAGCGCGACACCCTACCCCACCCGAACCCGCACGAGAGCGCTCGTTCTCGTCACTCACCCCATGTCACTCGCCACTTCGCTTACTCCGTGCCCCCTGTTCATCAACGGTGAATGGGTTCAACCGAAGGTCCCCGGCTCGCCCGTCTTCAATCCTTCCACCGGTGACGTCATCGCCGAGTGCCCGTCTGGCGGCACCGACGAGGTCAACGCCGCGGTCGAGGCTGCGCATGCAGCCTTTCCCGCGTGGCGTGACACGCCGCCGGTCGAGCGGGCGCGGGTGTTCTTCCGCTTTCGCCAGCTCATCGAGCAGAACTTCGATGAACTCTGCCGCACGGTGTCGCGCGAGCACGGCAAGACACACGTCGAGGCGCGCGGGTCGATCTTCCGCGGGATCGAGAACGTCGAGTATGCCTGCGGCATCCCGACGCTGCTCTTCGGTGATTCGCTGAAGGACATCGCCCGCGGCGTCGACTGCGAGACGATCCTCCAGCCGCTCGGCGTGTGCGTCGGCATCACGCCGTTCAACTTTCCCGCGATGGTGCCGCTGTGGATGTTCCCCGTGGCCATTGCCTGCGGCAATACCTTCGTGCTGAAGCCGAGCGAGAAGGTGCCGCTGAGCGCGGTGCTCCTGGGCAAGCTGCTCGAGCAGGCCGGCGTGCCGAAGGGCGTCTTCAACATCGTCCACGGCGGCCGGGCCGCGGTGGACGCGCTGCTCACGCACCCGAAGGTGCGTGCCATTTCCTTCGTCGGCTCGACGCCGATCGCCAAGTACATCTGGGAAACCGGCACGACGCATGGCAAGCGGGTCCAGGCCAACGGCGGCGCGAAGAACTACATCGTCGTCATGCCGGATGCGGACGTCGGCAAAACCGTCGAGAACCTCGCCACGGCCGCCTTCGGTTGCGCCGGCGAGCGCTGCATGGCCGGCTCGACCGCCATCACCGTCGGCGCCGCCGCCGACCGCGTGCTGCCGGAACTCGTAAAGGCCGCCAAGGCGATCAAGGTCGGCCCCACCGACCGGCCGGCGCAGCCCGACATGGGACCCGTCATCACCGCCCAGCACCGCGATCGCGTGCTCAGCCTCGTCGCCACCGGCGAGAAAGAAGGCGCCAAGGTCATTGCCGACGGCCGCAGCGTGAAGGTGGCCGACGCCCCGCGGGGCTTTTATCTCGGTGCCACCATCGTCGACGGCGTGGAGAACAACATGACTCTTGCGCGCGAGGAGGTGTTCGGCCCGGTGCTGAACGTCATGCGCATGGACGACCTCGACGCGGCGATCGCGCAGGCGAACAAGTCCGCCTTCGGCAACGGCGCCGCCATCTTCACGGCCAGCGGACGCGCCGCCCGCGAGTTCTCGATGCGCGTCAAGGCCGGCATGGTCGGCATCAACGTCGGCGTACCGGCCACGATGGCCATGTTCCCCTTCACCGGCTGGGACGACTCCTTCTACGGCGACCTCCACATCCAGGGAAAGGAGAGCATCCAGTTCTACACCCAGCAAAAAGTCGTCAGCTCCCGCTGGTTCGGCGGAGACGTCGGCGACGTGTGGAAAAAATAGAAAATCATGGGCCTTCTGATCAAAAATGGTGAGATTGTGACGGCCGACTCACGGTACGTTGCCGACATTTGGTGTGAGGGAGAGACGATCACGCGGATCGACAAGAACATCTCCGCTCCGGCCGGGGCCGAGGTCATCGACGCGGCCGGTAAATATGTTTTCCCCGGCTTCATCGACCCGCACGTCCACATCTACCTGCCGTTCATGGGCACGTTCTCGAAGGACACGTATGAGACCGGCTCGAAGGCCGCGCTCGTTGGCGGCACGACCACGCTGATCGAGATGTGCTGTCCGTCGCGGGCCGACGATGCGCTGAAATCGTTCGAGCTCTGGATGAGCCAGGCGGTCGGCAAGAGTGCGTGCGACTTCACGTTCCACATGGGCGTGACCAAGTTCAACGACGGCACCGAGGCCCAGCTGCGCGAGATCGTCCGGCGCGGCATCGGCTCCTTCAAGATCTTCCTCGCCTACAAGGGCGCCTTCGGCATCGACGACACCGAACTCTACCGGACGCTCAAGCTCGCCAAGGAGCTCGGCGTCATTGTCACCGCCCACTGCGAAAACGAGACGCTCGTGGCCGAGCGCTGCAAGGAACTCCTCGCCGCCGGCAAGACCGACCCGGGCCAGCACCACGAGAGCCGCCCGCCCGCCGTCGAAGCCGAGGGCGTGCACCACCTGATGACCTTCGCCGAGCTGACCGGCGCGGCGACCTACGTCGTCCACCTAAGCTGCAAGGAGGCGCTCGACGAGGCTGTCGCGGCACGCCAGCGCGGTGTGCGCGTCGGCGTGGAGACGCTCATCCAGTACCTGACCCTCGACAAGACCTACGCCGAGAAGCCGAACTTCGAGGGCGCGAAGTACGTGATGTCCCCGCCGCTGCGCGACGCCCGCAACCAGCGCGTGCTGTGGGACGGCCTACGCGACGGCCTGATCCAGACGGTCGCAACGGACCATGCACCGTTCGACTTCGAGAAACAGAAGCCGATGGGAAAGGCGGATTTCACCAAGATCCCCAACGGCATCCCGTCGCTGGAGGAGCGCATCAACCTGCTCTACACCTATGGCGTGAAGACCGGGAAGATCGACCTGCACACCCTCGTCAACGTCGCGAGCACCCAGGTCGCCAAGCTGTTCGACCTTTTCCCGCGCAAGGGAGCGATCCAGCCCGGCGCCGACGCGGACCTGGTTGTTTTCGATCCGAACTACCGTGGCGCGATCTCTGCGAAGTCGCAGCTCATGAACGTCGACTACAGCGCCTTCGAGGGCTGGAAGCTCGAGGGCCGCGCCAGCGTGGTCACGGTGCGCGGCCAGGTCGCCGCGCGCGACGGCAAGTTCACCGGCACCCTCGGCCGCGGCCGGTTTCTCGAACGCAAGCCCAGTCACTTCTGACCATGTCCACCTCCGAAGGCCTCAAACAGAACGCACCGGACGTCGAAGCCGACATCGCCACCAGCCACCTCTACAACGAGGACCTCGCCCCGGTGCCGGCCAGCGGGCGCAAGTGGGGCCTGCTGAGCTTCGCGGCGCTCTGGATCTCGATGTCGGCCTGCATCCCGACCTACATGCTGGCCTCCTCGCTCATCGGCGGTGGCATGAACTGGTGGCAGGCGGTGCTCACCATTTTCCTGGGGAACCTCATCGTGCTCGTGCCAATGGTCCTCAACGCCCATGCCGGCACGCGCTACGGCATCCCCTTCCCCGTTTTCTGTCGGGCCTCGTTCGGCACGTATGGGGCCAATGTTCCCGCGGTGCTGCGCGCGCTGGTCGCCTGCGGCTGGTTCGGCATCCAGACCTACATCGGCGGCGAGGCCATCTACAAAATCCTCGTCGTGTTCTTCCCGGGCTTCGCCGCGAGCAGCCCGGCGGGCGCCCTGGGCATCACGGCCCCGGAGTTCGCCTGTTTCATGTTTTTTTGGGCGATCAACATGCTCGTCATCTACAAGGGCATCGAGTCGATCCGCCTGCTCCTGAACATCAAGGCCCCGTTGCTCATCGTCCTCGGGCTCCTGCTGCTCGGCTGGGCCTACCGCCAGGCCGGCGGCTTCGGCCCGATCCTCTCGCAACCGGCCGCCTTCGATCCCGGCCAGCCCAAGGCCGGCCAGTTCTGGGGCTTTTTCTTTCCCGCGCTCACCGGCATGATCGGTTTCTGGGCCACGCTCTCGCTCAACATCCCGGACTTCTCCCGCTACGCCAAGACCCAGCGCGACCAGATCATCGGCCAGGCGCTGGGGCTCCCGCTGACGATGGCGCTCTACTCCTTCATCGGCGTGGCCGTCACTTCCGCCACCACGATCATCTACGGCCAGACGATCTGGGATCCGGTCGATGTGCTGAAGCGCTTCGCCAATCCCGTCGTGCTCGTGGTTGCGATGGTGGCGCTGTGTCTCGCCACGCTCGCCACCAACATCGCGGCCAACGTCGTCAGTCCCGCCAACGATTTCGCGCAACTTGCGCCACGGCGCATCTCGTTCCGGCTCGGCGGGCTCATCACCGGGCTCGTCGGTATCGTTATGATGCCGTGGAAACTCGTGGCCGATCCTTCCGGCTACATTTTCACCTGGCTCGTCGGTTACAGCGCGCTGCTCGGGCCGATCGGCGGCATCATGATCGCCGACTACTACGTCTGGCGGAAAACCGAGCTCAACATCGGCTCACTCTACTCGGCCACCGGTGCGTATGCCTATAGGCGCGGTATCAGCTGGGTCGCGCTCGCTGCGCTGGCCGCCGGCGCGCTACCCAGCCTGCCCGGTTTCCTCGCCACGGTGAAGTTGATCGACGGCTCCGCTGTCCCGGGCTTCCTGCTCGGGCTCTACAATTACGCGTGGTTCGTCGGCTTCGGCGTGGCGTTCACGCTCTACCTCATCCTCCGCCAACTCGCCCCGAAGGGCTGAACTTCACCCATTACTTCCGATGAAATCCATACCCCTCCCGCCCACCTCGCTCCAGCCCGCTCCCTACGCCGGCCCTTCGGCCGAGCAGGTGCTCAAGCTGCGCAAGGAACACCTCAACCCCGGCATCCTGCTTTATTACAAGCAACCGATCATGATCGTGCAGGGGAAAATGCAGTGGGTCTGGGACCACACCGGCAAGCGGTACCTCGACGGGCTCGGCGGCATCGTGACAGTCAGCGTCGGCCATTGCCACCCGCACGTGGTCGCCGCCGCGAACCGGCAGAATGAAACGCTCCAGCACGCGACGACCCTCTACCTGCATCCCAACATCGCGGAGTACGCCGAAAAACTCGCGTCCAAGATGCCGGGCGACCTGAAGGTCTGCTACTTCGTCAACTCCGGTTCCGAGGCCAACGACCTCGCGCTGCTCATGGCGCGACTCTACACGGGCAACTACGACGTGATCGCGCTGCGCAACGCCTACCACGGCGGCAACGCCTCCGGCATGGGCGTCACGGCCAACAGCAACTGGAAGTTCAACGTCCCGCACAGCTTCGGCGTCCACCACGCCGTCGCTCCCTACCCGTATCGCGGGCTGCACGGCTACGGCGACCCGGATGCCGGCCGCAAGTACGCCGACGACGTCAAGCAGGTCATCGAGTACACGACGCCCGGCAAGGTTGCGGCGTTCATCGCCGAATCCATCCAGGGCGTGGGCGGCTTTGTCGAATTCCCCCAAGGCTACCTCAAGCACGCCTACGAGCACGTGCGCGCCGCCGGCGGCGTCTGCATCGCCGACGAGGTCCAGACCGGCTTTGGCCGCACGGGATCGCACTACTGGGGCTTCGAGACGCAGGGCGTCATCCCCGACATCGTCACGATGGCCAAGGGCATCGGCAACGGCGCGCCCCTCGCCGCCGTGGTCACCACGCCGAAGATCGCCGCGATGCTCGCGCAGAAAACCCATTTCAACACCTTTGGCGGCAACCCCGTCGTGTCCGCCATCGGCAAGGCCGTGCTCGAGGTGATCGAACAGGAAAACCTGCAGGCGAACTGCCTGAAGATCGGCAACCACATCCTGGCCGGCCTGAACAAGCTGAAGGCCAAGTACCCCGTCATCGGCGATGTGCGCGGCCGTGGCCTGATGCTCGGCATCGAATTCGTGAAGGATCCGGCCACCAAGGAGCCGGCCAAGGAGACCTGCGCCCAAGTGGTGGAAAACGCCCGCGAACTCGGCCTGTTGCTGGGCAAGGGCGGCCTCTGGGGCCAGACGATCCGCTTCGCGCCGCCCATGAACATCACGATGGCCGATGCTGACTTCTTGCTGGCTGTGCTCGACGAGGCCGTCGCTCACGCCTGAGCGACCACGCCGGTCGCTACATCTTCTTCTTGTCGCTGTGGTGCGCCAGCAGCCCGGCGACAAAAACCGCCAGGAAGATGATGAACAGGATCTTGGCGATGGTCATCGCGATGCCGGCGATGCCGCCGAAGCCCAACATCGCCGCAATCAGCGCGACAAGCAGAAAGAGCAAAGTCCAGTTGAGCATGGGAGTGGCGGGTTGAAGCGGTTGCGGGGTAATAAATGAGACCGCGGGAATCACACGCTGGTTCGCGTGTAACGCCGAAATATCCCACGGAACATGCGGCCAGGGAACCGGTCGTCCGCCGACCGCTCAGGGGATCTTCAATACCATCCCGGTCTTGAGATCGGTCTCGTTTTTCATGACGTCGCGGTTGGCCGCATAGATGTCACGCCACTTCGCCCGGTTGTTGTAGTACTGCTGGGCCAGCTTGGAGAGCGTGTCGCCGGGCTTGATGGTGTGCCGGCGCACCGCGGTTGCAGGCGGCGTGGTCCGGGGGGTGGGCGCAGGAGTGGACGGACGCGTGACCGTGGAGGTGACCGGCGGAGGAGTCGTTCGCACCACGGGTGTCGGTGTGGTGGCGGTCGGGCGCGCGGGAGTCGTTGTCGCCGGACGCGTCCGCACCGTCTGCACCGTTTGCGCCGAATCGAGGGAGAAATTCAACCCCTGGTCCTCCGGCGTCGCGACCGCGGCCATGGACGCGGCGGGCGCCGCCGGCGCCGCCACCGCTGGCAGTCCGCGATTGGCGCGCACGTCGGCCAGCTGCTGTTTCAATGCCTCGTTCTCCTGCTTCAACCGGTCGAGAGTCGCGACCAAGTCGACGCGCTGCATCTGGGTGCTGTCGAGCGGCTGGGCCGGCAGGGTGCGCGCGAAGTCCCGGATGGCCGCGTCGATCCGCTGGCGCACCAGCGGCGCCTGCGGGCTGTTGGGCCGCAGGGCGAGATACTTCCGGAAATGATAAATGGCCGAGAGCGGGTCGTTGATGTGCTGGGCGTAGAGGAGTCCGACCTCGAGGTGCGACTCGGGTGCATCGTCACGGCGCTTGTCGATGACCTTGAGAAAGGCCGTCAGCGCCTCCTGGCGACGCCCGGCCTTGAGTAGCGACGTCCCTTCCCGGTAGCTCGGCTCGTCCGTCTCACTCGCGTAGGAGAAGCGCTCGCTGTCACCGCACCCCGTCCACGCCATCACCAAAACCAACGCCAGGAGGCTGGCGATGAGGCGGAGTTTGGGCAAGGGGCGCGGCACGATGGGAAATGATTTGAACGAGGACAGCTGGAAGTTACGTTTGTCCCCACCCCTCTCCAACACAAGTTTTTGATGCCACTGAACTCCGCCACCCTGCTCGCCAAGGCCCGTCGCTGCCTCGCCATCGAGCGGGAAGCCCTCACCGCCACGGCCCGGGGCCTCGACCAGCAGTTTGTCGCGGTGGTGCGTGCGGTCGAAACCGCGGTAGCCCGCGGCGGCAAGGTTATCCTTTCGGGTGTCGGCAAGAACGCGCACATCGCCCAAAAGCTCACCGGCACGCTCAACAGCATCGGAGTGCCCGCCTGCTTCCTCGATCCCACGCAGGCGCTGCATGGCGACCTCGGGCTGTGCGCTGACGGCGACCTCGCGATCCTGCTTAGCAACAGCGGGGCCACGGCGGAAATGCTCCGCCTGCTGCCGCTGTTCGAAAAATTCGGCCTAGAAACCGTGGCGTTGACCGGTTCGGAAAAAAACGAACTCGCCCGCGGGTGCGACTATCGCCTCGTCTACTCGGCGCCCCACGAAGCCTGCCCGCTGGCGCTGGCGCCGACGGCCAGCACGACCGCTGCCCTCGCGATCGGCGACGCGCTGGCGATGGTGCTGCTCGAGAGCCGCGGCCTCACCCGCGAGGACTTCGCGAAGTATCATCCGGCCGGCACCCTCGGCATGACGCTCCTGCTGCGCGTGAAGGACATCATGCGCACCGGAGAAAGCTGTCCGGTGTTGAAGGAGCGCCAAACCACGGTGCAAGAAGCGATCTTCGCCATGACCCGCGCCAAGTCGGGCGCCGTGGCGCTGGTGGATGCCAAGGGCCGCCTGCAGGGCATCTTCACGGATGGCGACTTCCGGCGCAGCGCGCTGAACGGCGGAGCCGGCTTCCTCGGCAAACCGGTCGGTGAGTTCATGACGCGCGGTGGGAAAACCATCCCGGCGGACGCGCTCGCGGTGGAAGCACTCAAAATCTTCCAGCAGTTCAAGATTTCCGACCTGTTCGCGCTCGACGCGAAGGGCCGGCCCATTGGGTACATCGACGTCCAGGACCTGCCCAAGCTCAAGATCCTGTAGTCGGAATAATGGCCCACGCGGCGGCGGTAATAGGTGCAGGGCGGGATTGCGCCGAAACGCTTTTCGTCCAGCCTGCCCGCATGCCGACCCCGCCGTTTTTCTATCAGGACCCCCTGCCCCTGGGTGCCGATGAAACCGAATACCGACTGCTCTCGAAGGAAGGAGTTTCCACCACGACCTTCGAGGGCCGGGAGATTCTCAAGATCGCCCCGGAGACCCTGGCCTACCTGGCGCGCGAGGCCTTTCACGACGCGAATTTCTTCCTGCGCCCGAAGCATCTCGAGCAGGTGGCCGCGATCCTGCGCGATCCCGAGGCCTCGGCGAACGACCGCTACGTCGCGCTCACCCTGCTGAAGAACGCGGAGATTGCCGCGCGCGGCATCCTGCCGATGTGCCAGGACACCGGCACGTGCTCCATCCTCGGCAAGAAGGGCCAGCAGGTCTGGACCGGCGCCAACGATGCCGAATACCTGTCCCGCGGCGTCTACGAATGCTACACGAAGGAAAATCTCCGCTACTCCCAGGTCGCGCCGCTCGACATGTTCAAGGAAACCAACACGGGAACGAACCTGCCGGCGCAAGTCGACCTGCACGCCACGGAGGGGGAAAAGTACGAGTTCCTTTTCGTCGCCAAAGGCGGCGGTTCGGCCAACAAGCTGTTTCTCTTCCAGGAGACCAAGGCGCTGCTGAATCCCAAAAACCTGGCGAAGTTTTTTGCCGACAAGATGCTGCTGCTCGGCACCTCCGCCTGTCCGCCCTATCACCTAGTGTTCGTCATTGGCGGCACGAGCGCCGAGGCCTGCATGAAGACCCTCAAGCTGGCCTCGACCAAGTACCTCGATGCGCTGCCCACCAGCGGCAACGAGCACGGCCGCGCCTTCCGTGATCTCGCGATGGAGGCGCAGGTGCTGAAGCTGGCCCAGGAAGCCCGGATCGGGGCGCAATTCGGCGGCAAGTATTTCGCCCTCGATGTGCGGGTGGTCCGCCTGCCCCGCCATGGCGCCAGCTGCCCGGTGGGGATGGGCGTGTCATGCAGCGCCGACCGCAACGTGAAGGCGAAGATCACGCGCGACGGTGTTTTCCTCGAGAAGCTGGAAACCAACCCGGGGCGCTTCATTCCCGCCGAACTGCGGACTTTCAAGGACGAGAATTTCGTCCGCGTGGACCTGAACCGCCCGATGCCGGAAATCCTGGCCGAACTGGCCAGGCATCCCGTCACCACGCGCGTCTCGTTGAGCGGCCCCGTGATCGTGGCGCGCGACATCGCCCACGCGAAGCTGAAGGAGCGACTCGATGCCGGCCAGGGCCTGCCGGACTATTTCCGCAACCATCCCGTGTACTATGCCGGCCCGGCCAAGACGCCGGCGGGCTACGCCTCGGGATCATTCGGCCCCACGACGGCCGGGCGCATGGACGCCTACGTGGAGCCGTTCCAATCGGCCGGCGGCTCGCTGGTCATGCTGGCCAAGGGCAACCGCAGCAAAGCGGTGACCGATTCGTGCCGGAAGCACGGCGGATTCTACCTCGGCAGCATCGGCGGCCCGGCCGCCATCCTCGCCCAAGAGAACATCAAGAAGGTGGAGGTGCTGGAATTTCCCGAACTGGGCATGGAAGCCGTCTGGAAGATCGAAGTGCAGGATTTCCCGGCCTTCATCGTGGTCGACAACAAAGGTCACGATTTCTTCGTCGACACCTGTGGCATCTGCGTGGCGGAAAAATAAAAAAGCCCGCCGGTGGGCGGGCCGTTAAGCGGGGTGACTGCTGAATTAAAACTTCAGCGAAACCCGGCTGCCTTCGACGCCGATGCGGCTGATGCGATCGTTGAGGTCGTCACCCAGCCGGCGGGCCAGGCGCTCGCGCACCAAGGCGGGGGCGACCGGTTCCGGGCTGAGCGAATGATCCGCATAACGGGCAATCAGGCGGTATTTCTGGGCGGAAGGATCTGCGGTCTCATCGGTGCCCAAATCGGCGGAAGCGGTCATCGCGCGCGCCGGGGAAAGCCGGCTGCCCATCACGGCGTTGACCAGATCGGGTTCAGCCTGCTCGAGGCGGGCCAGATTGGCGGCGATGGAGCGGGCCGACGGTGTTTCGGATTCATGATTCCCCACCTGCACCGGCAGGAGACCCGCCACCCCGGTCAAATCGCCGTTTGAAACCACCACAGCCGCCGGCGCCGGATCACGGCGTGCCACTCGCACCGTATCAGCAGGGACTTCCGGCCGTTCAACAGACCGGCTGGTCATGCTGACCTCGGTAATGGGCAAGGATTCAATCGCGGGATCAGCCGCCACGATTTTCGGGGCGGTGTTTTCCACTTGGGCGAGCTGGCTCGAAGTCGAATAACGAACCGTGACCAACGTAAAAGCGACAATCGCGGCTGCGCCCGCTGGCATATACACGCGCCGGCTGAGCAGCACCGGCAGGTCATGCCACCACCGGCGTTTCTGGACCAGGGCGGTGAGCTGCTTCTGGCGCAGCTCCCTTTCAAACTGGGACCAAAATTCCGGATTGGGGCGCTCCGCCGCCTTCAATCGCAGCAGATCCTCGATGCTAACCGGTGACTTTTTGTCGGGAGGCAACATGGGGATCAGGAGCGAATATATTGACCGAGCTCTCCTTGCAGGAATTGCTTGGCGTAGTGGAGCCGGGAACGAACAGTGCCTTCAGAGCAGCCCATGATTTCGGCTATCTCAGCGTGGCTTAGACCATCGATTTCGAATAGAGTGATCACTGTGCGATGTGGGATAGACAACTTTTGCATCGCTTCGTTCAATTTTTCCTGGAGCTCGCGGAGATAAGTGTCCCGGTCGGCACCTCGTTTATCCGTAAGCTTGTCAATGACTTCCGTTGATCCGCCTTCCTCATTGATCTTCTCGAGGCTAAAGAAACTACGCATCCGGTTCTTGCGTAAGTGGCTTAGGCTCGTGTTTACGGCGATCTTGTAAAGCCAGGTAAAGAAGGAGCAGTTGCCTTGGAATCGATTGATGGCTTGGAACGCCTTGATGAATGTCTCCTGCGCGAGATCCGAAGCGTCCTCGCGATTCGAGGTCAGGTTATAGATGACCCCAAAAATACGCTCGCGGTACTTGTGAATCAACCGGTCGAAGGCCGCCACATCGCCGGCCTGCACTTGGCGTACAATCATGAAATCGGCGTCCGCCTCCTGCTGTCTTTCAGGGGTGGTGATGGCTGTCTTGGTGAAGACCCGCGCCAGATTCATCGTGCGAAACGGTAGGTTAGTGGCGGTTAAAGGTCAGGCAAATGCATTTTACGCGCCCGGCACGCCAGGCAGGGATGCGACCTGCGTTTTCAGCAATTGGCAGAGCTGGTTCATCAATGCCACCGGGGGCAGGCTGGCATGGGCAGCCAGAACCCCTTGGGCACTGGCCAGTTCATCGTCGATCGCCTGCACTACATCGCGCGCGATACCCAGTTCCGTCATGCGTTGCTTGCTGGTCGCCAAGCCGGGCGACCGGCCCTCACGCATGGCCTGCACAATGCGGGCGCGTTCGTCAGCGGGAACTTTTTGCAGCAAAATCATGAGCGGCAGGGTCAGCTTTCCGGTGGCGAGATCCGTGCCCAGGGTCTTCCCAATCTGGCGTTCCTCGCCGAGAAAATCCACCAGGTCATCGTAGATCTGGTAAGCAATGCCCAGATGCCGGCCAAAGGCATCGGCGGCACTGGCGAACGCCGCATCGTATCCGCCCAGAAATGCCCCCAGAAAACAGGACACGCGGAAAAGCTCGGCCGTTTTCAAATCGATGATCCGGCGATATTCGTCGAGTGAAACGTTGAGGTCACGGCGACGAAGGGTCTGGGTGATCTCGCCGGAGCAGACCTTGCGGGTCGATTCGGAGACCAGTCGACAAACCTCCGTTGTGGGAAACAACGAGGCAATGTGCAGAGCCTGGGAAAACAGGGCATCCCCAAGGAGCACCGCCGCGTCGGGACCAAATTCACGTGCCGCCGTGCGGCGATTCCGCCGGATCTCCGCCCGGTCCATGATATCGTCGTGCACCAGTGTGGCGAGGTGCACCATCTCCACCACCCCCGCGGCACGCACCAACGGTTCGGTCACCACCCCGTCGCCTCTCCAGCCGGCGACAAATACCATCGTGGGACGCAGCCGCTTGCCCGTGGATTCCAGGCAATAGGCCGCCATGGTCCGGATCTCCGGCTCAAACTGATCCACCTGCGCACGGATGAAACTATCCAGAGCCGCCATCTGCGGGCCCAGGCGTTGAAACAAACCCGGGGAAGCAATCGCACCTGCGGCGGGCGTTTCTCCGGATAATGCTTGGGTTGACATACAGGGGCACCCTACGCCCTCGCCGGGCAATGGCTAACAAAATTGTTTCCCGCCCAACACTCGACGTGCGATGGCATAAAAAAGGCCGGCGGAGCATGTCCGCCGGCCTGAGATTCAGAGGAAGATTCCCGCGAGCTTACTTCTTCTCGAGCGGAGCCGGGTTGGTGAACATGTCCGTACCCTTCGGGGCGCGGTAGCCGGGCAGGTCTTCGTGGCTCATGCCCACGGCGCTGACGGCGCGCGGATCGAACACCTCTTCCGGCGAGGCACCATCAGCGCTCACCGTCTTGGCGGTGATGAAGATGAGCAGGTTGGTGATCGAGTCATTGACGTTCTTGGAGGAGAACAGGCGGCCGAGCACCGGGATGCTGCCGAGGACCGGCACCTTGGTGCCGCCATGATCCTGGGACGAGGTGATGAGGCCGCCGATGCCCATCGTATAACCGTCCTTCAGCGAGACCTGGGTCTTCGCCTTGCGGGTGGCGATGATCGGAATCGAAGCGCCGCCGGCGCCACCGAAGGAAGTCGAACCGTTCTGCTGGCTGACTTCAGGCTCGAGCGTGAGCTTGATGACGCCACGGCCGTTCACCTGCGGCGTCACCTTGAGGATGATGCCGATCGGCTTGTAGTTGAAACCGGAAACTTCGAACGTGCCGCGCTCGGAGTTGTAAGTGTAGCTCGGGATCGGGAACTCCTGGCCGATGTTCAGGACGGCCTCGGTGTTGTTGAGCGTGACCACCGTCGGGTTCGAAACGATCTTCGTGTTGTTCTGGGTCTTCAGCGCCGAGATGATGATGTTGAAGTCCGAGGCGGAGAACACGGCCGAGGCCACGCGGGCGGTGCCGCCGGTGTTAACCAACGAGCTGAGGGAAT
>Ga0247757_10001065_pt1 | contig 19977 bp, 15 predicted proteins | sample UWRJL126311R4_FD_180929 | JGI IMG/M metagenome (GOLD analysis project Ga0247757, IMG submission 180929) | Plant litter microbial communities from Arlington Agricultural Research Station in Wisconsin, United States - UWRJ-L126-311R-4 | ecosystem: Environmental > Terrestrial > Plant litter >... | reverse complement strand
ACCCCCCCTCGCCGCACACTAGGCGGCGGCCCCGACAGCAACAACGGCCTCGACCCAAACTTCGTCTCCATCCTCGACCGGCCCGCTAAAATGGCACGCGTTGGAAAACAGCACGGCCCGGGCCTCATCATCCTGGCCATCATCCCCATCACTGCCTTCTGTCTTGGCTGCTGGCAAGTTCAGCGCCTCGGCTGGAAAACTGAACTAATAGCACGCTTCGAAGACCGCCTTACCTTTCCCCCGCTCGAACTACCTCTCCGCATCGATCCCTCCGCAATTGCAGATTTCGATTATAGAAAAGTCTGGGCGAAGGGCCGGTTGCGGCACGACGAGGAGATGTTGGTGGGGCCGAGGATGCTGGACGGAGAGGAAGGGTATACGTTAGTGACGCCGTTAGAAAGGGAGGATGAGAGGGGGAATAAGCATAAGATATTGTGCTGTAGGGGGTGGATCAAGAAGGATACGGCGAAGCAGTGGTTTCGGAGACAGAGCGGGGGGCTGCCGGAGGGGGAGGTAGTGGTCGAGGGATTGCTGAGGACACCGCCGAAGAAGAATATGTTTACGCCGAAGAACATGCCCGAGGAGGGAAAGTGGTTTTTCCCGGATGTAGAGGAAATGGCGAGGTGGACGGGAAGCCAGGCAGTATGGGTTGAGGAGACGATGAGTAAGTCACTTGGAGATGAGAGCTTGGGGTGCGAAAGCAAATTGGGGTATCTAATTGAATGACAGCGCCGGATTTGCTCATTAACTACGAGCGTGAGCCGAAAGGCATTCCTATCGGGCGACCTCCGACGGTAAACTTAAGAAACAACCATACACAGTACATCTTCACATGGTATGGCTTCTGTCTACCCCCTCCATCGTATACAACGCTGACCCAATAGGTACGCGCTGAGCCTCGCCACCTCGATCATGTTCTGGATGGTCGTAAAAAAGCCGATCTCTGGCACCCAACGGCGGGTGCGCCACAGCGTCGATTGGTCGTAAAGTCTTGCTGAATCCCTTCTTCAATCATCGTCTTCTTCTTCGTGGACTGTATCCATACGTTTTCGCTTTTGGCCCCTCAGTTTCGGCGCCGGTTGCATTCGAAGCTGCTGGAGCAGCTCCCTAGGAAGAAGCTTCTGCGCCAAAGAAAAGGCTGTACTGTGATCTGTAATCTGGCGCGTTCTGGAAAAAGGAGTTAACATCTTGTAGCACACACATGTAACCATTACCTGTAAATTGGGAGCAGACTGTACATACCTTTTCATGATCGCGATCACGTCGCTTTCTTCGATTGTTGTTCGCCCCGCGTGCTGCGCATAAGCTTTGAGATCATCGCCAACCTGCTCAAAGAAAAAGTCTGAAGCTATTGACAGAGCGTCGACTATATCTTTACTAGTCCTTGCTTTACCATTTTGAGACTTCATAAATCCAGTGACTAGCGTTTTTATCGTTGTGGTTGGAAGAGACGGAATCTCTTTGAACGTCTTCCGTCGGCCAGCCGGCTTCTTCACGGATGCGGGATCGGGCGTCTGCGTTTGCAGACTGCGATCAACGGCCGAGACTTCTTCGCGGTAATTTATAAGATCGTCGTCGCCTGGTTCTGACTCCCATCCAGCATTTTCGTATTCTTCAGGGTCATCATCATCGGCGGCCATTGCTGGTGCTTCTTCTTTGTCTTCTTCATTACCAATGTCCTCCGGCGCCATGCTTTCGCCTTCCTTATCTTCCTCGATAGCTTCATTCTCAAAGAGCGCCTCAAGAGATTCGTCTCTCTGTTCCAGGGTTTCCTCTTCCACTTCCTCCTGTGTGGGCGCCTGCATGCGCTGCGGAATAGTAAAGCGAAACGTCGGCTCTTCAGTCTCATCATCCATCTCGCCAAACACACCTAAATCAATGTCTCCTAGCCGACCATCTCTCCGCCCCGTCAAAGCTCGGATCTCGCTCGTGGTGTCATCCAAGCCTTCTTCGGGGACCTGCTCTTGCAGATCGTCTGGGTTCATGGTCTGTCTCCGGTTAATGAAGTTGCCGTCGAGCTCGTACGATTCTCCGTTGATAGTCAGGTCATTTAAGTCTCCGAATTGCCCACTGATCCGCGTGTGAAACATTCGCGGGTCTTCGCTGAGCGCTCTCCGTCCAAATTCGAGTGACTGAAGTGTACCATTGTCGACATCATCGGGTAGATTTGGTAGAAGTGACTGCCGGGGAGGAGGTTCGTGGATGCTGTCCTCGTCATCGTACATATCGTCCAGTCGCATTGACAACCGCGGGGGAGCAGGTTCGGGACCATCATCGAGGTCAGGAAGATCAAGAGCTGAGTGGCGGATTGGTCTCGTCTGTGTCCGGGGGGACGACTGGGTGGGTACCGTGGTAGGAGCAAGGACTGTTCTGTATTTTAGCAATGTTCATCTCCAGTCGTGTGTAGCATCATACCTCGACTCAGCTCGCGCAGTATGTCGCGCGGGGTTTCCCGTTGCACCCTCCCACTCCTTCTCCGTACATGACCGGGCGTCCTCGCAGCCTGGGCACGCTCTCTCAGTGCCCGGATAGCGTGTGGTGTGGTCGGCGCCACTCTTCTTGCGGGAAGAGGCCGGGTCGCAGGTCCGCCGCGGGGTGTTCTTCCCGTACCGGGAGTCCGAATTGAAGCACTCCGCGGGGTCATGCCCACACTGGCAGCGCGGCGGTATGGAGTGGTGGGTTTCGGGACGATGTTTGCGAGGCGATGAAGCTATGCACATGTTAGAGCTGTCGTGTTTGGTAGACGAAAACTGCATACATCATTGTAGAGAGTCGAAGGGTTGGTTTCTGTGTTGGCATCCGAGACTCGCGGGCTGCTGTGCTGGCCAAAGCCAGCCATGTTCCTCCTCTGCGACCGTCGTGAAGCTTGATACCGCGGGGTGTCGTTGGGTCGAACGCGGTTGTTGGTATCGACGCGTGGCGCGTCCCCCAGGAACGGGCTTAGCCTTCCCGTAGCGTTATCGATAACGCGCGCCACATAGTGCGCCACATTCCTCAAAGTTCAACCTGCCTGACTCACGAAGGCTCGTCTTCCTTCAGCTTTGCCCAATCAGGTCACATTTCTTCCGGTCTACCTCCAGTCTTGTACAGCTTTTCATCACAGTCTTTCATGCTTTGACTCTAGATCCGAAACCCTTCTGTGAGTACTTACCTAGTTTTGTACGGCCTGCGTATACTTATTTATCCTGCCAGTTGTGCCAAAGTCTTCACACTGCCTGATCGATGGCTGCCGCTCTCGATCCAGGCGAAGAGCACACGCTCTTCGTCGAATGGGCCAAGGAACATGGCGTTGAAATCAATGGAGTCGCCCCAGCGCGCTTCAAAGGCCGAGGTATGGGCATCGTCGCAGCACGAGATATCAAGGTCAGTTACTTCAGTCTCCTAGTAGCCATACGTACCGCCTTATAGGGATATTAAGCGCCCTTACGAAGGATGGCGATGCTTTGCAATAGGGAAGTAAGAATCATCTTAGTAGCCTTGAGTAGGAGTTGTCTATTATCTCGGCCTCGTATAAAGGCTTTTTAGTCCTTCGGCGAATTTCGAGGACGAATATGCCCATCTGGGTGTAGGCTCACGTAGTCGCAGTATGGTCCTTCTACTAGCATCATCCTAAAATGGGAAAGGAAACAGAAAGAGCTTGGAAAATGTCTTAAAAATATCATACGGGCTACTTCCGGCATCACCGTCAGAACCACTGCTAAATCTTCAAGACAGGAGAGCGCCTAGTCCACGTCCGCAACACCTCCCTCATCCAATGTACCCAGTCGACCGTCTACTCCCTAAAATTTCCGCCACACATCACTGTCCACGCTCGACTTGCCACCTACCTTGCGCTGCAGTACTCTAACACCGACAGTGAACATCACCCTTGGCAAACTGTATGGCCCACCTCCCAAGAGCTCTCCTCCATCCTTCCCCTTCATTGGTACTCACGACTTCAAAACCTCCTTCCACATGCCGCCTCGCAGCTTCTCGCCACACAGCGTACGAAACTCGATGCCGACTACGCCGCCATTCACGCTCTCCACCCAACCATATCCCATCGCCTCTTCACATACACCTGGTTCATCGTCAGCACGCGTACCTTCTTCTGGGACTATCCAGATATGCCGCGGTTTTCGCTGCGGCTCCCTAAGAAACGCACAGCTATGACGGCTGACGACTGCTACGCCATGTGCCCTTTCGCCGACTATTTCAACCACGCCGCGCACGGCTGCGACGCTAGCCATGACCAATCGGGATACTCGATAACCGCCGACCGAGATTATCGCGCAGGCGAGGAAGTCTACTTCACGTACGGCTCGCATAGCAATGACTTCCTACTGGCCGAATACGGGTTTATACTGGATGAAAATGAGAACGATTCCCTGCTACTTGATCACCTACTTCTTCCACACCTAATGCCCGCGCAAGTATCTGTGCTGAAGGAAGACGGATATTATGGGAACTACAAGCTGAGCGCAGCACCAGTGGGTGTGTGTCATCGCACGCAAGCGGTGGTGAGGATGTTGATGCTCCCTGAAAGGCGGTATAGTGCGTTTGTGGGGGGGACGGATGAGGGAACTAGGGATCAAGGGAGGGTGGATGAGTATTTAGTGGGGATTCTGGTGAAGTACGAGAGGGAGATCATGGAGATTTTGGATGAAGTGGATGAGGTGAAGGTTGGTGAAGAAGTCAAGGTAGAGCAGAAAGAGATGTTGAGAAAGAGGTGGAGGCAGATTAAGGAAATCGTGAGGAAGGGTGTGGATGCGCTGGGCAGGTAGCTGGCGGGATACATGTATGATACCCGTTGAGAAAAATGAAGGCATGTTCGTGCTTTTGGGGGCTGTTTGAATATTTGGATACTTCCTTTTCCATTCAATTGAATCCAGGCGACCAACCTTCTTCGTTGAACAAAACCTTACGATCGACATGATCATCATCAACCCTCACTTCTATCCCGCATCCTTCCGCATTGTTATTCCACCAACATGCTGAACAACATACTACAGGCCAAGCCCTTATCGCTCCATACACCTCCGCTGCCCAAGACCCCAAGAAATCCACAAAACACCTAGCCCAAAATTCCAGCCTCATTCAACCCCGCGCCAAATGTCGCCATGGCCCCCAAGAATACGTGCTCGCTTCCATCGCCCCCAGCTTCCACGCACCCAGTCTAACAAAAAAATTATATAGCATACTAAAAAAGATACCCATAATCATTCTTTCATATGTGAACACAGGGTTATTTTACCTCCTCCTCCTTCTTGTCTAGCCCACGCACGGGGACAAACAGGGGCCGCAGGAAGACAGGGCATCAAGCGCTGATCTTTGGAAAGCGGGAAAGTTTATTTGGACGTCGTTCGTAATGTGTCTTGGTCTCGTCTAGGCATATTTGTGCGTGTGTAGTTCCAAGAAAACTCCAAGAAGACGGAGGAAGGGGCCAAGGAAGGCCAAGTCTGTTGAATATTTCATAGAATATTTCGTGGATACTTGGGGGTTGAAGAAAGAAGTATGTAGTGTTTGGGTAGTTTATCGTGCCGTCAATATCGTCGTGTGACGTGATGGGAGATGGCTACCAAAATCTTTGACCTCGCTATTTGGCTGATTTTGAAATGGATTAGCTGGATACCTCATATGAGGAAGCGAGCCAGGTGATAGTGGATAATGAATAGGGGTGCCCATCGGAGCATACTGCGTAGCTTTTTCATGTAACTATAATAGGGACATAGCCGCTGTGTTCGAGATTACTCTGTTAGGTGACACGCACGATGCACATCCTCTTCTGGACAGCGAAACAACAAGCAAAATACTTCCTAAAGCATTACACGTTCATAACACCCTTTCTACTATGAACTGACTGAACCGGACCCACGAAAACAGCAAAAATGAATGTTACGAAGTCATTGGTAGGTTTGCAAGGGGTTTTGTCTCTTTTCTCATCAGAAATGCCTTTCAATAGAGGGAGTTTTGCCGAAAATTGTGCTGATGATATAATATCGAAGAAAACGTCGACAGGTTCGCTTTTAGAGGGATGACTAGGAAGTGTATGCATAGTACAATAGATGTGAAAGTCTCACTATGAAGCATCTAATTGTGCATAAAGTCTGGCCGGGCCATCACTATATGAAGTTTGGTCCCGTAAATGCAGACAGAAGTTCCTGGGATACACTTGTAGATAAGCGAGACGCCTCGACCAAATACTTTTACGAGATGTCGAATGGGAGGTGGGGAAACCGCCGACAATTATAGATTCGCTGTACGACGATCCCCAAAAAGGTTTAGCTTGTTCACTGACATAAGCTCACCCCACTGCAAGTATTGCGTGATCGCAGAACCTCCTCAACGGCCTCAAACCGCCACGCAGCCGACAAATGGAAAACGTCGACCACGACGAGCCGTATCGTATCTGCCGTTAGCCCTGGATTCCTCCGTGACAATATGAAGAGCAATGCCAGTGGCCCGCAGATTTCCAGGGTCATTGGGGGTCTGCTGTCAACTCATCCTAGAGGGCAAATAACTCCATGTAGAAGACGACCTTGAGTCCAACGTACATGCATGCTTTCGCTGCTATCAGTAGCTGAGACATGCATGAAGCACTATAGCGGTGGCCCGTTGCGTCCGGCGGAAGAACATCCTTTCAACTCTCGGCGCTGGCTTGTATGCACTCAGACCACCATTCTACTCTCGAGCCCGGCAGCTGGGCATCTCCGCATGACTGGATATACGCTCCCATGATGTTTTCTAAACTTGAACGCATTGCTCTTGCCTCATCACCAAGCTCGCACGACGCCATGGGATTTTTGGCTGGGGTTCCCCATCCGGTTTGATGACAAAATGGCGACAAAACAGTGCTTACAAAAGCAAATACGCAAGGGCCGCGGAAATTAGATCGGAAAATGGAACGCCAGGCACTAGCAGTGGCAGCACCTCGACACTGCCGATTTGATTTACAAGCCCCGATTGCACCATCGCCGTTTCGATTGGGTGGAGGCGACCTTTGTTCCGAAAAGTTTTTTGACTACACCGGCTAGCGCGGATGGCGCCATACTTCTCGACTATGAGACCTTCGCCGGCCGTTGGAAGGTATATCGACGAGTGCCCGATGACGGAGCTGGAATATAATCTCTCGCAGTCTTTGCTTTTTGTGCTATCCTCAAAGACCTGTACTCGCGCTGCACACTTTGCTCCGATCCAAAAATACCGTTTGTACGAGCAGGAGCATCCTTATTTTCGTATTCAAGACTACTCTCACGTGCGTGGCTCTAACACCCTTTGAACAATGTCGTCATCTGTCTACGCCTACGACGAGACGAATATGCTCCGTGATGACGAGTCTGGCTATGCCTCTGGCGAGTCGAACCATGAAAGCCTGCCTGAGATCTTCTTCTCTAAGCCTCACCTCAAGTTTCTGAACTCTCAGCTCCAGAAGCTTGACCCTCAAGGTCCGCACTACTTTCACATACTTGTCATCACCACGGGGATTAACCGTTTGCAGAGATCCTCCGATGGTGCATCACTTCTCTCCCAGGTCTCTACCAGTCTACCGCCTTTGGCCTGACCGGGTTGGTCACTGTCGACATGCTTTCTAAGCTGGAAGGTCCGCTCAAATCCAACATTGACCTCATCTTCTTCGACACACTGCACCACTTCGATGAGACACTTGCTCTGGTAGACAGGGTCCGGGAGCGCTATGGAACCAACATCCATGTCTACAAGCCCCGTGGCTGTAACACGGCCGAAGACTTCAATGCAAAGTATGGCAACAAGTTCTGGGAGGTGGATGAGGAGAAGTACGACTACATTGCCAAGGTTGAGCCGGCATTGCGCGCCAACGCAGAACTCCAAGTCAAGGCGCTCCTTACTGGGCGACGACGGAGCCAGGGCGGCAAGCGAGGCGATCTCGACATTATCGAGGTGACGGAGACGGGCCTCATCAAAATTAACCCATTAGCCAACTGGTCCTTCGCACAGGTCAAGGAGTATGTCGACGCGAACAAAGTGCCCTACAACGAGCTCCTAGACCGCGGCTACAAGAGCGTCGGCGATTGGCACTCGACGCAGCCGGTAGCCGCGGGTGAGGACGAGCGCGCGGGACGATGGAAGGGCCGTACCAAGACCGAGTGCGGCATCCACAATCCCAATTCGCGGTACGCGCAGTTCTTGATGCAGGCCAGCAAACAGCAGGACGACGAGCTGGCCCAGAAAATGCAAAGTGTGACGGTGGATGCATGATGGGCTGTGTCGTCATCGGAAAATATCTTTAGTGGTCACCCTTGTCTAGCATTTTAGCATTGGCGTTCTGGGATTCAGCGGATTGCATACGAGGGCTCCCCGTGGGATCACGCCTGAGCGGATCTCTACCTTGGGTCGAGATAGAAGTACCAGCAAGGAGGTGTAAACAGCGAAAGCTGCAATCTCTTGTTTCACGAATAAATGAATAACATGTGTCTCCAAGTTATTTTGAAACGTGATTTTTGACTGGGGTGTTTGGGGTTCCAAACGACTGCGTTGTGCAAGTAAAACGAGCATCCATGCCCAAACGATACAGCGGCATGGCGCACGCCCACCACTCACTCCATCTTATGCAGAAGTCGACGGAACCCGTGCTATTGCGCAATCGCCGCAAAGACTGGGCAGGCAGAGGTTTGCCCCAGTTAAAAAGCGCGCCTAGCCATGCCACGGTGCCGTGGAGAAAGCCCTCTGCGGCAGCGAAAGTATATATAATAACCCAGTGCGGACCTGGCCCCCTCTCTTTCTCGCAGCGAAAAAAATCGTCAGCCTGCGCTCTCCTTCTATTTCCTGGACGATTGTGCAATTTATTTACTCTGGGAGAATTCGCGTGTGTCCCTTCGGTAGACGTTTGCGGCAACAAGGCTTTGAGCACAGAAATAACTAGACGGCCTCTCGAACGCTTCTCCTACCTTATTTACAAGCCATTGCCGGCGGTGCAGTGACACTCCTTACCTCTTCCACTTCTACTTCGACACAGGCAAAATGGCCAATTCTCCCCACGGTGAGATTCACGATCATCCCGCGTTGCGCGGCAGGCTGCTGACAGATGGCACGCACAGGCGGCGTCCTCAAGGATCTGATTGCGCGTGATGCGCCACGGCGCAGGGAGCTCTACGACGAGGCGGAGACGCTGCCGGCCATCGTGCTCAGCGAGAGGCAGTTGTGCGACTTGGAGCTCATTCTCAATGGCGGCTTTTCGCCGTTGGAAGGTATGTTTGGGAGAGCTCTTTACTTTTTTTTTCTGGGGGTGGCGGGGTGGATGGGGGGCTGAGGAAGATGCCCCACGAGTTTGCTGCGTTTGCATCCCCCCTTGGACACGACGACGCACCTCACCGCACCTCCATTTCATCGACGCGACGAGACTGACGGTATTTCAACAGGCTTCCTCAACCAGAAGGACTATGACGGGTAAGCTATTCATCATATCCCAAAATTCGATAGCATTGAGAGGGGGACTGATCCGCGCCCAGCGTTGTCGTCGACAACCGCCTCACAGATGGCACCCTCTTCAGCATACCCATCACCCTCGACGTGTCGCAGCAGACAATAGACACCCAGGGCATCAAGCCCGGCGCCCGCATCGCCCTGCGCGACTTCCGAGACGACCGCAACCTCGCCATCATCACCGTCGAGGACGTCTACCGCCCAGACAAGGAGAAGGAGGCCAAGGAGGTCTTTGGTGGAGACCCAGAGCATCCTGCCGTTAAGTATCTGTTCAATACTGCGCAGGAGTTTTATGTTGGTGGAAAGGTCGATGCTATTGATCGGTTAGAGCACTACGACTATGTCGGTCTGCGGTGTATGCTCTCCCGTTACATCTCCACGCGAGAAACCCCCTCAGAGAAGGAAGAAGCTGACAGTCCTCACAAGATACTCCCGCTGAACTCCGCCTCCATTTCGACAAGCTTGGCTGGTCCAAAGTCGTCGCCTTCCAGACCCGGAACCCCATGCATCGTGCTCACCGCGAGCTCACCGTGCGCGCGGCCCGCGCCCGCCAGGCCAACGTGCTGATTCACCCTGTTGTCGGCCTCACCAAGCCCGGTGACATCGACCACTTCACACGCGTGCGCGTCTACCAAGCGTTGCTGCCGCGGTACCCCAACGGCATGGCCGTCCTCGGCCTGTTGCCGCTCGCCATGCGCATGGGCGGTCCCCGCGAGGCCATCTGGCACGCTATCATCCGCAAGAACCATGGTGCCACACATTTCATTGTCGGTAGGGATCATGCTGGCCCGGGAAAGAATTCCAAGGGCGAGGAGTTTTATGGGCCGTATGATGCGCAGTATGCGGTGGAAAAGTACAAGGATGAGTTAGGCATCGAGGTCGTGCCATTCCAGATGATGACGTACCTTCCTGATTCCGACGAGTACAAGCCCAAGGACGAGGTCAAGGAGGGCACCCGAACGCTAGACATCTCCGGCACAGGTAGACACCAATGCCTCCTTCACCCTCCCGCCCACTAACATGCTTCGCAGAACTCCGCAAACGCCTCCGTACGGGCCAAGAAATCCCTGAATGGTTCTCCTATCCCGAAGTTGTTCGCGTCCTACGTGAATCCCACCCTCCTCGCAACAAACAAGGCTTCACCGTCTTCCTTACGGGTTACCCCAACTCTGGCAAAGACGCCATCGCGCGCGCCCTCAACGTCACGCTCAATCAACAGGGCGGCCGCTCCGTCTCCCTCCTCTTAGGAGAAAATGTGCGCGCAGAACTCTCCTCCGAACTCGGCTTCAGCCGCCAGGACCGCGATAAGAACATCGGCCGCATCGCTTTCGTCGCGGGCGAACTTACCAAGGCCGGTGCAGCCGTCATTGCGGCGCCGATTGCGCCCTTCGAGACCGGACGCAAGCACGCAAGGGAACTAGTCGAGAAGTTTGGCAGCTTTTACCTGGTGCATGTGGCCACGTCGCTCGAGTATGCGGAGAAGACGGATAGGCGGGGCGTGTATGCAAAGGCGAGGAAGGGGGAGATCAAGGGGTTCACGGGCGTGGATGATCCGTATGAGGCTCCTGAAAAAGCGGATCTCGTGGTGAACATCGAGAAGAGTAATGTCAGGACGGCAGTGCATCAGATTGTGCTGCTTCTGGAGGCGGAAGGATTGTTGGAGCAGCTGTAAATTTCGAGGGGAGGGTGCATTCTGTGTAATGCGGTTGCATACATGAGGGGTTACTGCCTTGTGGGTATTTTCATGATGATTTATGGCACGATGGATATCTTATCCCAATGGGAAACGATGGGTAGTAGGCGTGTATGGATGGATTGGTGTCTCTGATGCGAATACAAAAACGAGGCGAAGTGAAATGAACTGTTTAGATGATGGATTCTCCCGCTCTTTGCATGTATGAATCTACGCGGGATAACTCGCTCTGGCGCTCGGGAAGTTTTTGTCCTCTGGTGGGAAAGAAGGAGTGCTGGGGTGATGTAGGGCAGTCGCTTGGGTGATGTTTGTTGTGTGGACGTGGTGCTGTATGATGAACGAGGGAAGGGAAGATGGATATAGGGAGATCATTTGCTCGTTGGGAAACGTTTGATTGTATTAGTACTACTCTAATGTATCTGATGAGGTGGAAGCTTCGGAATGCCATGACATCAAACCCTTCGACGGTCGAGGAGGTTATCTTCAGCGTCCGGAAGGTATGTTTTTCAATGGCTGCTTACCATTCCCGACACACTGAAACACAATGCCCTACGTTTTTCTCTTTTACTCGCGCATCGAATATCATTTATTGAAGCTTTGGGCTAAGTAATGCCCAAGATATTCCAAATCAAGGCGTTTTTATACCAAAGCGAGTAGAACGCAGGCGGGTGTCGGGATTGTGTTTCCGAGCGCAACTATAGATCATGTGTCACGCTATGAATCCAAATAATGTGTTTGGGATGGACAAAGCCGCAGGGACTACTCTGGGACTAAAGATTTAGGTCTGAATGATCCAAGCAGTAAGAGGAAATTCTCTGCAGCCTGTTGACTGTCTTAAGCTGACTGCGACGCAGTGCTCTCATTGGCTGTTCAGCTACGGCTGCACGACAGTCCACTATAGTAGCTCTGGCGTAGCTATGTAGACGAAGACATACCGCTTTCGGTAGGAAAGATAATCAACAAACACCATGGCACTGGGGGGTCGCAACAATTCGTGAGCGCCTTAGGTAAGCTAAAACCATCATAAGTGACGCCGAGGGGCGCGGTTCTCGAGAAAAGAGACAAGCAAGACAGATTACGCATAAGCAAGCGATTGTTTCACGATTCGAATGTGTAAGCAGCCAAGGCCATGTCACATGATGGGTTCTCTCTATATAAGGGCGTCAAACATGTCTGCTATACATAGGCACCTACACTGAACTACACACTCAATCAATTCATTTAATTCTTCACTTGTGCCCCATTCTTACAGTTATGAGCCCGGCCTAGCGCCTCTTATACTACTATTATTACTATCAACTCTACTGTATATTATATACAATGTCGTTTAATACTACCTCCCCAGCTGTCATCCTTCGTAGCTATCGCGACTGGGACCTTTGGTATAGCCGACTGCAAGAACTAGCTGAAACTCTCGATGTATAGGAGTACATTAATCCTGAATTAGCTATAGTTCCTAGCCAGAAACCTAAGCCACCCACTACTCTCGCTCCTAAATAAGATAATAGCTCGCCGGCTACTATACCTAACCTAGCAGCTCTTACTTAAGACATAATACTGTATAGAGTAGAACTTAAGGAATATAGAAGAACTTAGGATAAGATTAGCTAAGTAAGAAATCATATAACTAATACGATCCAATAGAGCTTGCTATATTATATTATTTATTAAAAATCTATCTATAATAAGCTTAAAACACTATAGGCCCTGTTCTTACTATTAAAGTCGATATAAGACTATTAAGTTCGCAGTATATATAACTCTACTAAGGTATTCTATAGCTGTAGAGAGAATATAGAAGACTAGGCAATTATATACCTAATAGTATTTGATAGAGTAAAGCAGCTTAATCTACTAGAGGTAGTAGACTTCTACCCGTATTAGGATCTACTTAGAATAGTAGACTAGATCTATCTATCTTATATATTACTTCTAAGTCAGACTATCTATAATATAGAAGAAGTATATACTGGCAGTAAACCTATTAACCTATTAGTACCTTAACTCCTAGTAAAATACCTAGCCTACTATCGAATAGTAGAGACGAAACCAGCTTACTTAGCTCGCTAGCTATTAGTATATATAGTACGCGCAGTACCAACGCTGAATAGCGAACTATTACTATATTATAAAAGGAAGAGAACTTAGAATAACGCACTATCGAAACTATATCTATATAGCGACATGCACTACTAGGGTTAGTGTCTATATATCGACAAAATATAGCGATAGAAGGGATTCCTCTTAGACCCTAAAAAAGCTAAGAAGGTCTTGGAATTCGAAGCCAAGGATTATATAGGACTACTTAATAAAATACGAGAGAAGAATAAGCGATATAAGCGTTCTAGATCTAATAGATCTCAACTATTAGGTTCTAATTCGATAGAAATCGACGCTAGCGACGATCCTACCCCGTATCAGCACTATAAGACCTACGCCGTATACTTATTAGTATTTAATAACCTAATTACGAGTAGTTCTTCTTCTTATCCCTTATTATACTTATAGGTTCTAGACCTTAGTACTAATATCTATATATATAATAACCCTACTAAATTTATATAGAAATACCTAGTATTACCTAACGATATCGTTCTCACTAGTATATAACTAGTTTAGGTAGAAGTATAGGGTAAAGTCAATATCTCGCTCTCGACTCCGTAAGGATAGAATAAGACTACGATACTAAAATACGTCGCTCTAATTCCTAGCTTCTTTATAAGCCTAGTATCGCTCTCGCGTCTATTATCGTTATATATATATTTCGATTTAGGAAGGAATATACTATATCGCATGCGCCCTAGTGCTTACCCTAAGGATCTAGCCAAGCTAATAAGGGTTGGAGGTTATTAGCTAGTCGTATACTAAACTAAGCTATATACGACGCTACTATTAGTAGCCTTATTAGTACTAGTACTAGGTCCTTCCTTATTAGGAATATAATCAGTATTCGCGATAGAACATAGACGTTAGTAGTACTTAGTAATACCACTTAAGCCAAGACACCTTACTAAGGAGGAACTATATAACGTATTTCATCACTCATCCGCCACTATCAGTCATCCGCCACTTCTACCAAGGAACACGCACCTTTTCTAGCAATTGCTCTATAACGCGATAGTTAAATAAGGTGTTGATAGATTTATATAATAGCTACTATCTCTGAGTATACTGAGTTCTAGTGTGCCCTTGTATATGGTACTTGCTGTATATTGGCGGCGCGCGTTGTCTCCTTGGTGTCGCATCCTGCCCCTCCTCAGGGAGTACCCTTTCTGCCTCCGTAGCTAGCCTCTGCCCTTCCTCGACCTGTAGAGCGCCCCCAGAGGCAATGAACTGTCGGTGCTGTCGCTTCTTACGCTCACGGTGCTCTAGGGTCTGGCGTAGCTTTGAGACCTTTACTGCGAGTATTACGTTCGATTGTATCGCGAGCTCGCATCCCTTTACTATCTTGCGTATAGCTAGAGTACTAGGGCTTTAAGATGAACGGCGGAGTAGATTCTGTATATATCGAGCCTGGCGCTGCAGTTAATCAGTATTAGATGGCGTCCCTGCTACCTATACGCCCTTAGCGTCAGCTGGCATCCTAGGTGGTAAGGGCGTCCTGACGACTGTAAGCGACGAGAGGACGCGTTTAGGATATATAGGGACTAGTCCTGATGCCCGGAACCCAGCGTGGATATTCTATACTAATAATACTGTATTTCTAATATATTAATAGATCTCTAGGAAGTCTACCTTATTGATATAGAAGACGCGCTGGCGTGCGAGCTTATGGATCTAGTTCCTGTACGCTGCTTTCAGGGGCGAGAAACAGCCTATATCTAGTAGCTGTAGAAGGTGCGATATATACGACGGTATATAAAGTATATAGATCTTGTTCTGTATATAGTAGGTATCGAACTCAGGTATTGTATAACTACTATGGCCGTCTAGAATAAGTAGTCGCTATCTACCTAGTGTACGCGACTCTGTATACTAATTAAAATGCTGTATCTACTCGAAACCTAGTATATCTATCGTCCAGCTATTATTACTTACTGCGAAGACCTAGCTAGGAGGTAGATCGCGATACCAGATATTCTAGTAGACCTTGCTAGGAAGGATAATAAATAGTGAGATGGCCTATCTACACGCGTTAATATATTCTATAGATATAACCTAGTCGCGATTCCCTAGATTTATAGAGATTGCTCGGCTGACTGTCTCTATGCTGGTAACGACTTTTAACGTCCCTGCAATACCTATTACGAACCCTATCTCATCGAAGTTATAGGTATCCTTATCTAGTATACTATATATCTACCGTGTATCCTCTACGCGTTAATACTATGCACGTATAGTAGTAGGGTCCTCGCAGAGGGCGCGCTGTAAATAGAATATACGGTTCCATTTCGTCTATAGCTCTAGCTAAGCCTTAATAAAGCGTAGAGCCTAGTATTTGCCTATAGGTACTGGTAGAGGATCCTCGCTACGCGCGGCGAGTAGGTAGTTCGCCATGCGACATACATCGATAATCTGCGCCGGAAATCCTCGTCCGTCTAGCTCTAGGATCTATAGAATAAGGCTCTGCTCCTCTGTAGGGTGTAGCTTTCGCTTCCGGGTATTAGCAGTAGCCTAAAGGAGGGTACCACTGACGTAATCCCGCAGTGTTGATCGAGGAACATTATATAGTATAGAGGCTCTCTAAACGCGTAGATTTTTATCCCTCTGAAAAGCATTAATAGCTAGAGCTAGTCTACCTTCTTTTTAAAGCCTCTAAGTATCCTAAGTAAGTAGTATCGCGATTATTATGGGATGAACGCGTTTCCTTGGCGGAAGTAGCAGATGACTAATGGTAGCGGATGAGTGATAAAACACGTTATCCTTATAGGTTATCTAAGCAAGGAGGCTATCGATTAGCTAGCTGAGAACGTTATAGGCTTAATAATAGTAGGTAGTATAATACTACGAACGATAGACTGCGAATAGTATATATAGAATAAGGCCTATTAGAAGATCTCTAGGAGATTAGGGTATAAGGTTAGAGCTACTCGCCTATTCGAGACAGTAGCTATAGATATTATAGAACTAGATACTATATCCTTTAATAGATATAGATACATCTTCTACGCATATAACGTCTACTTAAAGTTTAACTTCGTTATCCTTCTATATAGGAAAGATAAGTATATACTGCTTAAGACGATTAGAGAACTCGATCGAATAATTAAATAATAGTTTAATTATTATATAGTATTCCTAATAGCTGACGACGAGAGAGGATATAGTATAACCAACAACTCGACGCGAGCGTATTATAAGGAGGAAGGAATTTAGCTATAGATTAGATCTCTATATACTCCTAAATAGAATAGTATAGCCAAACGATCTAGAAAGAATCTTATAGAGAAAAGTCGATCTCTAAGTAATAATACGAATCTACCTCTACTACTTGGTTTAGAGGTGTATATAACGGTAGCCTACCTCCTAAATCGTATACCAACGAGATCCTTAGGTAGTAAGACTCTATTTAAAATAGCATATAAGAAAAAGCTAATACTCGTACATCTCTATAGATATAGCTGTCGCATATATCTACTAAGAAAATAAATAGCTAGAACCGATAAGCTCACCCCTAGAGTACTAATCGAATATCTCGTAGGGTTTAACTCAATAAATATCTATAGAATCTAGCTACTAAAGGCAGGAAGAAAAGGAAAAGTAATTCGTATAAGAGATATAACATTTAGAGAAGATCTATTCTATACGCTAGAAGGCGACGATAATACTATTCTACTTATATAAAGAATAGAACTAGAATAACTCGCTCGCGACTATTACCTATTATTATTAGAAGAATCTTCTGATAACGAACTCATCACGATACTATATACTTAGCTATCTAAAAACGCAACCTATTAGAATTATAAGATTATTTACCTACCTACGCTAGTAATAATAGAACGCGCGTTAGTATTAGAACGAGCAGCAATATTAGAACGCGCGTTAGCATTAGAATAAGTAGTAATATTAGAACGCGTAATAATATTAGAACGTGCGACAACATTAGAACGAACTCAGTTACCTCAGCCTATAAGAAGGCGAAGACGCTAGGAGGACCTAGATCCTCAGGACGTCAACCAGGCATAGAATAGAGAACTAATTAACGGCAACCTACGTTAGTTATATATACTGCCTATAAGCTCTACAAGGATTAGAAAGCCGTCGTAGAAAAAGAACTCTAGCTACTTCGTTAAAGCTCACTGGTTAGCCTACCTAGTAGCATTACTAACTAATAAAACGTAATTCCATTTTACAGAACTACTATTAGAACCTAAGCTATATAGAGATATTATAAAGATACCATCACCTTATAGAGAAGGATTTCTATAGGCTATATCTCTAGAGATCTCGATAATTAAACGAAAGCATATATATAAGATAATAACCTAGCAAGACTTCGATCCTTAGGAGGAAGAAGTACTACTACTTATATAGGTATTTAAATATAAGTTAGATAATTAAGGATATCTAGCTAAGTATAAAGCTTAAATCTATATACGAGGGGATCTACAGATAACGCAGGAAGATACCTACGCTGCTATACTAGCTACACGTATATTTAGAGCCCTAATAGCTATAGTAGCTTATTTTAATCTAGAAATTCGATAGTATAACGCTGTCAATGCGTTTATAAACGTAGAACTTACTATTCCTGTATACTACTACCTACTAGAAGGATTCTCTAATTCTAATATTCTTTAGAAGCTGATTCGCGCGCTATATAGCCTTAAGACGTCGCCACTACTATAGTATAAAGAGCTGACGAAGATACTTAAAGAACTAGGCCTTTATAAAGTCAATAATACTCCTTATCTATAGTAGAATAATAAACTTATAGTATTCTTCTATATAGACGATATAGTAGTTATTAGTTCACTAGCCTATATAGATTCTCTAAACAAATTCGAACGGAAGTTGCTATAACGCTATAAGATCTATTTATTAAGGCCCCTAAAAACCTTCTATGGTATGTAGGTGTACAGAGATCGCAATAATGGCTCGATCTAGGTCTTATAAGAAGTATATATAGAGAAGCTATACTAGAGATTTTTATCGCCAAAATTATTTACTAAGGCTCTATCGACTCTACTGCCACTAGAAGAACTACTGCCGTTAGAACAACAGTCTAATAACGTCACGAAACATAGATATACATAGGTTACTAGCTCTATAGGTTATATAGCCAGTGCTACTAGACCTGACGTCGCGAAAGCGCACTTAAAACTAGTAGAATTCCTCCTAAATCCATCGCAACATTACCTTAATACTACATATCAAACAGTGGAATACCTATATGCTACAAAGGATCAATCGCTATCCTATAACGCGTCAATTCTAGAGGAAGTGATATATATAGCAGAAGAATATAAGAATAATAAGCTACCCTTCTACGCTGCATCTGACGCGTCCTTCGCAGATAATAAAATTACACGAAAAAGCTCACAGGGATACATCTTCTACCTATTCGGCGGCCCTATCGACTAGAAGGCTACACTGCAGAGATGCGTTACAAAATTAATAACTAAGGTAGAACTAGTCGCTACTTCCTCAGCTAGTACAGAACTTATATAGTGGTCTAGAATCTTCCTAGAAATTAACTTCGACCTAGGACATAAACGAGCTCTATACTGCGACAACCAGCAGACGATTCGTCTACTCACGTCAACCATTCTGCGTCTCAAAATAAGCGTCAGGCATGTTGATATACACCATCACTGGCTGAGGCAGACAGTACTATTAAAGGACATCAACATCTTATATATATCATCAAACTGTCAACCAGCTGACGGCCTCACGAAGCTACTGCCGAGACAACGCCATAAGAACTAGGTTAAACTACTGAATCTATAACAATTCCCTCCTACTTCTTCTTCTACAGCCAAACACTAGAACACTTAGAGTTCTAGCAGCAAGCCGATAGAATTCTAACAACAAACTAGCGAGAATTCTATATAGAATTCTAGCTCAGAACGCCGACGGCAAGCCGGTGGCATACTGCCAGCTTTCTGGCGGCATTCCGGCGGCAAACCGACTCAATTCTATCACGAAATCGATCAGAATTCTACACAGAAAACTCGCTATACTCTATAGCAATTCCGGCAGCGTACCTGCAGCTTTCCCGCAGCTTTCTGGCAGCTTTCCCACAGCTTTCTGGCAGCTTTCCCGCAGCTTTCTAGCAGCTTTCCCGCAGCTTTCTAGCAGCTTTCCCACAGCTTTCTGGCAGCTTTCCTACAGCTTTCTAACGGCATTCCGCCAGCAAACCGACGGAAAGCATACGAGTATAAGAAGAATAGAGACCTTCTCTCTATAGGCAGAATCAATCAATTACTTCAATCAAAATTATCCCTCTTAAAATAACAAGTAAGCTGACAGCTTTCTCTAGTCCTTACAACACTCAATAGAGCTATATGCTCACAAAAACGCTCAAATGAAGCACCTTCCTATATATGAAGCAATAAAAAGGGGATACACCTCCAGAGACGTCTGAAAACATGAGGACCCCACATACACCGCGACGGCGGAGACTACCCACCCGGGAACTGCACCCGACCAAGAGAGACTGATCACCTCTTACTTCAATTTAAATGCAGCTGTCTTAAAATAGACAGAGGGGGAATCATAGTCAAATATCAAATCAAGCTTCAAACTATCAAACATCAAATCAACTTTCAAATATCAAATCAGCTTCCAACTACGTTCGAAGCTGAAGGGGGTGTGTAAGCAGCCAAGGCCATGTCACATGATGGGTTCTCTCTATATAAGGGCGTCAAACATGTCTGCTATACATAGACACCTACACTGAA
>Ga0247757_10001064_pt1 | contig 19982 bp, 18 predicted proteins | sample UWRJL126311R4_FD_180929 | JGI IMG/M metagenome (GOLD analysis project Ga0247757, IMG submission 180929) | Plant litter microbial communities from Arlington Agricultural Research Station in Wisconsin, United States - UWRJ-L126-311R-4 | ecosystem: Environmental > Terrestrial > Plant litter >... | reverse complement strand
TCCACGGGTTCCGGTATGCGCGGATCACCGGACTCGAGAGCGCGCCGTCGCTCGACGACGTCGTGGCGGTGGTCCTCGGCAACGACCTCGAGCGCAGCGGGACCCTCACGGCCTCCGACGCGGGTCTGGCGCGCCTCACCGAGAACATCCGCTGGAGCCTGCGCGGCAACTTCGTCGGGGTGCCGACCGACTGCCCCCAGCGCGATGAGCGACTCGGCTGGCTGGCCGATGCCCAGGTGATCGCGCCGACCGCGACGTGGAACTCGGACGTGCTCCCGTTCCTGCGGCGCTGGCTCCGGGACGTGCGGTCCGGGCAGTCCGCCGACGGCGCCTTCCACGATCTGGCGCCGCTGCTGATCCACACCCGTGACGGCGCCCCGGCATGGGGCGACGCCGGGGTCCTGATCCCGTGGACGCTGTACCGCGCGTACGGGGACCGCGACGTGCTCGGCGAGTCGATCGAGTCGATGGTGGCGTGGGTCGAGCACATCGAGCGCGCGAACCCCGCGCTGATCTGGCGTCGACGGGTGGGGAACGACTACGGGGACTGGCTCAACGTCGACGACCCGACGCCCAAGGATCTGCTCGCCACCGCGTATTTCGCACACAGCGCCGACGTCACGGCCCGCGCGCTCGCGGTGCTCGGCGACGACCGAGCCGCCGCGTTCGCCGAGTTGAGCACCCGGGTCCGCCGCGCGTTCCGCGACGAGTTCCTGACGAGCTCCGGAGCCGTGACGAGTCCGTCCCAGACGGCGCACCTGCTGGCCCTCGGCTTCGACCTCGTCGAGGACGGCCAGCGCCCGGCGATCGCGGACTCGCTCGTCCGCGCGATCGAGAGCCGGGGGCGACGGCTCACCACGGGCTTCATCGGGGTCTCCCTGCTGTGCCCGGTCCTGACGTCGATCGGCCGGTCGGACCTCGCCTGGGACCTGGTCCTGCAGGACGAGTACCCGTCGTGGCTCTACTCGGTGCGCAACGGGGCCACGACCATCTGGGAGCGCTGGGACGGGTGGACGCAGGAGAAGGGCTTCCAGTCGGCCCGGATGAACTCGTTCAACCACTACTCCCTCGGATCGGTCGGCGAGTGGCTGTTCGACAGCGCGGCGGGCATCGGCCAGACCGACGACTCCGCCGGGTTCCGGGACCTCGTGATCGCCCCCCAGATCAGCGAGCGGATCACATCGTTCGGCGCCGACTTCGACAGCGTCCGCGGCCGCATCTCGTCCGCCTGGGCGCACGAGGCCGATGGCCGGACGCGCTGCTCGATCACCATCCCACCGGGGCCGACCGCGACGGTCGTGCTCCCGGCGTCCACCGACGATCTGGAGGAAGGAGGAGTCCGCATCACGAGCGGCGGGAGGACGACTCTCGTCGCAGCGACCGCGGACGGCGTCTCGCTCAGTGTCGAGGCGGGAAGGTACGACTTCCGGTTCACGCCGACCGCGGGTTAGCCCATCACAGACATGGGAGCGTCACGAACTCCCCCTTCCCTCCCGGGAGCATAAATGAGAACAGCAGGACGCTGGACGGCGCTCGCCGTCGGCACCCTCGCCACCGCCGCACTCCTCGTCGGGTGCAGCACCGTCGACTCGAAGCCGAGCTCGTCGTCCACGCCGGGCGCCCCGGCCTCGGGCGACATCACGGTGGCCACCACCTCGTCGAACCAGCCGGCCATGACGGCCGTCGTCGCGGCCTTCGAGAAGAGCCACCCGTCGATCAAGGTGACCGTCAACTACGCGGACACCGCCCCGTACCAGAGCAACCTCCGCACCCAGCTGTCCGCCGGGACCGCTCCGGACGTCTTCACGGTGTGGGCGGGCAGCGGCAACGCGGGCGCCGTCAAGATCCTGCAGAAGGCGGGATACCTGACGGACCTCAGCTCCAGCGCGTGGGTCGCGAAGATCCCGGCGTCGCTCAAGAAGCAGATCGCGATCGACGGCAAGTACTACGGGCTCCCCTCGAAGCTCGACGCCATCGGAGCGATCTACGACAAGGGGACGCTCGAGGACCTGGGCCTGAAGGTGCCGACCACCTGGACCCAGCTGCTGTCGTTCTGCAAGGACGTCAAGTCGCAGGGCAAGGTCGCCTTCGCGCTGGGGAACCAGACGACCTGGGTCACGCAGCTCATCGACTACGCGCTGGTCGCCAACACCGTGTACGGCAAGGACCCGACCTTCGATCGCGCGATGTCCTCGGGCGACGCCACGTTCGCCAAATCGGGCTGGGTCACCGCGATGAACAAGTACCTCGCGATGGACAAGGCGGGCTGCTTCAACTCCGACCCGCTCGGCACCGACGTCAACGCCAGCTACAACCTGCTGGCCGACGGCAAGGCGGTCGCCGCGGTCCAGGTGATGTCGTCGCTGCCGCAGATCCAGGCGACCGCCGCGAAGGGCACCGAGTTCGGCTTCTTCGTGATCCCGGCGACCGACTCGGCGAAGCAGAACATGCCGGTCGGCGTCGGGGTGAGCTTCGCGCTGAACAAGAAGGCGAAGAACGCCGCGGCCGGCCGCGCCTTCATCGACTGGCTCGGCACGGCCGACGCGATCCGCACCTGGTTCGCGGCGTCGCCCGGCATCCCCACGATCGACGTGAGCGGCGTGAACGCGCAGCCGGCCGTCCAGGCCGCGCTCGACCAGATCGCGTCGGGGAGGACCGCGCCGTTCCCGGACGCGAACTGGCCGAACCCGCAGGTGCAGAACGCGCACCTCATCGGCGTGCAGAACCTGTTCAGCGGCTCGCAGGACCCGCAGCAGGTGCTCGCGAGCATGCAGAGCGCGTACGACGGAACCTGACCCACCCCGGCCCGGCCCCGGATCCGCGTCCGGGGCCGGGCACCCTCCCGCCCCTGCCGTCCGTCCGGCCGGCACCCTCGACATCGGAGAAACGCACCGTGCCGACGCGCACCCCTCACGCCACGCTGGCGGCCCTGCCGACGCCCTTCACCCCGGCCGGCGACCTCGACCTCGACGCCGCGGCCCGGCTGGTGGAGCGGATCGCCGCCTCCGACGCCGAAGGCGTCTTCCTCGCCGGGACGACGGGCGAGTTCCCCGCGCTCGAGCCCGACGAGCGCATCCGCCTCCTGGAGATCGCCCGGCGCGGGCTGGGCGACAAGCGCCTCGTCGCCCACGTCGGCGCCGCGAGCGCGCGCCAGACCATCGGGCTGCTGACCGCGGCCCAGGAGCTCGGCGTCACCGAGTTCGCGGCGATCACCCCGTACTTCCTGCCCGTCGAGGAGTCGGCGATCCTCGACTACTACGCCGCGCTCGGCTCCCACGCGGCCGGCGGCGCGCTGTACGTCTACCACTTCCCGGACCGCACGGGGGCCGTCGTCCCTCCGCGCCTCATGGCGGAGCTGGCCCGGATCCCGGGCATCGCCGGCGCGAAGCTGTCCGGACTGTCCTGGGAGGAGGTCGCGCAGTACGCGGCGGCCGTCCCCGCGGGGTTCGACGTGTACACCGGCAACGACGCGGACTTCCCGAAGGCGGCGGGCGGCGCGATCCGCGGCGTGGTCTCGGGCGTCTACGCGGCCTTCCCGGAGACCTTCGACCGGCTCGCCGACGACGGCGCATCCGCGGATCGCGACCGGTTGCTCGCGGATCTCGATCACGTGGTCACGGCTCTGGCCGGTGACATCGGACGCATCAAGACGGTGCTCGAGGCCCGCGCGGTGTGCGGCCCGACCACCCGCATGGCCCTGCCCCGGCCGGATGCGGCGGCCTTGTCCGCTCTCGCCACCGACTACCGCTGAGCTGCCCGAGGGCCGGCGACTCCCGAGGATCCGTTAGCTCAGCTGATTCCGCTCGACCCAGTCGAGGTACTCGGGGGTCACGGTGCCGGTGACGTAGTCGCCGGTGAAGCAGCTCATCTCGAGCGCCTCGATGCCCGAGCCCTCGAGGATCGCGGACTCCATGTCGGCGACCTCCTGGTAGACGAGGTGGTCGGCGCCGAGCTCGAGGGCGATCTCGGGGATGCTGCGCCCGGCCGCGACGAGCTCGTGGCGCGTGGGCATGTTGATCCCGTACACGTGCGGGAAGCGCACCGGCGGCGCCGCCGACGTGAAGGTCACGGAGCGGGCGCCCGCGATGCGCGCCATGTCGACGATCTCGCGCGAGGTCGTGCCGCGCACGATCGAGTCGTCGACGATGAGGACGTTCTTGCCCTGGAACTCCGAGCTCATCGCGTTGAGCTTCTGCTTGACGCTCTTCTTCCGCTGCTCCTGGCCCGGCATGATGAACGTCCGGCCGACGTAGCGGTTCTTGTAGAAGCCCTCGCGGTACTCGATCCCGAGCTTGCGCGCGACCTGCATCGCGGCGGGACGGGACGAGTCGGGGATCGGCATGACCACGTCGATCTCGCCGCCCGGCACCTCGCGCGCGATCGTGTCGGCCAGGCGGTCGCCGAGGCGCAGGCGGGCCTCGTAGACCGAGATCCCGTTCATGATCGAGTCCGGACGCGCCAGGTAGACGTACTCGAACGAGCACGGGATCAGGCGCGGGTTCGCCGCGCACTGGCGCGAGAACAGCTCCCCGCTCGGCGTCACGAAGACGGCCTCGCCGGGGGCGATGTCGCGCACGATCTCGTAGCCGCCGTGCTCGAGCACGAGCGACTCGCTCGCGACGACCCACTCGTCGCCGACGAGGCCGGCGGGGCGTCGCCCGAGGATGAGCGGACGGATGCCGAACGGGTCGCGGAACGCGAGGAGCCCGTGCCCCGCGATAAGCGCGATCGCCGCGTACGACCCCTCCACGCGCTCGTGCAGCGTCGAGATCGCGTCGAACACCTGGTCGGGGTCGAGATCGGCGCCGCGGGCCTGCGCCTGCAGCTCGTTGGCGAGCACGTTGACGAGGAGCTCGGTGTCGGAGCTCGTGTTGAGGTGGCGCCGGTCGATGCGGAACAGCTCATCGGTGAGCTCGCGCGTGTTGGTGAGGTTGCCGTTGTGCACGAGGACGATGCCGTACGGCGCGTTCACGTAGAACGGCTGCGCCTCCTGCTCCTTCGCGGCGTCGCCGCGGGTCGCATAGCGCACGTGGCCGAGGCCCATCGTGCCGAGCAGGGCGCGCATGTCGCGGGTGCGGTAGGCCTCGCGCACCTGGCCCTTGGCCTTCTGCAGGTGGATCACGTTGCCCTCGGCCGTCGCGATGCCGGTCGAGTCCTGCCCGCGGTGCTGGAGCAGTCCCAGCGCGTCGTAGATCTGCTGGTTGACCGGGTTCGCGGAGACGATGCCGACGATGCCGCACATTCTTGCGCAGTACTCCGTGGTTCAGAGGGGAACGGGGCGCGCACCCGACGGGTACCCCTCAGTCTCCCACAGGCACCCGGTCGGCCGCCGCGTCGCGGGTCAGCCGCCGAACGCGCGGGTGCGCAGCTCCCGGTCGATGCCGCCGGGGAGGGTGCGACCGCGGCGCAGGGCATGCGCGGCGGCCACCGCGGCGCCGTACGCGACCCAGGCCAGCCCGGCGCCGGTCGAGACCCGGCGCACGCCGAGCACGATGAGCTCCGCGACGCTCGGGCCGTCCGGCAGGGCGAGCACGTTGACGGGCGCGCCGGTCTCGGCGACGACGCGGTGGATCTCGTTCAGGTCGGTCAGGCCGGGCGCGTAGACGACGTCCGCCCCCGCCTCCCGGTAGGCGATGAGCCGCTGGATCGCCGCGTCGATGTCGCCCGCCTCGTAGAGCAGGCACTCGGCGCGGGCGGTGAGCACCAGTCCGCCCGCGTCTCGCGCGGCCTCCGCGGCGGCGGCGACGCGCTCCACGGCGGCGTCGAGATCGCGGATCGTGCCGGCCTCCGCATCCCAGTCCTCGATCGAGACGCCCGCGGCACCGGCCTCGGCCAGCTGGCGGACCGTCTTGGCGACGCCCTTCGGGGTCGCGGCGTAGCCGTCCTCGGCGTCGACGGTGAGCGGCAGGTCGGTGGCCGCCGTCAGGGTCGCGACGTGCGCGACGAGCTCGTCGCGCGTGACGTGCTGGTCGGCCCGGCCGAGCGTGGCAGCCAGTCCGGAGCTCGTGGTGGCCAGCGCGACCGCACCGTCGGCGGCCAGGAGCGCGGCCGACGCGAGGTCCCAGGCGTTCGGGAGCACGAAGGTGCCCTCGTCGTGCAGCTCGCGGAAGCGGGCGATGCGCTCCGCGCTCGTGGTGCTCATGCTCACGACGGTACCCGGGGAGTTCCGCGCGGAGGTAGTCCGCTCAGGCCGTTCCGACCTTCGCGAAGGCGCGCACCGGGAAGGTGCCGAAGCCCTCGACCCGCGGCGGCACCGCGGTGAACGTCGCGCCCGCGGCGGGCACGGTGTCGAGGGCGGTGAGGTGCTCGACGACGTGGATGCCGGCCGCCAGCAGCGCCGAGTGGGCGGGGCGGGCGCCCGCGGCATCCGCACTCGTGTCGTCGATGTTGACGGAGTCGATGCCCACGAGCGCGACCCCGCGGCGCACGAGCTCCGCGGCGGCGTCCCCCGTCAGATAGGGCGCGTCGACGGCGTAGGCCGGGGTGCCGAAGTGCCGGCTCCAGCCGGTGTCGAGGAGGACCGCGGTGCCCGCGACGGCCTCCGCCGGCAGCTCGCCGACGCCGATCCCGCGTCCGGCGTCGGACGCGCGGTGGAGCACGACCGCCGGCAGGTCGACGAGCGTCTCGAGCGCGAGGCTCGCGAGGTCGCCGCCGTCGGCGTAGCGATGGAACGGCGAGTCGAGGTACGTGCCGGTGTTGCCGATCATCGTGATGACGTCCATCGCGAACTCGGTGCCCGCCGAGTAGACCCCGCGCGAGGCCTCGCGCGTGAGGTGCGGCGTGATGATCGGCGCCGGGAGCCCGGGGTAGGTCACGAGGCCGGCGCGGATCGGGTGCGAGAGGTCGACGAGCACGCGGCCAGCCTAGGGTCGGGGTCCGCGGTCCGGGATGGGCGTCAGCGGCGTGAGGGGCAGGCGGCGGTATGCGGCGCGGGCGGTCGCGGCGCGGACGAGGGCGCGACGACGTCGGGCGGCCCGCAGCTCCGCGCGGAGGAGGCGCACGGCCTCGTCGACGTCCTCGGGCAGGTCGATCACGGTGCGGTTCGTCATGCCCGATGGTCGGAGTCGGCGACCGGTGACGGACATCGCGGATCGATTCCTACGTCCTGGTCCGTGGTCGCACCTCCCCTGCGAGCCGGACGGAGAGCCGTGCGGTGGGAGGGAGACGTTTCTCCCTCCCACCGCACGCTGCTCCAGCTGAGAGCAGGAAGGGACCGGGCGAACGTCGACGTGCTCCGGTTTCCGGGGCTCGTGTCCGATCCGCGCTGTCGGCTCCGACCGAGGTGTGACACCGTTCGAGAAGGGAGGCGAGGATGCCGGGCACCGACAACCGCGGGAGCATGATCGACGCGACCGTGCGGGCCGCGATCCCCGTGGTCGTCGCCGCGCTCGTCCGGCGGTACGGGAGCCTCGCCGACTGCGAGGACGCGGTGCAGGAGGCGCTCATCGAGGCCGCGACCGCGTGGACCGAGGGCGGCCGTCCCGACGATCCGCGCGCGTGGCTCCTCACCGTCGCGCGCCGCCGCTACATCGACGCGGTCCGCTCGGATGCCGCCCGCCGCGCCCGCGAGGACCGCGACGCCGCGCTCGGAGTGCGCGACGCGCGCGCCGGGGTCCTCGATGACTCCCTCGCCCTGCTCGCGCTGTGCTGCCATCCCGCGCTCGAGCCCACGTCGCAGGTCGCGCTGACCCTGCGCGTGGTCGGCGGCCTCACCACCGCGCAGATCGCGGCCGCGTTCTACGCGACGGAGTCCGCGATGACCCGCCGGATCACGCGCGCCAAGCGGACGATCGACGAGGCCGGTCGCGCGTTCGGCGCCTTCGACGACGCGGCGCTCGACGAGCACGTCGACGCGGTGCGTGCCGTTCTCTACGTCATGTTCACCGAGGGGCACGCGCCCGCCGCCGGCGAGCTGCCCGTGCACGCGGAGCTCGTGGCCGAGGCGATCCGGCTCGCGCGGCTGCTGCGGGAGGCGCGTCCCCGCGACACGGAGACGACGGCGCTGCTCGCGCTGCTCCTGCTGACCGATGCGCGGACGCCCGCGCGTACGGATGCGGACGGCCTCCCGATCCCTCTCGCGGAGCAGGACCGCACGGCCTGGCGCGCCGACGAGCTCGCCGAGGGCCGTCGGCTCGCCGCCGCGGCGCTCGCCGACGGTGCCGTGACCCCGCTGCACGTGCAGGCCGCGCTCGCCGCGGTCCACGCCGCGGCCGAGACCGCCGCCGCCACCGACTGGGCGCAGATCGTCGGGCTCTACGACGTGCTCGTGCGGCTTCAGCCGGGACCGGCCGCGTCACTCGGGCGGGCCGCCGCGATCGGCATGGCGCGCGGTCCGCTCGCCGGACTGGCGGAGCTGGCCGAGCTCGAGCGCGACGACCGGCTCGCGGGCGGCCACCGGCTCCCCTCCGTGCGGGCCGGGCTTCTCGAACGCGCCGGCGCGCTCCCCGAGGCGCGCGCCGCCTACCTCCTCGCCGCGTCCCGCGCGGCGAACACCGCCGAGCGCCGCTGGCTGGCGTCGCAGGCTGACCGCATCACCGCAGAACAAGGAGCGACACCGTGAACCAGTACCTCTTCCTGCACATGACCGCGCGCGACGGGGAGGCCTTCCGCCCCGAGGACGACGACATCGCCGACTGGCTGGAGACCGTGGTCCCGACCGGCATCAGCGTCATCGGCGAGCGCCTGACCGAGCCGGAGGACGCGCGCCGCGTGGTCAAGCGCCGCGGCGAGGTCGCCGTCACGAACGGGCCCTTCGCCGAGTTCACCGAGTGGTTCGCGGGATTCGACCTCATCAACGCGCCGGACATCGACACGGCCGCCGAGATCGCCTCGCGGCACCCCACCGCCCGCTTCGGGCAGATCATCGTGGCCCCGCTCATGGACCCGGTCGCCTCGAACGAGTGGCTCGAGGAGACGGTCCGCACGCGCTCGGCGGCCGGTCTCGGAGCGGGCGAGTTCCTCGACCGGCCGGACGCGACTGCCTAGGCCAGCTGCTCCACGACCGGCCGCAGCGCGTCGGCGTAGAGCATCGGCTCGTCGCGCAGCGCCTCGTCGACCGCGATCGCGTTCTCGCCGATCCACCACAGGCCGGACTCGGCGAGCGGGAGCACCTCGATCCGCAGCCGGAACGGGCGCGCTCGGCGGCCGAGCTCCTCCTCCCGCTCGCGGACCGCGTGCGTCAGCGTGAGGTCCCGACGCTGCACCGAGCGCTCGTCGTACGCCTGGTGCGCGACACCGGCCCAGGTGCGCGCGCTGTCGAGGTGCCGGCCGATCGCGCGGCCGGCGTCCTCGTCGAGGTCCGACAGGAGCGCGAACTGCGGCCGGTCGTCCTCGACGATCGGGATCCACCAGCGCATCCACGCCCACGAGGTGCGCATGTCGGCCGGTTCGACCTCGGGCAGGCCGGTGCCGCGCAGCCGCGGCATGCCGCTCACGTCGACGACGCCGAGCGCGTCGCGCAGGTAGAGCGCGACGAGGACGGGCTGCGACGCGTCCTCGCGGGCGAGCCAGGAGTCCTCGACGCGTCCGGTGTGCACCCGCCGAAGCTACCGCCGCCGCAGGCGGCGCGCGGTCAGGAGTCCGGCGCCGAGGAGCAGGACGGCGAGACCGGATGCGAGCGCGGGCGCCGGGTCGATGCCGCTCGCGGCGAGGGTCGGACCGGTCGGCGTCACCGCCGGTGCTGTGCCGGCGGTCGGATCCAGCGTGATCAACGGCACCGAGGTCGCCGCCGACAGGGCCGAGACCGTCACGGGCGCCGGGGCGGTGTAGCCCGAGGGCGGCAGCACCTGGATCTGGTACGCGGTCCGCTGCTCCGCCACGAGCGAGAAGGTCCCGTCCGGAGCGACCGGAGCGGTCACCGGCTGCCCGTCGAGCCCGGCCACGGGGGTGCCGTCCGTCGCGTCGAGCTGCACGGCGGTGCCGGACGGGACCGCGGTCGTGCCGGGGATCGCCACGGATCCGGAGATCGTCGTCTGCGGGGCCGGCTGTCCGATCCAGAGCTGGAAGTTGGGGGCGCCGCTCAGGGCGCCGTAGCTGATCCGCACCCCGCGCACCTGCGGATCGGGCAGGAACCAGATGTACGCCCCCGTGGTGTTGAGGACGTTGCCGTAGACGGTCCCGGGCTGCCAGGTGATGGTCGTCCCGCCGTAGACCGCGTCGACGGTTCCCGGCCCGGGCACCCAGTGCGGCACGTCGGTCGCCGCGCCGCTGCACGACGAGGGCTTGGGCGTCACGGCGCAGTAGTTGGCCGGCGTCTGCGCGTTCAGGAGGGCGACGGGCAGATCCGTCCCGGTCGCACTGATCGGGATCACCTGCGCCCAGTCCGCATCGATGTCGCCGAGCGCGAAGCCCCAGCCCGCCTGCGGCGCCGAGGTGAACGTGAAGGTCGTGGTGGACGGGGTCGGAGTGGTCGTGCTCGGCGGGACCGGTGCGAAGCTCCCGTCCTTCGTCTCCAGGGTCAGGTACGGCTGCGCGCGGGTGCTGCCGAGGGCCGCTCCGAAGCCCGTCGCCGGGCCGAGGAACGCCGACGATCCGCTCGCCGAGCCGAGGGTGTTCGAGTCGCTCGTGAACGTGACGTCGGCGAGCGTGGGGGAGGCGAAGTCGGCCGTGCCGGAGAAGGCCTTCGACGATCCGCTCGCGCTCCACACCGGATACGTGCCCACGGTGTTCGCCGGCACCGCGCCCGCCGGGAGCGCCGCGACGAGCACCACCCCCGCCGCGATCGCGCTGACCACTCCTGCACGGATTCCCCACCCCGTCATGGGGCGACCCTACGTCGCGGTCCCCGGGGAGTCGAGGGGTGCCGCCGCGCCGGTACCCTGGTCCCGTGACCGACAGCTACGCCCGGGCCGGGGTCGACACGGCGGCGGGCGACCGCGCGGTCGAGCTCATGAAGGCGGCCGTGGCCGCGACGCACGGGCCGGAGGTGCTCGGCGGGGTCGGCGGCTTCGCCGGACTGTTCGACGCCTCCGCGCTCACGGGCTTCCGCAAACCGCTGCTCGCGACCAGCACCGACGGCGTCGGCACGAAGGTCGCGATCGCGCAGGCGCTCGACAAGCACGACACCATCGGGCAGGACCTCGTCGGCATGGTCGTCGACGACATCGTCGTGGTGGGCGCGCGCCCCCTCTTCATGACCGACTACATCGCGTGCGGCAAGGTCGTGCCCGAGCGGATCGCGGCGATCGTCGGCGGCATCGCGCGCGCGTGCGCCGAGACCGGCACCGCGCTCGTCGGCGGCGAGACGGCGGAGCACCCCGGGCTCCTCGGGCCGGACGACTACGACGTGGCCGGCGCGGCCGTCGGCGCGGTCGAGGCGGACGCCGTCCTCGGCCCGGAGCGCGTGCGGCACGGCGACGTGGTCGTCGCGATCGCGTCGAGCGGCATCCACTCGAACGGCTTCTCGCTCGTCCGCAAGATCCTCGCCGATCGCGGGATCGGCTTCACCGACCGCAGCGACGAGCTCGGCGGCGTCGTCGGCGAGACGCTCCTCGAGCCGACGCGCCTCTACACGACGCCGCTGCTGCGGGTCGTCGAGGAGCTCGGCGGCGCCGTCCACGCGCTCTCGCACGTGACGGGCGGCGGCATCGCCGCGAACCTCGCGCGCGTGCTGCCCGAGGGCAGCTGGGTCGAGCTCGACCGCTCCACCTGGAGCCCGCAGCCCGTCTTCCGCGTGCTCGCCGAGTGGGGCGGGCTGTCGCTCGAGGACACCGAGGGCACCTGGAACCTGGGCGTCGGGATGCTGGCGATCGTCGCGCAGGACGCGGCGAGCTCCGTCACCCATCACCTCACGGCCGCGGGGCTCCCGGCCTGGGTCGCGGGACGCGTCGAGACCACGGCGCGCGACCTCGGCGGATTCGTCGCCGGCGCGAAGGGCGTCGACGGGGGAGCGGTCCGGCTGGTGGGCCGGTACCGCTAGACGTCGGAGGCGCCTAGGCGGACTTCGTCTCGTCCTCGTCGGCCGTCTCGTCGTCGACATCGTCGTACGCCGAGTACTCGGGCCACTTGTCGAGGTCCTCTTCGAGGCGGGGGTTCCCGCCGAGCTCGCGCTCCAAAGCACCGTAGTTCGTGTCCGGGCTGAAGTACTTCAGGTCCCGAGCGACCTTCGTGTGCTTTGCCTTCTGACGGCCGCGCCCCATGCGTGACCCCCTCGTGTTCCGTGGGCAAGATGATGGGAAAAGACTGGCGGTGAGTCTAACACGCGAGTGCTTTCGAGCATCCGTCGCTCCTGTGCACCGACCGGGAACCCAGGTGCGCGCCGCTACGCTTGGCCGGGTGACCGAGGGGCGTACGGACACCGCGGTGGTGATCGTCGGAGCGGGCCAGGCAGGCCTGTCCGTGGCGTTCTATCTGCGTCGTCTCGGGCTCGACCCCGGCAACGACTTCGTGCTCCTGGATCGCGGCCCGGGGCCCGGCGGCGCGTGGCAGCTGCGCTGGGACGCGCTCAAGCTCGGCTACGCGCACCGGGTGAACGACCTCCCCGGCATGGACGAGCTCGGCGTGAGCTTCGATTCCGCCGACCGGCAGGTGCCGGCGAAGGAGGTCGTCGCCGACTTCTACTCCCGCTACGAGGAGCACTTCGGATTCCAGGTCGTGCGCCCCGCGGACGTCACGCGCGTCGATCCCACGCTCGACGGATTCGTCGTCCACTTCGAGGGACCCTACGGGCAGCGCGAGGTCTCGACCGCCGTGCTCGTCAACGCGACGGGCACGTGGGGCGCGCCCTTCGTGCCCTACTACCCGGGCATGAACGAGTTCCGCGGACGGCACCTGCACACGGCCGAGTACCGCTCGGCGGAGGACTTCCGCGATCGGGACGTCGTGGTCGTCGGCGGCGGCACGAGCGCGATCGGCTTCCTGTTGGAGCTCGAGGGCGTCGCCGGCTCGCTGACCTGGTGCACGCGCCGCCCGGTCAACTACCTCGAGGGCGCGCAGGACCTCAACATCGAGGCCGGCGCCCGTGCGGTCGCGCTCCAGGACGAGGCGGCGCGCGAGGGCCGTGCCCTCCCGAGCATCGTGTCGACGACGGGCGTGCCGCGCTCGCGCCGCATCCAGGCCGCGATCGAGCGCGGGCTGCTGTCGCCGCGCGAGATGTTCTCCTCGATCGAGGAGGACGGGGTCCGCTTCCCCGACGGCTCGTTCCAGCACGCCGACGCGATCATCTGGGCGACCGGATTCCGGCCGGAGCTGCGCCACCTGGCCCGTCTCAAGCTGCGGGAGCAGGCGGGCGGCGTCACCGTCGGTCAGGGCGCGGCGACCCGCAACGCGCGGGTGTTCTTCGCGGGCTACGGGCCGACCGCGTCCACCATCGGCGCGAACCGTGCGGGGCGCACGATCGCGCGTCAGGTCATCGCGACGCTCAGCTCGCTCGACCGCTGAGCCGACCCGACCGGAGGTTCCGTCACCTCAGGGCGTCCCACACCGCCACCGCCGCGGCGGCGCTCCACGCCTGCGGTCGGCACGCGGCCGGATACGGGACCGGTGTCGGCGTCTCCGAGGACGGGTCGCCGCCGTAGAGCTCCGGCATGCGGTAGTCGAAGGCGACCGCCGCCCGCAGCAGCCCCCCCGACAGCTCGGCGGCCTCCGCGTGGAACCCCTCGGCCGCGAGCCCCGTGATCGCGATCGCCGTGTCGTGGGTCCAGACGCTGCCGCCGTGGTAGCTCAGCGGCCAGTACCCGGCGCTGTCGGTCGAGAGGGTGCGCAGGCCGTAGCCCGAGGCGAGCTCGGGGGACACCAGCCGTCGAGCGACGAGCGCGGACTCCGACGCGTTCAGCAGGCCCGTGCCGAGCAGGTGGCCGATGTTGCTCGTGACGGTGTCGACGGGGCGCTTGTGCGCGTCGAGCGCGATCGCGGGATAGGCGCCGGCGGCATCGTCGATCCAGAACGTCTCGCGGAACCGCGTCGCGAGCGCGGCGGCCCACGCGCGCCACTCCGCCGCCTCGCCCGCTCCGTCCGGTTCGAGGGCCTCCAGCAGCTCGGCGCCGTCGAGCGCGGCGCGGTGCGCGTAGGCCTGCACCTCGCACAGGGCGATGGGGCCCTCGGCGAGCGTGCCGTCGCGCCACTGCACCGAGTCGCCGGAGTCCTTCCACCCCTGGTTCGCGAGCCCGCGGCCGGTCGTGTCGATGTACTCCAGCAGACCGTCGCCGTCGCTGTCGCCGGCGTCACGCATCCAGCCGAGGGCCGCGCGCAGGTTCGGCAGGAGCGCGCGGACCTCGTCGTCGGGCAGGCCGGCGCGACGCGCGTCGGCGAGCAGCGAGATCCAGAGCGGGGTCGCGTCGATCGTGCCGTAGTAGCGCGGGGGGAGCCGGATGCCGGCATCGGGCAGGGCGAGCTCGGATCGCCGCAGCTCGTGGAGGATCTTGCCCGGCTGCTCCGCCGAATCCGCGTCGTCGCGTACGCCCTGGAACGCGGCGAGCACGCGGAGCGTCCCCGCCGCGATCGACGTGTCGAGGGGGAGCAGCATGCGCGCCGCCCAGATCGCGTCGCGTCCGAAGAGGGTGAAGAACCACGGCGCGCCCGCGGCGAGGAACACGTCGCCCGGCGCCTGCGTCGTCTCGAGCCGCAGGGCGTCGAGGTCTCCGAGGGCGCGGTCGGTCCAGCGCGCGAGGCGGTCGTCGGTCGGCGGAGTCGCGGGCCGCGGAAGGCGGGTGGGCGCGGGCGCGCGCACGACGGCGTCGCGATCCGACGCCGTGATCGTGCAGGCGAATCCGGCCGAGCCGTGCGGTTCGAGGTGGACGGTCCAGGTGACGCGGACCGTGCCCTCGGCGCCGATCTCCACCGCGCCGCCGGGTGCGAGGAGCGTTGCGGCGAGGGTGTCGTCGCCCCAGCGGGCGCCGTGCTCGGCGGGCGTCACGGTGGGCGGCGCGTCGGCGCGTCCCTCCTTCACGAGCGACATCGGGGTCAGGTCGGCGACGAGCTCGAGCGTCACCCGCACGTCGAGCGGGACGCTCCGGCGTGAGCTGAGCGAGAAGGCGTGGGTGACGCCGTCCGGCGCGACGGTCCGCGTCAGGCTGCCGCGGACGTCCGGGTCGGCGCCCGGCCCGTCGAGAGCGCGGTGCAAGGCGACGAAGCGCACCCGGCTCGCGTGGAGGGGCTCCGTCGCGATGTGCTCGCCCGCGACACCGTCGACGAGGAGCCGCAGGCCGCGGACCACGCGGATGTCACCGACGTACGCGCCGTGCACGCCGTCCGTCATCGATCCGTCGGCCGCCGACCACGCCTGGCCCGGGGCCTGCACGGCGACGACCGCGTCGTGGAGGAGGGGTTGCCGTTCCGCGCTCATCCCGACCCCGCGTTCCGCTCGCGTCGAGGGGCTCCGATTGACACCCCTCCGACGGGGGGTAACATACCGAACATCTTTTGATCGTTCAAACCGCTTGGTACGCGAGCCGGTTTGATCGTTCGAACCGGGCGAGGAGGCTTCGATGGCGGAGGGGCGCGTGGCGCAGCTGCCCACGGTCGACGACGTCGCCGCGCGCGCGGGCGTCTCCCGTCAGACCGTCTCGAACGTGCTCAACTCGCCCGAGATCGTGCGGGCCGAGACGCGTGAGCGGGTGCAGGCCGCGATCGATGCGCTCGGCTATCGACCGCATGCCTCCGCCCGCCGGCTGCGCACCCGGCAGAGCTCGACCATCGGCATCCGACTGGATCCGATCGCCGGCAACGGCGTCTCGGGATCCGTCCTCGACCGCTACCTCCACGCGCTCGTCGAGCACGCCGACGCGCGCGGCATGCGCGTGACGCTCTTCACGGCCCGCGACGACGAGGACGAGCTGCGGCACTACGCCCGGCTCCGCGACGGCGCGGACATCGACGGCGTCGTGCTGACCGCGACCCGGTACGACGATCCCCGGACCGCGTGGCTCGCCGACGCCGGCATCCCCTTCGTCGCGTTCGGCCGACCGTGGGGCGCCGAGCCCCTCGACGACCCGGACCGGCTGTGGGTCGACGTCGACGGCCGTGCCGGCGTGCGCGCCGCGACGGAGCACCTCGTCGGCCGCGGTCTCCGCCGCATCGGCTGGCTCGGCTGGCCCGAGGGGTCCGGAACCGGCGACGACCGCCGCAGCGGCTGGGAGGCGGCGATGACCGGGTCGCTCGGTCTCGACGCGACCGGCCTCCGCGCGCTCACGATCGAGGCCGAGGAGGGCGTGCCCACCGCGCGCGTCGCCGTCGAGACGCTCCTGGCCTCCGGGTCCGACCTCGAGGCCCTCGTCTGCGCGAGCGACTCCCTCGGGCTCGGCGCCATGATGGCGGTCCGCGAGGCCGGGCTTCCGCACTTCCCCGTGATCGGGTTCGACAACACGCCCGTCGCCAAGGCCGTCGGCCTCTCGAGCGTCGATCAGCGGCTCGACGAGGTCGCGCGCGCGACGCTCGAGCTCCTCATGGGCGAGCACGGCACGCGCGTGCTCGCGCCCGGCGGAGCCGTCGAACGGCATCCCCGCCTGATCACCCCGCAGCTCATCGTCCGCCGGTCGAGTCACCTGGCGCCCGTCGAGGAGGAGGCCGGAGGCACCAGTTCCGGCGATCACAATCGAAAGGAACCCCAATGAAACTCGCACGTGCAGGCGCGGTGCTCGTCGCCGCGACCGCCGCGGTGGCCCTCACCGCATGCGGATCCGGATTCAACTCCGGCGGGAGCGCGCAGGATTCGAAGAAGCCGCTCACCGTCCTCATCGGCTCGTCCGGCCCGGCCGAGACCGCCGCGGTCAAGGACCAGGTCGCGGCCTGGTCGAAGAGCTCCGGCATCAAGGCGACGGTCCAGGCCGCGTCGAACCTCAACCAGCAGCTCGCGCAGGGCTTCAGCTCGGGCAAGCCGGCCGACGTCTTCTACCTGTCGACCGACGCCCTCGCCGGGTACGCGTCCAACGGCTCGCTCTACGCGTACGGCGACAAGCTGAGCGACAAGGGCGACTTCTACCCGAGCCTCGTGAAGTCGTTCACCTACGACGGCAAGCTGCAGTGCGCACCGAAGGACTTCTCGACGCTGCAGCTCATCATCAACACCGATGCGTGGTCGAAGGCGGGGCTCACCGACGCCGACGTCCCGACCACGTGGGACCAGCTGTCCGCCGTCGCGAAGAAGCTCACCACCGGCAGCCAGACCGGTCTCGTGATCGGCGGCGAGTACGCGCGCATCGGCGCCTTCATGACGGAGGCGGGCGGCAACCTCATGAACGACGACAGCACCAAGGCCACCGCCGACTCCGACGCCAACCTGAAGGCCCTGCAGTACGTGCAGGACAACCTGAAGGCCGGCGACTTCAAGTTCGCCGCCGACGTCGGCGCGGGCTGGGGCGGCGAGGCGTTCGGCAAGCAGCTCGGCGCCATGACGATCGAGGGCAACTGGATCAGCGGATCCCAGCAGAACGACTACCCCGACGTGAAGTACAAGGTCGTGCCGCTGCCCAAGGGCCCGGCCGGCGCGGGCACCCTGCAGTTCACGAACTGCTGGGGCGTCGCCGCCGACTCGAAGAACAAGGACGGCGCGGTCGACCTGGTGAAGGCGCTCACGAGCAAGGGCGACCAGCTCGCCTTCGCCAAGGCGTTCGGCGTGATGCCGTCGATCCAGTCCGCGGCGTCGGAGTGGAAGAAGGAGTTCCCGGACTACGCGCCGTTCCTCGACGCGGCCTCGTACGCCCAGGGCGTGCCGACCGCGAAGGGCGCGGCCGACGTGGTGACCGACTTCAACTCGCAGGTCGCGAAGCTCGCGACGGGCGATCCGAAGGCGATCCTGCAGTCCACGCAGAAGAACCTCGAAGCCCTGACGAAGTAGGGGGAGCGAAGATGGCGAGGACGGGATCCGGGATCCGGCGCGGCCAGACCGCGGCCGGCTGGCTGTTCACGGCACCCGTCCTCGTCATCCTCGGGCTGTTCCTGCTCGTGCCGGTGCTCATGGCCGCGTGGGTCAGCGTCTCCGACTGGACCGGGCGGGGCAGCCCGTTCGCGGGCGGCGTGCACTTCGTCGGCGCCGAGAACTACGGCACCGTCCTCTGGTCGGGCGGCCTGGCCGAGAGCGACTTCGGCATCTCGCTCAAGAACAACTTCTGGTATGTGATCCTCGTCGTGCCGCTCCAGACGATCGTGGCGCTGTTCCTGGCGGTGATGGTCAACCGGCGGATGCTGCGGGGCCGGGGCTTCTTCCGCACCGCCTACTACTTCCCGTCGGTCACGAGCTCGGTGGCGATCACGGTCCTGTGGCTGTTCCTGTTCTCGGCCTCCGGCGCGGTCAACGCGGTGATCGGCTGGTTCGGGGTGAAGGGGCCGAACTGGTTCAACGATCCCGACGGCATCTTCCACTTCGGCGCGCAGACCGGGCCCGCCTTCCTCACCCGGCCGACCGCCCTCGGCGTGAGCCTGTGGGACTGGATCGGCGGACCGAGCGTCGCGATGACGGCCTTCGTGATCCTCGCCGTCTTCACGACCGGCGGCACCTTCATGCTGCTGTTCCTGGCCGCCTTGCAGAACCTGTCGGAGGAGGTCGAGGAGGCCGCTCTCGTCGACGGCGCGAGCTCCGTCCAGCGCTTCTTCCGCGTCACGCTCCCGCAGCTCAAGACGACGCTCTTCACCGTGCTGACCCTGGGCCTCATCGGCTGCTGGCAGGTGTTCGACCAGATCTACACGGGCACGCGCGGCAACCCGTCGAAGACGACGCTGACGCCCGCCTACCTCTCGTACCAGGCCGCGTTCGGCTCGAACGAGTGGGGACCGGCGGCTGCGATCGCGTTCATCCTGTTCGCGATCATCATCGTGTTCACGCTCATCCAGCGCTGGGTGCTCGCCGAGCGCGCGGTCTCGAAGCGGCGCATGAAATGGATCGCGGACTACCAGGCGACGCTCGCGCGCTCGGCGAAGGGCGGCTCGCGATGACGATGAGCAACACGCGCGAACTCGCCGAGGGCGTGGGGCTGATGGGCGGCGGGACGGCCGCGCCGCGCGCTCCCCGGGTGCGCGAGCGCTGGACGCCGGGGCGCGCCGTCGCGCAGGGCGCGATCTACGCGATCCTGATCGCGATCGCGGTGATCTACATCTTCCCGTTCCTCATCGACATCGCGACGTCCTTCAAGACCGAGCCGGACGCGGCGGCGAACCCCCTGTCGCTCATCCCGCAGACCTGGACCACGGCCGCGTACCAGCAGCTGTTCCTCAACTCCGACTTCCCGATCTGGTTCAAGAACTCGGTCATCGTCACCGTGTTCGTGACCGCCGGGCGCGTGTTCTTCGACTCGCTGGCCGGCTACGCGCTCGCACGCCTGGACTTCCGCGGGCGGGGCGTGATCTTCGCCGTGCTCGTCGCGATCATGGCCGTGCCGAACATCGTGCTGCTGATCCCGAAGTTCCTCGTGATCAACCAGCTCGGCATCTTCGACAGCTATGCAGGCATGATCCTGCCGCTGCTCGTCGACGCGGCGGGCGTGTTCATCATGAAGAACTTCTTCGAGTCGATCCCGGTCGCGATCGAGGAGCAGGCGCGGATCGACGGAGCCGGATCGTTCCGGATCTTCTGGTCGATCGTGCTGCCGATGGCGCGGCCCGCGCTCATCACGATCGTCATCCTGAGCTTCCAGGGGTCGTGGAACGAGCTCGCGCACTTCATCGTCTCGACGAGCGATCCGTCGCTCACGACGCTCACGAAGGGTGTCGCTCAGCTCGCGAGCGGGCAGCTCAGTCAGGGGACGCAGTACCCGCTGAAGCTCGCCGCCGGAGCGATCATGACGATCCCGGTCGCGATCGTGTTCTTCATCTTCCAGCGCCGGATCGTGAACCAGAGCACGGGAGCGGTGAAGGAGTAGTCACGCGAGGGCGGCGGTGAGCAGGTCGGCGGCGACGACCGCCGCGATCCCGACGACCAGGTTCGCCACCACGTCGAGCACCGCCGTGCGCCAGCGCCGCGTGAGGGCGAGCTGGATCGTCTCGGTGCTCCAGGTGCTGAAGGTGGTGAGGCCGCCGGCGAGGCCGCTCAGCACGATCAGGCGGACGTCCGCGCC
>Ga0247757_10001063_pt1 | contig 19983 bp, 22 predicted proteins | sample UWRJL126311R4_FD_180929 | JGI IMG/M metagenome (GOLD analysis project Ga0247757, IMG submission 180929) | Plant litter microbial communities from Arlington Agricultural Research Station in Wisconsin, United States - UWRJ-L126-311R-4 | ecosystem: Environmental > Terrestrial > Plant litter >... | reverse complement strand
CGTGTAGTGGTGTATGAGCCCCTAGATATGAACGGCGCGTACAATGAACATTTATATGACTCAGGTCTTACATACGGTACGTGACCAGCCTACACGTGCATCGCTCACCACACACTGAATCTGCGCGTGCAGGAGCCGATCTTTATCTCTCGAATACAATCTCTTCATCTATACTTTCTTCATTACAGTCCCCCTCTGGTGTGCCAGCCAACTGTCCTATAGGCTACTGCACCTGGCCGCAGTATACCACCCTTGCACTCTGCGCCTCTATCTCAGACATCGCATCGCAGCTCATGTATCGACCCGGTTCTACAAGTGGAACAATCACTGTCCCCGGCATTACAGTGCGCGACATGTCGACAATGTGGCTTACTACGGTCTTCGGTAACGGTAGCGAGATACCAGACTACATAGGCCAGCCAGCGAACGTTACCTCATTCACTCTCAACAGCACAAGCGATAATAGTTCGATAGATGATTTAGCACATATATACCTCGCCTACTAAGACCCGTGTCTATCTGATTACCGACTGGGACATGAGACCCGAAAGGAGTCATGGCGGGCCTACAAAGCTTCGATTTCCTTATGCCTCTAGACAATGGCAACGAACCATAATCTTTCAACCAATACAACCGTTATATCGTCTCATACCGATACCGCCTGGCGTAGAGGACTACTTGGACCACACCAAGAAGCTGGATGGTACGCAAGTCATCCTTCTGCCCCCGGTGATGTTTTCGCCATTCGTGGCTCCTCGGCCATTTATATAGGCGGGCTCCCCGGCATATCATTTAATATGTCCGCTTCGTTCAAATATGCTGGGTACAAGTACCTCTACGGCTCTATATTTGGAAGCAACTTCACGGCCGACATCCACAGTGAGGACGCTTTGAAGTGCTCAAACTCTACCGAGTACGGCATGGATGGATTCGCAAAGAGAGTGAATTATTTGGTAGCCGGAATCAACAATGCGTATGCGGCTTTCATCTCACCCCTTTGCCTCGTTTTCTAACTTCCGAATGCAGATTTCGTGAAGCAGATAGCAGCACCTCCGTGCCAGGTAAATGCTTCCAATCCATTTAGTACACACACGTTGAACACTTGGTCCTTGTGGTTCCGTGTATCATTTTCGTAATCGTCGCCCTCTTTTGTATCGCCACCGTCGTACACACGAAAAGCGATCCATTATGGAAAGGATCCCAGCTCGCGGTCCTGTACGCTATGGGCAAGCCAGAGGTGTTATCTACGAAAAGTAAGATGGAGAAGGACGCAAACCAGACACGATTAAGGCTCACGCCAGACCTCTAGCAGCTGAGACATGATTAAAACAAGTTCGATAATGTTGCTGTACAGTTTTGCTCTTCTAACTTTAAATTACATATAAAAACTACAAATCTAAGATGATGCGCTGTTTTTGTCAACGTGCGTCCTCTCTGGTCCATTGGACTTTTCTTACTGCTATATTTCCAGCTCCTTCGTTTCCCCAAGGTGACATCACTGCCGTCAGAAGGCAATTCATGACACCACTTGGAACATTATTATTATATACAACAACACAAAAATACCCGGTACAAAAACAACGTAAAAGCAAAAAGAGATAACTAACGATAGGTACAAAAACATACGACAGCGGGTATTCGCTAGTGGTCACCCACCTAACTACTAATCCGCCGGTATCCTGCTTGTGTAAGGCTGAGCGGACGGGAAGCCCAATTCTCAAGATCCTATGGTCGTATGTGAAAGAACTTTCTACATAACTGTTATAAAATGCTATTTATGTGAGATTGAGCCAGAGTTTGAGTGATCCCGTTCTGCATAAATCTATAAAAACACTGCTTCCCATTACACGTGACACCTTTAGACCTTCTCAGGGTCATTTATCCCACCATTAGTAATGATGTAAGTGGCTTCCTTCTCAGGCATATCTGTAGGCCTCGTCAATGATTGGAGATTTGCAAGTACGGAGATTTGAAGCTCTTACCAGGTGAATCTTGAATCTTTGCCACACGCTCCTCACCACGACCCTTACGAAGTAATATGCGCGTTGCCGAAGCATGAGCGAGGATATGCCCGCCGACCGGCTTGCGACCATCTGCACTTGCAAAGAGAGCACTGGCTCCAGGGTCGCTCTGCACTTGATTAGTCATGAGGACAGCGACATTGAATTCTAGATGCGTTAACCACAGACCAAAGGCATGAGGGAATGGTTAGTGGTACCTTCTGCAACATGAGTCAATTTTGAAAGGAACTGGTTGAGCTTCTGCTGACGCTCGTTGAGCTCCCCACGCCCAACGTAGTCGACACGAAACAGTGCCATAATACTGTCAATGATAAGGAGACGGTATTCATTGTTGACAAAATACTCTGCTACTTTGTTGAGGAGCTCCATCTGATGCTCTGAGTTGACAGCACGAGCATATGTGATATTCTCTTGAGCTATTTACTTTTAGTGAGTGAGTGGAAGGTTGGAAGATGAGTGCTATACTTACTAGCCTCGGGATCAACACCAAAGCGCTCTGCGATCTGTGCGATTCTCTCTGGCCTGAAAGTACCTTCTGTGTCTAAAACGCTTAGTCGGATTGGCTGGTTTCCGGCGCGCGCACTTACCGATATAAGCTACTTTGCCTTCGGCGCCACCAAGGTCCTTTGGGAGTTGTGCAATGACAGACATGGTATGGGATAGCTGCGTCTTGCCACAGCGAAATTCTCCGAATACCTCGCTGATACTCATAGTCTGAAAACCCCTATATAACTTCAGTAAGCAGCCAATACCAGAAGTGGATCAGTGGATCAACACACCCTCCAAGGATAGCATCAAACTGTTTGCTCCCAGTTGAGATCTTCGTCACCCTCTTACGCTGTTGACCGAGCTCGTGCGCAGTCTGAAAACCACCTCCCGCAGGCTAGAACGAAGATCAATCACTGATCCCTCTACCATACTTTTGCGACTGGAGAAGCCCTACCTGGCACTTTGCAATAGCATCCTTGACCTTGTCCACCTTGATTTCGCTGAACCCCTTGATCTTGAGAAGATTCCTTCGCGTAGCCGCATGTACACTTGCAATTGTATAGTAGCCATTGGCTTTCAGCTTCGCGATGTCGACTGCACCGATACCGTGGGCTTGTATGGCATCGATATCGACGATGAAGCCGTCCTGTTGTGCAGGGTGGTCAATAGTGCTTAGCTTTTTAAAGGAGAGTCAGGATGACTGCGGCAACCTACATCGTTGTTTGAGTCATCGCTGGCGACCGATGAGGGTGCCATTCCGGCTGATTAGGTATGGGATAGAAGCGACTAGGGATGTAGGTAGACAATACGAGTAATGTCGAAAGATGCCGTAGTGAGCGGTGGGAGGAGGATGAGTTGCAAACGTGAGAACAGAGTTCTCAGAGAAAAGCGCAAATTGTATAAGAGGAAAGAGCGAAGCTGGGCGTGCAATGTTTGTGATATAAATGCAATGAGGAAAGAGCGATGGTGGCCCACCGGTGTCTCAACATGCACATCTATAATCTCAGAGCGAACCAGCAGTAGAAATAGTGGTAATTATGTCCTGCGTGTTGCACGAGAGAAGCTATATCATGCAAGCTTGAAGGTAAAAGGATGGGGGTTCGACTAGCCAAAACACAAGGAAAAAGACAGGGTAAGGGGCAGAGGTAATGCCAACCAACACATTGACAAACCCACACAACTACATCTTCCGTACACGTCGCAATCCATTCTCAGTCCTCCATCTCTCATCCCCATTTTCCAATCCCTCCGATCGACAATTCCACTACCAAAAACCCGCCACAGCCGCCTTCCCTAGATTGTCCCCGACAGATTCTAATCTAACCAAGTGCCATCTATCAATCAGCCGCCCCTCCATCGACAGGTGGTCGCAAGAGGAGCTCAACCAACAGTACAGACAGAAATACATGAGTAGAATGAGAATAGTCGACACTCAAAGTGTTGCCAAGCCGTTTGTCTGCTCCAAGTAATGGAATGATGGATTTTCCGCGTAAAGGGATATAACGTTCGTGGGTATCAGCTTGGGATTCGTGAAAACTTTTCCTTTCTTTCTCGATGACAGTAACTCGTGATGCATGAAGTTTGCCGAATGATGCCGGAAAGGCCAAGTGAAACGATTGTGGGTAGCAAAAGTAAAAGAAATCAAAATAGTCCATATCATATAGACGATATTTGCCGTTGCGATGTTACTCGCGCGACACAATCATACGCTGATGAGATTCCTAAGCAACAGCAGCCGTGGGAGCCGCAGGAGCAACAGCAGCGGGAGCTGGAGCAGTGCTGTCACCGTTCACTTCGGCCTGGGTGCAGTCGCGCGAGATATGACCGGTCTCACCGCAGCGGTAGCAAGTCTTTCCAGCCGTGTTGAGCGGGCCACCGTTCGGGGCCGTGCAGTCGCGGGAGATGTGACCCAGCTTGCCGCAGGCGTAGCACTTCATGGCCTGGGCCTGGCAATCGCGCGCAAAGTGGTTCGGTCCACCGCACTTGTAGCAGGTGGCGGGGCGACCGCCACCGTAGCCGCCCCTGAAGCCGCCATATCCTCCACGGGGAGCGCCAGCGCCCCGTCCCATACCAGCACCCGGGTTGGGGCAGTTACGGGCCAAGTGGCCCGTTAGGCCACAAGAGTAACACCGTCCACTGGTGCCAGCTCCACTCAGGCGGAGTGTCGGGCAGTCAGCTTGGACGTGGCCAAGGCCCTGGCAGTGGTAGCACTGCTTGGTCTCGGTGGTACGCGGGTGAGGGCATCCGTTCGACTCGTGACCGGGCTGCTTGCCTTGGGTTGCTATGAGCATTCGTTCGCCCTACTGTCGCGCAAGGGAACTTACAGTTGTAGCAAAGCCTCTCAGACGACGAGCATACCTCTATGGCCCGCGTCAGTTCCGTGCCATTCAAATCTTACGGCGCTGTACAGGCCAGCACGACAGATGATATATCCAGAGCAATGTCCTGAGACTCGAGCTCCTGACAGCACAAAATCGTATAGCGCAGGCCAGCGCCGGGTATCGAGGGCTGCTCACCAGCATAGTGTCCAACGTTTCCGCACTTGAAGCACGCACGGCGTGATAGAGAAGACATGATTGTTCCTCCGCGTAGATCTACTATCGAAGTATAAGTACTGTGTGCGGTATGCGAGAGCGAAAAGGGGTGGCGAGGAGGGGTGCGAGAGGGTTCGTGGAGTGCGACTGCTGCGACGCGGGGCGAGATGGGAGTGAAAGGTTGCGCGCGCTGGCAGGAGCGTGAATGGCGGGGAGGGCGCACACACACCTGCGTCGTTCTCTTCTTCAGTTCCTTCTCCTGTAGCGGCGTGTCAGCGAACAGAAATTTTCGAATCATCGAGGGGCACTGGGGGGTCTGCTGGGGATGTGGATCCGCGCCAGCGAAACGTGGCGCGCAGGCAGGGCTCGATGCGATGGCTCCATGGCGGGTGACGGAGGCGCAACACGTACCAGTTCGATCAAGTCTCCGATCCTTCCCTCAGCGACTCAGCTGCGTCCGTCCTCCGCGTTCGTGGGCGATGCCAGGTGTTTTATGGGGGGTTTGCAAAGGGTCTTGGTGGGCGTCGGGCAGCAGGCGAAAGAGGATCCTTTCGTCGCAGCGCCAACCACACCAGCAGCGACTAGCGAAAGCCAAAATGCGCAATTTGCGTGCTTCGAGGGACAGAATCACGGCGACAGCCCTGACGGGGTCCAGAATACGGTCACGGGAGCCGTCTTCTCATGCCGCTCTGGGTGCTAGCCGGCCTGCGCTGCCTATCGCGCCCCCATGCACCCAAGATGCCGGCTATCACACAGCGCTGAATGGCTGAAGACCGCGGCGAATGGGCCCCTTTTCGCTTTCATTTCGTCGCTCCTCCGCCTCTGCCGCCTGCACGCAACAAGTCGAGCTGCCGTCTGCATCCTAGACCCCGCGAAATGACGCCCACAGCCCGCTCGCGCAACCTGCTGGCCCTGGGCCCATGCACTCTCACAGCGCAGCGCCAGTCTGCCCCCCAAATCACTTTGTTGGTGGCCCGATGTGTTGCCGCCTTCGCATGGGAGAATGCTTGCCCGAGGGCCGAGGGGTCCTCTATGAGATGCTGTGTACAGTGCACAGCATTAGCTCTGCGGTACCATGTCCTGGACCACGTCTTCATCCATCGTACTGCAATCGTCGTACTTGGGTTTTTGCCTGTCAGCATTTGTCGCGCTTCGAGTGGCGAGCCTGGACCTGATGTGCCGTGTTTGTGCTTTGGCTGCACGGCGCTTCACGTATTGCCGTCAAAACTCACTAAGGACGGACAGCTAGGACCCGACCCGCAGGCGCACATGTTGGACACCACGCGAGCTGCTGAGGGTTCCTGCATAAGGACGGTGAGACCAGACTAACTTTGTGCAACCTTGACATCACTCGCGTTTCGTGGGAGAAATAGGTCCAGTCATGTCACAACATTCAATTCGTTAGAATCATTATTTTTGAGGTGTTACATGCTGCCATCCTGAACACCCCATCTCCACCGCATACGTCTCCGCAGAAGATACTAGCGTATGAAGGCTTCACTTACGTATAAGAACAACGCTCCGTACGCAAACACTTAGGTCTCAGATTCGATGACAGCTGGTGCCTTGATCGTACGGCTCTTCAGGAACTCGAGGCCTTCGCCACCCTATGAAAGCGTTGTCAGCAAACTGAACAAATCAGTAGAGGAATAGGACCGAACTTACGTATGAAATCAGAGGCGACACCTCAATACCATCGGTGGGGTCCTCGCTGACTACGGTGGCGCCAGCAGCTTGCACCCACTTCTTACCCTGTGTCATAATGTCCTTCTTGCTGGTATCTGGGTCGTCTTCTCCAGTACCCCGCGCGTTCTTAAGCGGCGAGAACTCGTCCTCACGCTTGACCTCCATGCAGGCGAACTTATCGAGCGTCAGGAATGGGAAGCAATCGAAGACGAACTGTTCCAGCTTGATGCCATTAGGCTTCTCCGGCTTGACGGTCTCGCCCGTCTCGGTATTGACATGGGGGATCTTCTTGCGTGCCACATGGTGTGGTAGCTTCTTCGCCCAGTCAGGAATGCTCTCGAGGAAGCTGTACGAGTAGTAGTGGTTAACAATGTTGGCGGCGCGGAACTTCAGGAGCTTGGAGTCCTTAGAATCTTTGGCTTCGGCGTCCTCTGCTGAGATCTCAGAGTACTCGACGACATCAGGACGACCGTTCTTTTGCAAGATAAGGCCAACAGATTCCTTCGCATTGCGCTTGCGGACGACCTTGGTGGCTATGTCGACATTCTTTGAGGCGGCGAAGCCAATAAAGGTGGGGTCAGCCACCTTGACCAAACAGTTGTCAACGCAATACGCGTGGATGTGCTTAATGCCGCGCTTGCCCATATCTGAGACAATGCTGGAGGTGATGAGGGCCTGGTAAATACCGCCATTACCATCGGGCGCAACAGCAACCTAGGCAGTTAGCAAAAGCATGCTCGGAAGTTGGGCGAATGGCTCACCTTGGACTTGCTCTCGAGCAGAATCTTTCCTTCGTTCGAGATGCAAGGAAGCACACCTTGCTCAAAAATGATAACGTTCTCCTTCTTCAGTCCAAAGTAGTTGTTCTCCTCAAAAAACTTCTGTGTAGGTCCCCGAGTGGGTCCGCTGGTCATGACATACCAGGGCACCGTGACGTTTTCCTTGCTGTGCTTCTGCTTCGCTAGCTTCTCCACCTTAGCAATACGCTCTCCCTGAAGCTGGAACAGTGACTTCTGGCTAGGAAGGCCAATGTCGAAGCACCCCTTGGGAGCAGAGCTTCCCAATCTTGTGCCCTGTCCACCAGCCATCAACACCACAGCGACCTGGTTCTGCGCGATCAACTCCAGACCGCTCTCATACCACTTCTCCAAGTCTTCCGCTTTCGAATCGAGAACCGACGACGTGGCATTATCGGGGAGGGGCTCGAGCTTAGTCTCGGTTGCCTGAGTCTTCGGGGGGTTGAGGGCTCTGTCTGCAATCTCGTTGATGTAGGTGGGGTCAAAATTCTGTAGCTGCTCGAAGAGTCCTGCCTTCTCGGCAGTAGGCAGCTTGTCGTAAAAGGCGAAGACCTGCTCCTGCCCTGCTTTCTCGTACTTGGACTTCAGCTCATTGAACTGCTCCTCACTGGGCTCAGTAGCGGGCGTTGTCTGACCGCCAACGAGGTGCAGCTTCTCTAGCGTGTTTTTGATGGTCTCCATGGTGCAAGCGGGATAAAGCTTCTTGGTGGGGCAGAAATAGAATGAAAGGCAATGCTGGGGAGTAGTGCAGAGAAAGAAAGATGTCAATGGGTCGTTGCAGGGTTCGGCGATCTCAATGAATGTTTATGAATAAAAACCGGGAGGCCCAGCGGCGGTGTACTAAAGCAACTTCGCCCCGCTATCTCCTCTTACGGGTCCCCAGCCGCGCCTCAATGCACGGGGCAACGCGACGATTCGCCGTCAGCGGCTGAAAATCCTCACTAAAAATAGGCTTCAAGCAAAGGAAACGTTTTCGTGGGTATGTTACGCTGCATTAGTGAATTTTCACAAATCAATCATGTTCATATCGGAGTGTGCGATCTGCGAAACATTGGATATCTGTCAATTTCCAGAACCATCTAGGTATTGCAAAAAAATATGATGCTATGAACACAGTCAGCCCCGCCAAATGCTACACATGTAGCTGACGGACACATAAGACACTGAATCAAAAAGCCCAAAACGCCTCCGATGGGTAACCAATCCGTTAAGCAGCGTGCCCATTTATCTGAACGCCATTGGCCTCTTGTCCATCAACCTGTAATAGCTTGACAGGCGTCTGCTCATCATTTGTCTTTGGTTCATCCACCCTCAATGGCTTGGCAGGTGCAGGGTTAAGAATGCGCGTGGCATCAATCAGCCGTGCATTTGGGTTTAATTCAAGCCCAAACCCGGGTTTGTCTAATATCGAGACGTCGAGATAGCCCTTTGTGGGTATGGGCTCGTTGATGAAAAGATCACCGAATACAGGTAGCACCGACTTGCCATCTGGAGAGTTAGCCAGATACTCTTGGAATGGCGAGTTCGCCTGGCTGACGACAAAATGATAAGAGTAGGGACCACTTGCGTGTGGCACTACAGGAATATCGTATGCAGCGGCCATAGCTGCGACCTTGAGCAATTCAGTCATGCCTCCTACCCACATCACGTCCGGCTGGAGGATATCCAAGTTACGACCCTCTATAAGCTTCCTGAAGCCATATCTCGAGTATTCGTGCTCGCCCGTTGTGAACTTCATGCGAGGGTGAGCACGCTTGATCAGCTCAAAGCCGTCGGTGTCATCAGGCGAAAGACATTCCTCCCACCAATTCAGGTTGAGATGCTCCGTCGCTTTGACAACCTCGATAGTATATTGTACGTTCAGACTCATGTAGCAGTCGACCATGAGTGGGAAATCGGGCCCTACGCTTTCACGATGCTTGGTCAGGAACTCCACATTCTTCCTCAAGCCTTCCACGCCCTCTCCAGGCCCATATGGAAGGGGTACCTTGGCGCCGAAGAAGCCCATCTCCTTGGCCGCTGCCGGCTCCGGGCCTGTACAGTAAAAGTCGAGCCTCTCTCGCGTGGCACCTCCGATCATTTTATATACGGGCTCGTTGCGGATCTTGCCGAGGAGGTCCCAAATGGCAAGGTCGATGACAGAGATAACAGCGACGGGAAGGCCTTTGCGACCATAAAACATGGAGGCACGATACATCTGCTCGAACATGTGATTTGTGTCCCGCGGATCTGACTCTGGTCAGTTTTTCATTCCATGGGTAGCAAAACTTGGCTCACCCTGGCCGATGAGGAAACGCTCGAAATGCTCTGCAACCAGCCAGCATGCCGGTGGACCCCCGAATCCAGTTGCAAAGCCCTTGGTTCCGTCTGATGCTTCAAGCTCAACGCAGAACGAGCCGAGCACGTTGATTCCCCAGCTTGTCCGCGACTTCCGATACTTCTCATATTGTGACATTGGCGTCGATATTTTACTATCTATCAACCAATGGCCGCCGTGTACATTGTGATAGTCTCCGCCAGAACCCGGGCCCTGTGTGATGAAGGTCCGGACATGCTCAATGGTGGGGAAGCTACGCGCAGCGCAGTCGTCGACCATGGAAGGCATCTTCGTGAGAGTTTGGGCGAGGTTCCAACAGTAGAGGGCGTGGGGTACGCATAAGCTGCGGAGCAGCCCATGATTAAGTACAGGGCTTCGTCATGTGAGGGGATAGCAACTCAAACGGTGGAAAAACTGGGGCAACCCGCCGCGAACTGCCATCTCGGTGCATTTCGCTGCGACGAATACCCGGTCTTGTGCCTGTTCGCCTCGACACACGCCACACTGCAGTGGAGCCTCCCCGTGGCTTGCAGTCGTGGTGGTTGAGTCGTCAGCCTCGACCAATAGACAAGGCGGCCTGTGGCATGTCAAAGGCAGAGTCAGTGAGCATGAAAGCAGATCAGGTCTTCTGCTCTCATACCATGTCTGAGGGCCTATAAAGGGGATGGTCTAAGATTACATGTAGACGGATGGCAAAGAAAGCGTGCACACAGCTCGGTAAGGCCTGGGCAGGATGTGGACGGCTATTGTCCCAAAGTACAAAAGCCGAAACGGCCGTGCATCTGGGGTCTCGCCTGGGGGTGCCCCAACGCAAGCGCCGACTGCGGGGACGCGATCGGACATCTCACTAAACTCGGGTCAATGTCTCGCGACGATTGAGACCAACCGTCCCACAATTCCTGCTGAAATGGATACGGCTTCAGTCAACGGCAACTCGGCCCATCTGTACAGCGCTGACGGCCATGCAAAGCTGTCGCAGCACTCACCCATAGTCGATGATCACGACGTCTGGAGTGGGGATGGATCCAGCGGCGACGAAGCCAACAGAAGCCAGAGCGGCACCTCCAAGCGAAAGAGGCCGCTCTCTGTCAGTTGCGAGATATGCAAGCAGCGTAAGGCAAGTTGACCATAATTAACTCACGTTGAAAATGGCGGCTTACGCAGGAGAAGGTGAAATGTGACCGTGGTCAGCCGAGTTGCGGATGGTGTACGAAAAACCACTCCATCTGTGTAGGTCGCGTGTGGTCTGAGGCTTCCATATATGCTCACCAAACTCTAGGTCTATCTGCCGCGCAAAAAGCCTGGACTGCGTGCGGGATATGGTCGAGAGCTAGAAGCACGCCTGGGTGAGTTAAATCCTGCTCACCATCACTTCGCCTGTGCGATCTAGGGCAAGCAAGCTGAACTCGATATCATTGGTATCATTTGCCAATAAGTCTCAAGGTGACTGCAGAAACCCTGCGCAGTGATCGCTCTAGCGGCTTGTCGAACCCACGAGGCTACATGGGGAAGAAATAGCGACCATAGGACACCAGGCTAACTAGGGAGCAGATAAACTAGAATCCTTGATCCAGCAACAGCAAAATCAAATTAACCAGCTCTCCAACTACCAATTTTCGCCACCAGTTACTTCTTCGCAAGCTGCACCCATATTCCGAAGCCCTCCCATCCTACACCAGACACCCCATATACCCAGACCTGAGACAGCTCTCTTCCTCCAGAAGTCCACAAACTTTCCAGTTACTAATAGTCTACAGCCAAGCTTTGGAGGAGCAATATCTGATACGAGGACACCATCCATATCTAACAATGGTTATCAACATTCTCCAGAAGAGATTTCCTCTGCACTCGGCGGACTGCCACGAGACTCTTTCCCATTCAGCAATAATGAACGTTTTGGTCCGCCGACTATGACGGGGACGTTTATACAGGGAGACAAAGATTTTCCGCCATATGATTTGCTGTATGGCTTGGTCGACTTGTTTTTCAAGCACATCTATCCATGGTGCCCAATTTTGCACCGCCAAGCCACGCTCAATGCTCTCTTTGGCGACGCCAGTCTAGATGAGGATGATAGAATTTTGTTACACGCGATTGTGGCCACTACCTTGAGGTTCTCCTCAGACCAGCGGCTGACAGCTGAGAAGAGAAAACACTATCATCAAAACTCGAAAGAGAAGGTACTTCTATACGGAATTGAACATAGCTCTGTCAAGTCGCTCCAGGCACTCGTCATTCTTTCCTTGGACGTTGTGGGATGTTCGAACGGTCCCCCAGGATGGAATCTGCTCGCCCTAATAACTCGATCCATCGTCAACTTGGGCTTGTCTATGGAAAATTCTTCTCCGAAGGTGGCCCCACAGTACGCATCCATCTATACGCTTCGAGCGATAGTTTTACCTGATCCAACGGACTGGATCATGGAGGAAAGCCGACGGCGCCTTTTCTGGATGATATATGTACTTGATCGCTATGCCACGGTGGCGACGGCCTTCGAATTTGCTCTTGACGAAAAAGAGATCGACCGCCGACTACCTTGTCGTGACGACTTCTTCACTCGCAATGCATCGGTGGATACTCGTTGGTTCAATACCTCGGCACGAACAGACTACAGCATGAATCAACCCGAAAATCTTGGATCTTTTTCTTACCATGTGGAGATTCTTGGAATACTGTCACGGATTCACAATTTCCTCAAAAAGCCTGTAGATATCACATCCTTATCTGATGTGGAGAAATGGCAAAGTGAATACCGTACGCTTGATAACGCTCTCGAGCAATGGAAATACAACTTACCTCCAGAGTATGGGAACTCAGCACGAGTGTTGGCTGGCTCAGGAATGAACAAAGATCTTAACAGTGGCTTGGTTATGTTGCATGCCACATTCCACACGTGAGTATATCATTGCATAATTGTGTCCACTTTCTGACCCAACTACAGCACCGTCATCCGTCTTCACTCTTCTGCAGCATACCCTACTCATCGCTCTCCCATCTTTGCGCCATCTTTTAGCGCAAGTCAGAGATGTCTCAGTGCTGTAGAAAGCATCGTAGCACTATGTGCAAACGCACGAGAGAATGCCCTGCTGACTAAGCTTGGTCCCCCTTTTGCATTCTCCCTTTGGGTAGCGGCTCGCGTGCTCTTAGTGCATGGTTCAACCATAGCCCATCGGGTCGACGAATCCATCAATCTGCTAGTCTCTACCCTACAAGCTATGGGGCAATTTTGGGAAGTGGGAGCTCGCTATGCTAGTCTTCTTTCGCGTGTACTGCAGGAATATCAAGAATCACAACAGACAGCTGGTGTCAACGGCGAGCGCGTTACGCCTTCAACAGTAAAAATACTAGCCGACATGCGCCGCTGCGCTTTCGATCTCGACTTCTTGATTTCTCGCCAACCAAAAACACATCCAAGCCATCAGCCTACCCCTGCCAGGACTCCAGGGCCCAATGAGCTAGAGTATCTTGATGTGTTTGATTTCTTTAACATGCCCAGGCTGCCTGTATCGATAGATAGCGCATCGGCGTACGCAGCGCCTGACGGAACTGCGCAATTGCCTGACGGAACACCAGCCAATGAGTTCAATATCACTAATTATATGGTAGATGCGAGCTCCGATTGGTTTATCAAAAGTGCGACGTGATAGTTGTACCGTTTCACCTTGCTTAAAATTGTCCCCTAGTTAAGCGATTTCGTAAGGGTTCGCTTATACGGGCTCATTATGACTTCACATCAGAAGTTTTTCAATTTGCTTCGTCTGTAAATAACTTAGCAGATACCCCTTCGTTGTTCGGACGGCCTGAACACTTTGCAACATGTGCGGGACATGTTATAATCCATTTCTTCGCACACGAGCTTCTTCGACTTGGCTTGTAGCAAGGATCTTTTTTTTGGACCGATGGCTTGTGAAAATATCGACATGAAGGGTATACACGATAGTGTTCTCCACTGCTTTGATGTAATGGAATAGTTGCTAAAAAGTTTCCACTAGACGTAACCGCTTTCAGCGCGCTGCATCTTCATATCCATAAAGCATCTTGATCACCTTATCCCACTCATCCCTACCATGAAACCGTGCTGTCAGGCCCTTCAGTCCACCTGCGCTATCGCTTAAGTAGGTCGCTTGAGTAGGAACTAGCAATCTCATTAATCCCTAGGAACCTTGCGAATTCTCTATGCAACCTTCCCCAAGTCTCTCGGAGTGTCCAACCCAAATGGTGCTGTTGAGGTGGGTCTGAGCGGGGCTCCACTCACGCCTCCATTCGCTAAGCCACAACGACGGACCACAGCTGCATGGGCTTGCTGCGCCGCGCTGGAACAGACCGCCCAACGCGCGCCCTTCTCGGAGTAGTTCGGTTTAGGGCGCCTGGTTGGGGGTTTTACATAGGAGTAGTGCTCATGTCAGTATTGTCTCGCCATGCTCTGGGAACTATGAAACGTGGTGAAGGTGCAGATATTTCTTTTGGTTCCGAGGCTCAGATGCATGCGGAGAAAAACAAATTGTTTGGGAAAGAGTGCAGATACAATATCTACGAAACGAGAGGCCATCGGCATTGATGGTTGGGTGTAAGTTCAATGTGAGCAACGAGGCTCTATGGCCGCTACATAGGCGTTGAGACGGTTTGCCGTTCAGAACAATAAACTTAATAAAAAGATTATAGATAACCACAGCGTTCTTTATGGTCTCTTTCAATACCATCCAGCTGGTACGTAGCTATATATCTAAAGATAGTGGACCGTGTGCGAAACTTCAAAGCATTTGTGCCTTTGAAGGGCGAAGTACCGTAATTTCCTTAAGTGGGGTGTAGCGTCGGCAAAAACTACCTAGAGCACCGCCCAAGGCGAGCAGACCGCCCTTCAGCCTCCGCCCTTACTATGACTCCGCGTCGATCCACGAGCAAGTGTAGTGAGATCTTAAAGGCGGAGACCAGCCCGGCCTCAGGCGCTTGACTCATCTTCGCTCATTCTCCTCGAGAAACTTCGAGTGCGATACTCGATTTACAAACTGCGCGCCCTTTACACTTATCATCGTAAGCAAGACATGGCTTCGACACAGGGCGGAAACGGTAACTTCGACTTCAACGCGGGCGCTGGTATCGATTTTACAGGTTTCGGGATGCAGCCCGTGGCGTATAATGATTTGAAGGGGCCTTGCGAGGGTAATACCTCCTCGGCTTTCTTCTTTGGCGACGAAGGCATCGATACGGCAAGCAGCACATTTGATCATTCATTTGACTCTATGTTTGCGCCGACTGTTGACATGAACTTCAGCATGGAGCCTCTTGTAAGTGCCCACCATGTCAGTTGCTATGCGACGCAGCAACTGATGACGGAATAGGGTCTGGATAACACCTCTGGGACTGCTTCATGGGGGGACGTGAATAGCACGTTCCCTGCCACGCCTATGACATCTCTTGACTCATTATATACACCTCAATACACATCAACACTGGATAATAGTTCAGCACTGGGTAAGCACCCTTTGCAGCTGGACGTCCAGGACTTCCCACAGGCGAAGCGACATGAAGCTTTCCCCTCTCCTTTCTCCACCGCAACATCCATCACTGGATCGAATTGGGCATTCGACACTCCGTCGGCACCATCAACCTCTGATGTTGGCCTGAGTGATGAAGCAGCAGATGTTTGCGCGACATGGTTCAGCAAGTACAACATCCTACCTAGGTAAGCTCATTCCAAATCGAAAGCTTGCTTTCAACTTAATGGTATTTGGCCATTTGCTGACTTCCATAAAGTGATAGACACATCGACTCTTTAAGCCAGTTGACCGGCGAATCATCCACAGCCATCCGGCATTGGTTCGGTCAGGCGTTGAAGCAGGGCATGAATGGTCACGACTCCGCATACAAGTCTCAGACAGGCTTTACGCAGGAACCACTATTCCATCAGATTCCACAGACCACAACAGAGGTCGCTCCACAGCAGCTGGAGAACACCGAAACTTCATGTAACCACGAGACTCAGACGGCTACTACAACCACGCAGTCTCCATTGCGAGGCGGCAAGAAAGGCTGCAACCCCACGGAGGATCCCGAGCTGCTTAAGCGGGATCCCAATAAAATTTACCAGTGCACAAGGAAGTGCGGGAAGCGATATGGGCGAAAATGTGACTGGAAAAGGAATGAGGAGGAAGGATACCCTTCCAAGTCCTGGATCTGCAGTAAGTCTATGTATTCCTAAAGCATCAGTGGAAAGATCTAGGCTAACAACTTCCTTTAGGCCTGTGCATTAGTGAGGGCGTGGAGCGAGTGAAGCCCTGCTTCAGAAAGTACCATTTCTCGCAGCACTTCCGAAATATCCACCCCAATCTTAACAGCGCCGACTATGAGGAGTCGAGCATCGTACACTCGGACACCTCCTTCCCAAGGAAGTGCGGCTTTTGCACACATCGATTTACCTCGCGCCAGGACCGGATCGACCACATAGCAGAGCACTTCAAAAATGGCAAGTGCATGCTTGATTGGAATGACGACGACGATGACAACAATGACTCTGATAACACGGACGATGATGACAATGATGAGGACCGACCTGATAGTGGTGGTGGTGATTTCGGCAATGGAAAGTCTTTCTTCCCTCCAAATAACGACCAACACGGATCTGGTCCTAAGTCCAATGGCAACGGAGGAAATGGACTTGGTCCACAGCCTTCACAGAATGGATTCTACCAATTCCATATCTCGCAGTTCGCGGACGCCGACACTAGAGGCGCTTCACCTGGAGGAGACCAGCATATCATATCCGACCTTCGACCCACCGATCCAATGTCACAGCTGGTTCCATGCAGCTCAAGATATGAAGAAACCAATACAGCAGGAACAGAGCATACAAGCAACATACATGACAGTAACTGCTCAATCCAAGGCAGTGGCTGCTCAATGCAAGACAGGGACTCGGAGACAACGGAATATGACACACTGGCTTTGGCCGGAGATGTCCTCTCCAAGTCCGTGATTGAGTCTGATTCGCTCCATCTTCCTGGTATACCACAGTATGTTCCTCCAATTGATGGAGATCCATTGCCCGATCGTCTAAGGACGCCTTCACCATTGTCCAATCGTCCAAACAGGCTTCCTCCGTCTTGTCCTTCTACGTCTGAGTCTGAGTCGGTGTCGATGCAACGACAACTACAACGGCAACTACTACGGCAACTAGAGGCATTCTCTAGCCGGCAACTTTTAGGCGCAGGCGGCTTCAGCACGGTCGACGAAGTCCAGCATCGCGAAACGGGACTGCGCGTTAGTCGGAAGACCCTGAAAGCCCTGAAGAGCCGCGACCAGTCAGCGCGTTCCCAGTTGCAGAAAGAGGTGAATGTTCTCCAGAAGCTCCGCCATCCTCACATTATCCGCTTTATGGGCATTTACAAAGATGCCATTCTACTCTCACCCGTTGCAGAAACCACGCTCGCAGTATGGTTAGACAATTTCAAGGTTGATAGACCTCAAGGCCTATCGGAGACAATCATGAAGATGCTCGGTTGCCTGACCTCATCTGTTCGGTATCTCCATGAACAACGACCAATCATCAAGCATATGGATATCAAACCACAAAACGTCCTTCTCGTAATGCAACAAGGCCAAGAGGATCCACATGTCGTGCTTAGTGATTTTGGAATCAGTTCGACCGAAGATGACTCGACCAATTCCAATGGCAAGGCCATACCGCTGACGCGCAAGTACTGTGCTCCGGAGGTTTCTGACGGAACTTCGCGTGACGTCACTGCGGATATTTGGAGTCTTGGATGCGTGTTCCTCGAGATGGCGGCAGTTGCCTTCAGCGAGGATAATCCGCAATGGCTTGAGTTCCGCAAACAGTTTAGTGGTCGTAAGGGCAAGTACTATTGGCAGGATGTTCACGCCCTCCAAGAACTACTGACAAAATCAAACGAGCAAGCCAAGAGTCAGAGGGAAGTCAATGTCGCACGGACAGTCAAAACAATGCTCCGAGCGCAGCCGGATGAGCGCCCTGATGCTGCGGCCCTCGCTATGATTTTCACGCCTGGTCCATGCTGTCTTAGCTGGCCGAACGAAAAGGAGGCATATCCAGGGCCTCATGAAGAACTCCAAGCGGCAGGGTCGCTGTCCAAACAAGATGGCCATGACTGTCATCGAGACAATGTCCACAGCTCGGTCGATCGTGCAAAGCAATGGATGCACGAGTGCGCTGACCATGAAGTTTGTCGTCTGGAATCATCACGATTCAAAAGCCTACCCACCCGCTTGGTTGACCTACAGTCTGAAGGCTCACCTGGTGTTGTTAGAATTGTGGATAGTGCCGACCTGGATCCCAACACAAGCCAAGACTACGTTGCTGTGAGCTACCTGTGGACCGAACATGAGCTCAAACTCTCTGCTTCGCGTCTGTCGGAAATGGAACGGATACTGCCCCTAGAGGAGCTGTCTCCAGCCCTTAACGAGGCCATTGCCAAGGCACAACAATCCGGTTTCCGTTACATGTGGGTCGACTCACTCTGCGTACTTCAAGACTCGGAAAAAGACAAACGACACGAATGTCACAAGATGGCCGACGTGTTCCGCAACGCTGCCCTGACCATGACGCTCCACCAATTCACGAAGAAACAAGGCGGCTCCGAAAGATCGGACCACGGCGGTACAGACGCCGGGCAGACGAGACTCGCCAACAGCCTCCCAATTATCGACTTCTTGACCCCCGGCCTTGCGTACGATACCCGCGCCTGGGTTCTCCAAGAACAGCTCCTCTCCCGGTGCTTCCTGCATCTTGGAGGGGAGCAGTTGTATTGGGAGTGTAACGCCCTCAAAGCATCCGAAACCTTCCCCGCTGGCATAAAGTCCGCTCAAGGCTTGTCCTCGCTTCTCTGGGAGAAGGTACACATGCAGTTACCAGGCCCATTGAGTTCACAACGACATATCGATGACGAGACACAACGACCGTCGATGACGAGAGAGCCAGTTCGTCTACGTGCGAATGATACCCCTACCGTGTAGGCCATATGGGTTGCCGCGTTGCTGAAATGCTTGGGAGAATCTTTTTGTAGCTTATGTTCTTGCAGGCTTAACCTTACAGGAAGCATGATGTTCCTTATGTAGATTTCCTTTAATTGCAATACATGCATTCGCATCACTACCGTGCGAATCTTCTCCGCATTTGCAACGTTATGGGTACCGTGCTCAACCCTACCTCGACGTGAAGCAAGCATAAAACAAGGGACGCTCTCTGCTCACGATATATACATTACTAGCTTGTTGTTATCCGCGTACATGATTTCTTAATCGGCAAAATACCCAAGAGAAACTAATTATCCATAAATTTGTATGTAGGAACGCACCCCGGGTCAGGGCCTCCCTTGAAATCACCTCCAAGGAGTTGGGGGTTACGAGGGTGTGGTTCGCCTTTTGCTTGCGCCTGTCTCCTTGTTGCACCTTTCCCCCTTAGGCTCGTGTTTTTCTGGATAGCGCGAGTTAATAATGGGCAAGACGAATAGCACACCTGGAACGTGCCTCTTGTCAGCCCACGGGGAATTACCCTAGATTTATATATAGATGACGATAAACACATGACACACAGCACACGCAGAATGAATTGATCTTGGGGTATCGTTGAGTCTCATTCATGCCTCGTAGATAAAATTTCAAACTCGATCCCCCTCCCCCCCTCAAAAAGAATCTAAAAAGCTCACGTCTCAGGCCTCACGGCGCCTCGCCTCTCCCTCATCTCCTGCACCCTCCTCCTATCCTTCTCAAACTGCTTCCTCAGGCGTCCCTCCTCTTCTTTCCTCTTCTCGCGATGCTGGAACCGGTAGAACCCATCCATGGTGCCCTTCTTCTTCTTCCGCTCCTCCAGCTCCGCCTGCTTCTGCTGCGCAATCTCGAGCCGAGCAGAAGGCGCGTTGCGTCCTCCGCCGCGCGTGACGGTGATGAAGCCGTCTTCGTCGGGGACCGAGCGGAGGTGCGCGAGACGCCTGTTGCGCTGTGCTTGCTGAGCGTCGAACTGCGCGAGGAAAGCGTTTGTCGAGGATTGTAGGAGCGAGGGCGCGGGATGAAGGAGCTTGAGATGCGTTTTATAGCCTGCAAGATTCCGAAGTCAGTCGCCAGCACATCCCAAACCAAACCGAAAAGAAAAAAAAAAATCCAAAGAACAG
>Ga0247757_10001062_pt1 | contig 19993 bp, 14 predicted proteins | sample UWRJL126311R4_FD_180929 | JGI IMG/M metagenome (GOLD analysis project Ga0247757, IMG submission 180929) | Plant litter microbial communities from Arlington Agricultural Research Station in Wisconsin, United States - UWRJ-L126-311R-4 | ecosystem: Environmental > Terrestrial > Plant litter >... | reverse complement strand
TCACGATAGCGATAGTAATCAACAAGTCCTGAACGTTTTCCTTTGGTTTCAGAGAGTCACCCTCATTGTCCTAACACATCACACTTGAATATTTCAGTGACGTGAATTGATCACATTTTCATGATTCCAGGGACACTGCTAGGTATCTAAACCCCAAATTGTCCATTGTCAATACTCCGATATCATACCATTTCTTTTATGATGCATGTTCCAGAGTCGTGTCAGTATCCCGCCATTGAAGAGACCTAACACCCATAACGAAGTGGAAATAAAGGTCCCGCTTGCTGCTGTGCTTCACTGTTTCCCCACATGAACAAAAGCGCTTAGTGGTGGGCAGCGCGCCTCGACTCAGCGATAACCTTGGTCATCTCATCAACCTTCCTCTTAGCACGGCCGAAGGTACCGAGCTGTCCAGTCGTTAGTGTACATGTTGGCTTAGTCGTAGAGGAGCGGGTAGCGTAATAGGTATCGTGCAGAATATGACGTACCCTCTTCTTTGCGAGACGGCGGGCACGCTTATCCTTGGCGTTTCGGAGCAATTCAATAACACGCTTCTCATATCTGTGCAGGTGTAAGTAGGTGGAGAGCTTTCCATAGAGTGGTAATATTTACGGGGCAAGTCTGCACACAAGTTAGCGAATATTCAATCAATTTCCATATTCTACAACAGGGACTGATCGCTTGGATAGATGATTGTGCGCAGGCGTACACTCTCACGGCTCCAGTAGATCTATCGCGTGCGTTCAGGGCAGGGTGTAACGTACCCAGCAACCTCACGGGCAATCTCCCTTACGAAAGCGGTCCTCTTAGAGAGAAAGCCCTTCCTCCGTGAGATCCGGGCGGTGGGGGTCCTGGGGGTGACCTCTGAATCTGAGTATTAGTATACGGCCGCTCGAGATCGAATTATTTCGCATTTGGGGAATACGCACTGTGGCCGGCGTTGATACCAACGATGAGGCCTGTCATTACATTAGAATCGCGCATTGGAGCTTTTAAGCACTGTTTCGCATACCAGACTTTTGCTGCACGTCCTTGGGCATTTTGGCGGTCGTGTTGTCGTTGAACTGAAGTTTCGGAGAGACAGCGTTCGATAATTCGAGTGGGCTCGGTTGTGGGTGGTGCCAAGAGCGCTAGCTGAATTTGCTACGTCACGTGTTTCTCGGCAAAGGTCCTGAAGTCCTATCACACTATACAGGGCCTCCATACCAGATTCGTCATTTGTGTAATCAGATGCTTGATTTAAACATCTGATTACAGTACAGAAGAAAGACTCTGAGATAGTTATCGCTCGCCCGTGTCTGGGGCTCAATTTGTATGATGTTAGGTCATCGCAGCAAAAAGCTCCTACTTTTGCGTGCTTGGTACCATGCATCACATGGTTGCATGCATCCCTTCTTACGCCTTTTTTTTAGTTTATACTGGAGCCTTTTGTGTTTCGTAAAGCTTTTGTTTCTAGAGACTTATTGGAGCCCAGTTGTACCTGACGATATGATGGTGGTCCCTGACGATCAATCTCTTGACGAATGGACTGGGACAGTGTCGTTTACAGTAGGGCTCTACGGTGGCTACTAATGATAACGGGCCGCCCCTCGACGCGCATCGCATCGACGCCGACCTATTTAGAAAAAAAAAGCAAAAAAATCATAATTGTATTGTATAACGTAATTTGAGATTATCTGCATCCAGTGAAATTGTGTTCTTTAGCGGAGTATAAAATTAGAACCCAATATTATAGGTGAGACCTTGTCCCTCGATTCGATACCCTTTATAACAATTCTCCGAGAGGGTCATTGTACATTGTTTTTTTCATTCTTGGAATCATACATAGAACGTGGACTTACGTCCTACACAAGGAAAAGAATCTCAAGATAACAGTGTTTCCCCTGTTATGAGGATAAGATGAAAACAGCTGAGAGGTTTTCATTTACAGGAAATAACCTTAACCAAAAATATGTGCATAACGCCTTAATCATATTTTATCCAGCGTTTTGCACTGTGCCAAGTCCTCACTATCTGCCGCTTTCGCATTCTCGCGAGAGGCACGCGATCTTCATGATTGTAACAGAAACAACTACATGGTGCTGTTTAGTGCTGGGTCATCAACCCAATAGGACTAACGCCATGGCTATGTAACCTGAATGCCTTCCTTGTCCTCCCGTCGACAAGCTATCGGATTGTTGTTAATCAGACTTCCGTCTCTATGCCCTGGCCCGCCCTGTCATTATGCTTGAACAATCCCTCCACCTTGTTTTCGCCCCTCTCCGCAAGATGCTTCAAATACGCTAGTGTCCTGGGTCCTTTCCACTGCATGATACCTCTATTTTTCCTATGTAGCTGCTTGCTATGCTGCTTGTAGTCTTTGATCTGGTCAACAGTGCCTCGCTTTCCATCGCTATCGAGACTGGAATTCGAGCTTGGGTGTAAGACGCCCGGCAAAAAGGACTCGTCGCCCGACGAATCAGAAGACGAGGTATCCGATTCATTTGCATCTTCCCCGCCATCATCCCAGTCCATCTCGTCGTTGTCGTGGCACGTATCTAGAACTTGTATTACGTCGCCGATGTGGCGGTCTTTCTTTGCGAGCGCTTGATGATAGCCTGAGAGGCCGGACCAGAAAGCCATTTTGAGTTCGATTTCACCTACTTTTTCGCCATATTTTTCAAGGACATTGTTTTGGGCGCGCGACAGGTCGCCTTTCCAGACAGCGAGGCGAACAGTCTGTTCCTCATTGTCGGGTATGTCTTTAAGCCAAAGTACGCAAAAGGCTGGCGTGCGGTCGGCCAGTGCAGAATTTTTACGGAACTCGACGATGAGGGTGGAGGCGTAGCGCTTACGCACTGGCAAGCGGATAGTGCGATTTTTCTTAGATTTCCAAACAATGTGCCCATCCATCTGATTCAATTCCCCGTCTTGGGACCCTGAATGAAGTTTGCCACGAGCAAGTGTTGTACGGATCTTCATTCGGAGATTTTGCAGATCTTTGGGGATGTCGATGGCTTTGACGACGGGTTTAACGTCCAATGTGCCATATTCCCAACCTAGAAGGTTTTGTGAAGCCTGCAATTGCACAGATCGAAACACAATTGAGATACGAGCACGGCCATAGCCGACACCACCAGATAGGGGAAAGTAGGCATTGAATTGGCTGCGATGTTTGAGAACTCGGGAAAGCGGTAAATAGATAATTCCCAGAAGAGCGTCATCTTCATGTACACGTTGATCGCGCACAGAGATGTGAACCTCTGTGTTGCGCCAGTCGCGAATAAAACGCTCACAGCCTGCATTGAAGAAAGGCTTAGAGTTCTTAGGTTTAGTCCGGGTTTTGAACACCTTCTGATGATTTAGGATGATGGTGCAATATGCTGAAGGTAGATCATCACCTTCCTCCTCTTCTTCGCTGGCGCTTTCTCCTTTTGAAGCTTGATTTTTGTTGACAGCTTCAAGTTCCAGGCCAGTAATTTGATGGATCTGCACACTGAGGATACCCGAAGGATAATCTTGTGGTGGAGGAGACGCGACGATGAGCTCATCTTGGCGAGCCTATATATTTGATCAGCGGCATTCAATATGCATTGATGCGGTGTTATTTACCTTAAAGTCTTGAGTCTTCTGTTGCTCAAGTTCGTCAGTCTCATCCTTGCTCGCTTCACGGAGTTTGCGCTCGCTTTGCTCATGAACCTTCTTCCTAAGCTCTTCGATGGTTTTGACGTCTGGATCCCGATCCTGAGCCGTAAGCTGGTCTTTAGTGATTCTCGTCTTCGAAAAATATCCTACACTCCAGCTCAGCTTCCCTGGCATGCCCTCTCCAGCTTTGAGTGATTTGAATCCGTCTTCCCGATCATCCATTTTTCCGTTGGTCGTATTTTGTTTCATTAGCTGTTTGACATCCACTTCGATGCGGCCAAGGTCATCATCAGCAGTCATACGATCGGCATCCCATAGTTGGACTCTTAATCTCTCGTCGACATTCAGTTCCTCCGGAGACACGAGCAAAAAGCAAGTCTCATACCAATGAGGCTCCATGTTATTCCGTAGTACTCGTGTTGACCACATCGGCTTGCCGAATTTTGCCCAACCAACGCTCACGTAGGGATCAGCCGAGCCGGACTTAATAGGACCGAAGCCAGCATCCCCTTCCTTGAAATCAAAGGCGTGCTTGATGGTGACCATGATGACTCCGCGTGCATTTGTGTCTTTCTTAAAGTCATCTCCCATGAGCATATCTTTGAGGTCAAGTGTGAGCGATTTTGGTGCTACATATTCGGCCATCGCCGCATCTACAGAAGATTGGACGAATTTAGAAATGAGCGGTACATCCATTAGATTAGGGCCTTGTTTGATAAGTGGAACACATGAGAGATCCACTTTTGGTTGACCGAGGAAAGTAAATGTACAAAGAGAAAAGAAAGGTGGATCTGGCGTGAGCTGAAGGCGCATGCGCATGACGCCAATGAAACCCTGAAGCTCAACCCATACAGCTAGAACTTATTAATTGATTTGTCTTGAACGGGATCACTCAACTTACGCAGCTTGATGTTCGAAGGCATATAGAAGGCCAAGTAGAGGTGTGCATTCTTTGCACGGTCCTTCATGCGTTTCCTTCCAGTGGACGGTCTGTACGCAAACGCAACCTCAACGTTGATGAAATCCCCTTCCTCAGCTTCCATACCTTCGGCAATACCATCGTCTTGACCGTCTTCGTCTTGGTCTTTCTGAACGGGGTCATCCTTGACCTCTCCCTGACCCGGAATAGAACGGTCGCTATGCTCCTTGCCAGTTTCATTGCTGGTCTTAAGCTTGCCATCTTCGCCTACGGACTTGGCTGCAGCCCCCGTGGGTAGCCAACGAACGCCAAGTATACGTAGGGACTCACTTCCCTGGCCAATATCATCGACGGAGACCATACGGATCATTCTAGGCAAACTGGCTTGCATGACATCCTGTCCTTGTTAGTCTTTGCTTTTCCTTCAATAACGTCTGCTCACCTCAAGGGTATCAGAGACACTTGTAAACAAATCAGGATTGATCAAAGGCCAAACGGATGCTAGCACTGAGTTTAACCATTGAGCACTCTCGGCGGTACTGGTCTTGGCAAGTTTCCTGCCTTGCACCCTCTCCGCTTCCCAGACCTCGGTCTCCCATATATCATTGATCTTATTCTCCGTCCATTGGCGCATGCCTAGAAGTACACCTCCAGAAACTCCGAGGCAGACCAGAATTTCGACCACAGTAAAGAATGCCTTTGACCATCCAGTAGAGTTACGGGTAAGTTGAAAGAATGCAACCACTGCTACCAGGCTTCCACTGACGATGCCCAAACCAACTGTCATAGATTTTTTGTACACATCAGTTATGCCGTCCCGGGTCACGGCGAGATCTGGAGGCGGAAAGAGAGCCTTCATGCTGGCGTGGGCGTCCTGTGCCTCTTTCTCTTCCCGCTGAAGCTGCCCATCACTTTTATTCATAGCAGCGGCGCCGGTGGCGGATCTCGGCTCGGTGCCTGGAGGAGGGCCATTTTGAGGGGTCATTTTCAGGTCCTTATCCGTATAGTCATGGATGGTTACCGGGAGATGTGTGACTGGGTCCGTAACCTCTCTCTCTGTGCCGTCTGCGCTCCACTTCTTCATGGATTTGCGGGCCTTTTTTGGATCCGACTCGTTGAACATTTTTTCTGTTGTATCCTCAGGCGCACCCTCATCCTCTTCGTCGTCGTTTCCATCCTTGCTCTTCTTCGGTTGTATGCGCCCGGCATGATCATCCGCAATGTCCTCCTCACCCCCCACAATTTTGTTCTCTGCTTTATATGGCTGTGTACTCTCGTTTGGGTTTACCGCTTCTCTTCCGTGTCGAAGCGCGGTATACGCATCTGTGAGCCGGTGGGCCTTGCTTCGATCGTCTTCTCCCTCTTCAGTGCCGTATTGTTCTTCTCGCTCTTGTTTCTCTTCGCGATATTTCTGAACGGTCGGAATAGGATGATGTGACGTGTAAGGGGCCTTATGCTTCCGCTGGGAAGCATGAACATCATCCACGCCTGACATGGCGGACGGCTTGCTGAGCGGGAGAGTTAGACGCGAGCTTGATACAGCCTGCAGCCCTTGAGGAATCTATGCGATCAGCTAGTCAGAACTTCCCCGGCGGGCAAGTGTAAATCAGGAACGTCGTTATCGAGTGCAAACGAGGGACAAGCAGTACACTGAAAGATGGAGAGGCAGAGTAAGAGCAGAAGTGTTTCAAATTGACGTAGGACCAGCTCTACGGACAAGTTTCTTGGAGCTCACGCTGATGACTGAAATCCCCACTTTCCCCCTTGCAATGGCACAGTCAAGCAGTGGTGGTGGGCCGTGTAGCCGTTCCACCCAGCCAACCCGCTGGCAATGACGTCGAAATCAGGGTCATGCCCTGGCCAAAAACGCTGGGCTGCAGCCTAAAACTCCCAGGTTAATCCCCGCTCACATGCGGAACACCAGTTCAGGTGCTCTAAAGACAACGCGATAGAAACAAGAACACACAAGACCGGTGCCTTTTGCTAATTTATATACAAAATAGCACATGGATCATTAGGTCTGCAAGACAGCACGTGTTGCTGCGCTAAGCCCTACCACTAGCTTGGCCCCGGGTACCAGTAAAGCGGCCGAGGCTCGCTCTTGTCTAGTGCGGAGAGAGACCTCGGAGGACGACTAATCCGTTTGTTATCCCACGACCATGTAGCTGACCATGTAGGACTGGTCCCCTTGTGGTCAATCCCGAAACACAACAATCTAGAGCTACAATGCCGTCGTCGTGGGAGGCAGCAACAGCTGTCCGCAAGCTCGATGCGGCAACATACGAATGTACTCTGCAGGACGACTGGTGCATTGGTAGCGGTACGTTTCAGCTCGTGGTAGTAGTCCTGATCCACACTGACCAAGGACAGTGCCTAACGGCGGCTATGTAACCGGTTGCGTACTCGAAGTTGTATCCCTGCACTTCGCCACTGCCCTGGCCAAGCAGAACCAGCCCCATACCATTGCCCTGCACATTGAATTCCTTCGCAGAACCCAAGCTGGCCCAGCTACCTTCAAGGTCGAGGATGTTAAGCTTGGTAGACAGACATCGATAGTGCACGTACGCATGTATCAGGAAGGCCGCAACGAGGTCATCGCATATGTGACCAACTCGAACATGGATACGGAGAAGGGAGTGGGCTTTGATACCGGGTATAGGCTGCACCCCGCACCTCTACCAGTCGATTTGAACAAACTGGAACAGAATGCGGATCCGAATTGGAAATGGCAGGACAAGATGCCCTTCGCGGACTTCCGGAAGGCTTCAAACAGAGTCAAGTGGTTCTTCCCGCGGACTGGACATGCTCTGCCCAATACGAGAGACGAATGGCTCTGTTTCGCCGACGGGACCAGTTTCACAAACTCATCGATTGGATTCGTTGCTGACATGTTTCCTCAAATCGTGGAATCATATCGGGTCCAATCGCAAGGTCCCTTTTGGTATCCCACTCTGTTGCTGAACCTGGACGTCAAGAAGACGTTGCCAAAGGAAGGCTGTAAGTGGCTTGCCATAAGAGTGCAGATGAAACAAGTGAAGAACGGCCGGATGGACCTTGATGTGCACGTGTATGATGAGCATGGGGACCTGGTCGCTCTGAGTCATCATGTCGGCTTTGTATTGAGTGCTGAGCGAAACATCGCGGCGAGAAGGAAGCCGGACACGAAGATGTAGATAAGACAAGTAGAACAACTACAATACCCATGCTCAATCTTGTACGAAATTCTGTTAATCTCTCAATAAGCACTACAACATAGTCCATAGATTTCCTTCTGATGCCCAGCGCCCCAACGGGTACCTCTAGAATCAAAACTCTATAAACAATACGGAAGGTCCCTCTGTGTACGCAAGAAACAGGCGTAAAGATCAGGCTGTGAGCTGGATAAGCGTTTTGTCCTGTGTATAAGGAACGCTACGTGCCCGATGAAATTCGTTACTACCTGTGTCCTTTAAATGGATTTCTTGATGACAAAGAGCAACAAGAACACAGGTAGTTGGTCAGTTTTCTTCCCAATCGTTGTTATGTTGCTACGGCGCACGGCTACCCTGCCTAGGCATTCACCCCCTCATGTGACCTTGTTTGCTGCCTCGCTCGCACGTCCCAACGCCCCAGCGGGTTCTGTGTCACTCCAGAGCGCCGCCCACACGCTTTGACAGAGTCAAGTATATATATTTTAATTTTCAAACGAACTTTCGCCTTCGGGCATTTGGTCAATTTGAAACGATACAGAGAAGATTAGCATGGCCCCTGCACTAAGGATGACACGCATAATCAAAGAGCGCTACCATTTTTTTTTCTTTTTGCGTGTGTTCGATTCGTACTCTGGAAGTCTTTCCTTTTTGCAATTTTATTTAGTTGCTGAGCGTGGGGAGTGAATGGCTGGGCACTACGATAGAGAATGGTTATTGGCCTCTCACTATACCGGACAAGACAACAACGTCTTTGCTTCGAGTCTGTTAAATCAGACTGATTCTTACGTATCCGTGTTTTTTATAGTAGCTACTCATCAAGCTGATGATACCGGAGTCGCAAAGGAACATGTTAATGTCTCTTCCTGGAATTAACGACAGTACGCAATGTCAACTATCTATATCGCACGTGAAAAGACATAATGTTAAAAAAAAAGCATGACAAAATGAAATTCAAGAGTACACATTGGCAGGTGTTCATCATGAGCGAGTTGTTTCACGTGTGTAGTTGTTTAAAACATACAAGTTGCTAGTACGGAAGATTCGACGCAAATTTCACTGGGCGCCAATGGTATGCTACGCTAATCCTACAGCCATTCATGCAACCCAAAAAGTACCACTTTAAAAACCCTCTTATGCTACGAACATGTTCAATTGTTCGTCCCTTCGAAGTACGGTTTGAATCTCGGCTCGTTCTGCAGCCCACAGTCCACTACACAGTTGTAGCAACTTATTAAAAGCTTTGGAAATTTGGTCGACCAGTACCTCAGGTATCCGTGCGGTAGGGGTCCGACCTTTGCCTTCACACTCTCGTCCATATCTTCATAATGGTTCTTCTTGTTGCGTAGAGCACGCAAAAGATCTAGCATTTTGTCGCCCGTGTACTTGCGCTGCTTGCCCAATGAGGCGATGAAGCCATGGTCAAGTTTTGCGAGGAAGTTGCGTTTCTTGTCCAGAACTTCAACGCTCCACTCTTCGAGTGCGTAGAGATCCCTTGATGGTGGGTCTCGAGGCTCGCGCTCCCAATGGTCCGAGCAGTCACAGAGGAAGGTGAGGCGCTTCTCGGCGGACCAGAAGAAGGGGTGATTCATTACCTGGGCGGCTGTTGGACGGTCCTCAGGGCGATTTTCAAGCATCCACGAAATTAGGTGGATGGGTTCTTCGGAGTCGTCACCTAAACTAAGCTGTTGGAAGCTAGCCTTGTTCTTCTTGATGTTATATTCGCGCATCTGTGCCCAGCCCTCGTCGTCATCGAAAGGGTGAAAGCCATTGGTAAGAACGTAGAAAAACACACAACCAAGAGAGAAGATATCAACAGCTCGCTTAACTCCTTGAGAGACAGGATCGGTTGAGTTGGACGACTCGCGGGAATGACCAGTGGAACTGCCGAACCCTATATCTTTGGGTTGTAAAATAAGCTCAGGGGCCTTCCATCCCACGGTTCCAGCGTTTCCAGTGGTGCCTATCAAAGTACTCATATTATCAGGCAGCGTTTTGCATAGTCCAAAATCCGAAATGACAAGACGGGGTCCATTCTTTTGGTTTCGCTGGGGATAAGCAATCAGAATGTTCTGAGGCTTGATATCGCGATGGATGATCCGTAGGCTGTGTAGATGGTGAACACCCTCAGCCAACTGGTGCAGGGCTCGAGAGACATTGCTGTTGATCTCGTTCACTAAGCGTAACTGAGTTGAGGTCAAATCGTCGCCAGGCCTTCCATCTCTGTACAGATCGAATAGACTAGCTTGACAAAGTTCAACGGCAATATAAAGGAAGTTTTCATCTTTTTCGTCATCGAAATAGCGAATCACGTTGGGGTGTAGGTCGCTTTCTTGGAGTAGTTTGACCTCCTGCTCAGCAAGTCCAAAGTATTGGGGCAACATGCGCTTAACAGCTACATCGCGATCCTTGGTATTCGAGTTAGAATGCGGGCCTGTTTTTTTGTTGATTTATATAACTTACATTCCACTTGCCCTCAAAGACAAAAGTACCACCACTGCCATTACCTAGGACACGGTCGAAATCGATGGTCAACTTGCCTATCTTCTTGATGTTTGACACATCTTGCACGTCGTCGCCATTTACAATAGTGGCTTCGTCGGGATGCATAGGAGGTGTCTGATTGAGTTGCTTTGCGGCCTCCACAATCTGATCGATTTCGTCACCCTCCTTCGGCTTGCGGTTGCGGCTCTTCTGACCTCCTCGTTTCCCTCTGTGTGTTTTCTTCTTCTTTGGGGTGAGTAGCGCCCCACTCTGATCTTGGGGGTTATCCTCGACGCCATTTATTTTTGCTTGTACAGTATCTTCCAAAGTCAGACTCTCGCTCATCTCAGTTCCAGCCTCGGTCGTTGATGGTGCCTCGATTGTGGTTGTTCTCGAGAGGGTGAGATCTTCTTCATCGTCGATAGGCACATCAAACTTAACTTTCTTCTTTTCTGTCTCCTCAGAGGTAGGTGTCATGTCTGGAACTATGTCCTGTACAATTTCTTGTTCCGGTTTAGATTCCACTTTAGGTGCCTCAGCTGGTGGATCAACAGCAACAATGACCTCAGGTCCTCGATCAGGAGCAAATGGCTGTTCCGCGTCTGTTGATTTGATAACGTTTTTGGCAAGCCACTTTCTGAGGGGAACATCATGTCGTACATAGGCAATCGCACATAGGAGTAGAGCGAAGAGCATCGGAAGTGAGAGCACCGTCCAGCGAAGTGAGTGAGCCTCAATGGCCTTTTTTGGCTGAGGGTCAGAAGGCTGGACGGTGGGATGAGCCACAGGGATCTCTGCCGGAATGGAGACACCATGGTCGCCGCTGTTGCTATGTGTGGGTCCAGCTATAGCACCAAATGTAGGAGGGGGTTCCCTTAGATAGTCGAGGACGTGAACCCCTACAAGACCGTTGCGTTCCGGGAGAATATGTGGATCATCCCAATTCACATAATCGTTGTGCCTGTAACATGAGGCTTGCGGAGCGTTTTTGGTCACGGCCGGGTAGTTTCTTTCAGACATGGCATACCAACTGCCACCATCGGTAGTGTTCAGCCACACATGCTTGATACTATCCGGCTCAATATCGCGACCTGGTGGCTGAGGGAGTAGGACTAAGGCTGGGTCAGGATCCTCATCATCATTCCTGCTAGCGATGTCGAAGACGCGTGCGACTGGATAGTTCAGGAACTTCCTGTACACATGGTTTCTGACCCAATTGCTTCGCCTGTGATCGTATGCAAATAGCTCACCATTGTATCTGCTGTGAAGGTACAATTCGTCCATGGGTTGGTGATACTGCGACTGAAGGTCTCGGTCTCGGTTGTTGGGGGTCCATTCAGAATACTTGATGGTGCAGATGTGGTCACCAGTGTTTTTGTTATGAATGGTGACGATATACTCGGTCAAACCAAGATTGAAGTAGCCCCTGCACTCACGCTGCTCATTGGTAAGGAAGTATTCCGGGGCTTGCGTGTGGCATCTCTCGGGGTCGTCGATGCTCATCGACCCGCTCGGACTGAAGCTCTTGGTGACCTTGCCCTCACGGGCATCGACGACAAGCATCAAGCTTCTCTTCTCTGCTGTGTAGACGACGGGTGGATCTTCGCTCGAGTAAGGGTTCATGTCGTCTGTCAGCTGCTTGACAGTCAAGTCCAGGCTCTGGAGTACAGGATAGGGGCCCGGAGTAAGGATGTAAAGCGCGCCGTCCTCTTTGGGCTCAACGATCCAAAGGAAGTGCTTGTTACGCCAGGCATCAACGGGATCGGTGTTGTTGGGTGTGCTGTAAATTGTCTCGAGCATGGGCTTGCCCACATCGAGCTCCCACATGGGGTCACCGGTGTATCTGCTTCGCGCGTGAATGTGGCCATCGACAGTCACGAGAAGCACAAAGTCCTCAATTTTCCAATCGTGGATGGAGCGCGCTCTCGACGGCGTGAGGCCATTATTGGAGGCAGCGTTCGGACCAGGATGGGCTCTGACAGCGTTGTCGGCTGGAGCAGAGGAGACAGTTGCTACTGCGAACTCGTTGGAGGCTTGGATGGGAGTGTGGGAACGCCGCCCTGCGGCTTTGTCTAGCCGGCCATGGCTGGGAGGTAGAATGGTGTGCACGCCGCCGGGCTCGCGGGGGGAGCGGCCATGTGCACGTTCCTGCGGTTGCTGCTGCTGAGCGGCCGCAGAAATCCATGGGAGGACGAGGGCGAGGCTTAGAAGTTTGGTACTGAAGGCCGGGCCAGCACCAGGCGGCCGGCGTCGCGGCATTGTGGGGGTTGGGGACGACCTGTTGATGCGAGTGCAGCCCTGTGTAGGCCTAAGGCGGGAGGAGATGGGGCATCAGCAGAGGAGTGAAGGGCAGATGGAGGTGGACGAGGTCTGCAGCATGTGCCGGGAGAATAATCGACAGTGGAGGGATTCGCGAGACGAGAGGGCGGGGAAGCAGCTGAGAAAGGTGCCGAACGCCGCCCCCTGGGAACGCGAGCAGCGTTACGAATCGCTGCAGCGCTAGGCCCAAAGCTGTCGTCTGCGCCGCACGGCGTAAGGCTGAGTAGACGGATGTGCGTGTGGGAGACTGAGTGCGGTGGTGAGAGGGTTGCTGTAGTGCCGGGAAGAGAGTTTAGAAGAGGGCCGGACTCGTCCGGGGGGTGAATTAAGCCAGCCTGAGTTGCCACCTCTCTCGAGTCCGCCAGCCCCCTCCCTCGCCCAGGGCTCTTCGTATATTTCTCCGCCTCTTTTATTCATGGCTACACATCCCTCGTATGTGCCCATCCGTTGTGCCGTCACATGCTGGCCAGAGCACACGATCCCCAGGGCATCGTACGTCGTTGCACTGTGGGATGACGCCAGGCCTAATCTACAGCAGCCCGATCGGGCAGAGCGGCTTCGAGCAGGCAGGCAAATCTTGTCCGTCTCAGGTGAGACCGTGGTGGAGGGAGCGGCCTTCAGCCAGCAGAAGCGCTGAGGCCAGAACTCTGGATGAAACCAATGGCCGTCTTGGACGGCTGCTCTGTGCCCAACCGCCGCGCGACGTGCTTGCGCCATCTTATCATTCCCTCTCATATGTCCAGGTAGAAATAGGTATAACTAGGCAGAAAAGGACTGCTGCTGCGCTGACATGCACGCGCGCTTACTGTGTCGTGCGCATATGTACTGTACATACACGCAGGCCCCCTAGCAGGATGCACATCATACAAGCATTTTTACTTTTTACGGCATGCTTACACAGTACCGTACCGCTTCTGCATTCATTATTCGTGCCCGGTTAGACTAGGGCTCTATCTGTTCTGTCCAGTTTTCAGTGTCCAGTGCCCAATACCTAGTGTCCGAGCCGTGGCTGCACCATGGGCCCCTATCCCTCTCACATGCGCTCTCGTCTCCGTGGAGCGCTGCGTATGATGTTGTCCACCCGCAAGAGCAACTGTGGGCGTTTAGTACGTTTCGACTTATGCGTTAGCGAACATGGGGATGCACATACCTCCGCTGCCTCAGAGGCCGAGGAAACAACCGCACGCTTCAGCTTGTAGCTCTCAATGACCCCAAGCTCCCGCATGTCTGCAATCCCCCCACCAGGCGTGAGAAGATCCAGCCCAGAGGTGGTCAAGCCTGAATATACGGCTTTCCGCAGCCGCGTCACGAGGTCACTCGAGTCTAAGCCGGCATTGTCTGCTAGGATCGTGGGTAGCTGCTGTAGAGCCTTCGAAAATGACTCTACGGCAATGGCCTTTTTGCCCGCCACATTCTGCGCAGCCTCTGCCACGGCCTTGGCCATATTCATCTCTGCGCAGCCTCCACCCAGCGTCGTCCTGGGCTCCTTGACTGTCTGTGAGAGCACGGCCAGGGCGTCGTGAAGCGATCGCTCAGCCTCATCAAGAAGCTGTTCCGTGGCCCCGCGAAGCACAATCGTACATGCCCTACCTGCTGCAACACCCGAGAATCGGATCAGCGTGTCCTCACCGATGATCACTTCCTCAATCAGGTCGCAGTGACCGAGCTTGACGTTATCTGGGTGGTCAAATGTCGATGTGATCTCGCCTCCTGTGACCAAAGCTAACCGTTCCACACCATCGAAGTCTGCATGCTCAATAGAGCAGATGCCTGCGTCCGCAAAAAGCTGCTCGGGCCAGTTGTAGATCAGCTGTCGGTTCACAAAGCAATTGATGCCATGGGCCTTGATACGCTCGACCTTGGCCTTCATCTTCTCGCGCTCCGCCTTCTCTAGGTCTGCCAGTGCGCCTGTCGAATCGACCTTGACCCTCGCACCGAAAATCTTGATCTTGTCAGTGTCCATTGCCGTGTTTGCGACGAGGATTTTAGCATTCTCTATCCGCTTGGGCTGGTTGACGCCAAACTTCTTGTCTAGAATGAATCCTTCGTCCAGATACGAGTCCTTGAGCTTTCCTCCCGCTTTCTTGATGATTTGGATGTGGGTGAGGTCGGTTGAGCCCTTCATCCTCAGCACCGCGTCGACAGCGAGCTTTGCAAACTGTGTCCGGTCCTGGCTTAGTACTTTTGAGCTTAGCGTTGTCCGCGCAATGGCCTCGAGATCTCGTCGGAAGGCCTCTTCGTTCTTGCTATTGTCGGTAGCCAGCTTCTCCAGCGCCTGCAGGGCTGCGGAACTTGCTATCCTATAACCTTCGATGATGGTCTGCGGGTGTATTTTTTGGTCCACAAGCTTCTCAGCCTCGCGAAGCAGCTCCGCGGCCAGGACGGTGACAGATGTAGTGCCATCTCCCACCTCATCATCCTGGACTTTGGAGATGTTCACTAGTACTTTTGCGGCTGCGTTGTCGAGGGCAATGGCTTTGAGGATCGTAGCTCCGTCGTTGGTAACCATGATCTCACCGGTCGAGCTATTTACGTATAAGTGAGGGGTGCAAGCAACGTACACGGAGTTGCAAACACATACGCGGACTGTAATATCTTGTCCATGCCTTTGGGGCCCAGTGTGCTCTTGACGAGATCGCCCACAGCGATGGCGCCCACAAAGGCTGAGAGACGCGCATTCTCGCCCTTTTCCTCTGTTACGTCTTCGGCGAAGATCTGGGTGGGGTTTTGGTACGACTGGAGAAGTATCAGTACAATATCCTCATATGCATATATGTGGCCTGGGGACTATACCATAGTGGGTTCTAGGGCGCAGACAGCAGATTCAGTGTATATGTGTATGTGTGCTGCTGCCGTGCCTCTGGTCGTGGTGCCTGGCGACGCGAGCTTTTTTTGAAACTTGCCCGCCGCCCGCACACTTGCATGGAGCTTTGCACGGGCCAATCATCGCCGCCAAGCAAAGACGAGCTTCAGTGTCTACGCCCACTGCTGCCACCACAGAGCTGCGTCCCTGGTCCACTCTTCGCTCTGGGCCCTCTTCTCGACAAACCTCCTTCACAAGCCCGATAGAGCATCGCATTGCCTCTACCGGGGGCTCTTGTTCGTCATGTCGAAACGACCGGCTCTCGAGCCTCTCGAAGACATGATGGGCGCGCCATCGCCAGCTTCCAAACGGGCCCGCGTCGAGGACGAGTACCCGCAGACATCTAATTCTGCTCGTGGCGCCTCACACGATCGCTTCGCGGCTCCGCAGAGGCAGCACTACGGCCACGATCAGGAGATGGTTGACTCTCCAGGCGCAGACGCGGAGGAGCATGCGGAGGACGATGACGAACCCGTAATCGGCGTACCAACACGACAAAATGCACCCGACGCCGGCTACACCGATCTCTATCTCGACACGATAAATCGCAAGCTGCTCGATTTCGATTTCGAGAAGCTGTGCTCCGTCACACTCTCCAACATCAACGTCTATGCCTGCCTTGTCTGCGGAAAATACTTCCAAGGACGCGGGCCCAAATCACAAGCTTATTTCCACGCCCTGGATGAAGATCACCATGTCTATATTAATATGGCAACCAAGAAGGTTTATGTTCTCCCTGAAGGATATGAGGTCATATCCAAATCACTTGACGATATCAAATTCGTCGTGGATCCACGGCTCAGCAAGGCAGAAGTGGCCTGCCTAGACAAGGAGACCAAAATGTCTTGGGATCTGTCGAATAGAGAGTACATACCAGGTTTCGTGGGCATGAACAACATCAAGGCGAACGATTACTTCAATGTAGTCATACAGGCACTGGCACATGTGATCCCACTACGCAACTACTTCATGTTAGAGGACCTGTCGACTCGACCTCAGCTAGCCCAGCGCTTCAGTACATTGGTCCGCAAAATATGGAACCCGCGCGCGTTCAAAACCCATGTTTCGCCGCACGAGCTGCTCCAGGAGATCGCGCTCCGGTCATCGAAGCGTTTCACTCTCAGTGACCAGTCGGATCCAGTGGATTTTCTCTCCTGGTTCCTTAATAACCTTCATCTAGCAGTAGGAGGCTCCAGGACTAAGCCGGGATCTAGCATTGTTCAGAAAGTGTTTCAGGGCACGGTCAAAGTTGAATCACAAGAGATAACGGCACGCGCGGATGCTGGTGATCGCTTGCGTTTTGAAGATGCGGCTGTGAAGACCGAGGTCAACAAGTTCCTAATCCTCAACTTGGACCTACCGGCGGCGCCCTTGTTCCAAGACGAGTTAGAGAAGAACATTATCCCTCAAGTCCCCCTTACCACTATTCTCAACAAGTACAACGGGATTCAGCCGCAGGAGAAGATGAAAAACCGCGTGCGGTACCGACTGGTTCACCCACTGCCTCCTTACTTGCTGTTTCACATTAAGCGTTTCAGTAAGAATAAGTTCGTGTCGGAGCGTAACCCCACTATAGTCACTTTCCCGGTCAAGTCGCTGGACATGTCTCCTTACGTGGAGCCTAATCCAAAAGAATACCCGCCCGGCGAGCCAGTCTATTATGATTTGGTCGCTAATGTTGTTCACGAGGCCGTGAAGAAGAAAGATGACAGCGTAGAAGGGGAACAGGACAGAAAGGTTTGGAAAGTTCAGCTGAGAGACCGAAGCCGAGATGAGTGGTATGCTGTTCAGGATCTATTCGTAGAGCAGGAGAGAGCAGAGACATTGTTCACAAAAGAGACTTACGTGCAAGTGTGGGAGAAAAGAAGGAAACAAGCTGGTCCGCCTACCAGCAAAGGGAAGGCAAAGGCTTGGTAAAAGATCGTATCTAGACTTGTTTACTTTTATAATAAACTGTTATCCGTCGGACGGTAATAATATAGCGATCACCTAGGAAGGAAGCGCAGCGAGCGTTTATAGGTAAAGAAAGCTTTACTATGTACCGAAGTAGTAGTAGGGTAGGTGACTTAGTAGTTATATAATCCGAAAGGATATCCCGCTAAGAATAGATATCCTAGCGATAGTAAGTTATTCTAAAATAAAAGAGTATCTTAGAGATATACTCTAAAGTAGAAAGATAGTAAAAGTTAAATATAATTAACTAAAATAATAAAGAATAGAATATATTTAAAAATTATTTTTAATTATAACTCTTATTAAAATAGTATTATATCTAGGAATACTATTAAAAAAATTAATAAATTAGTAAAAAATTTAAAAAATTTATTAAAATAGTTATTAGAATAGTATTAATTATATAATATAAATTATATAATAGTTTTTTAATAGAAAATTATTAATATATTATTAGAAAGCTACTAGTAAATTAATAAAAAACTAAATAATTATATAATATTAGTTATATAATAGTCTTTTTAAGAAAAAAGAGACTATATAAAGGGCGGGCCTTAAGAAGGCGAATACCAGATAAAAATAGATGAATTTGTTGGAGAACTATGGTTATAGCTATAGGATTCCATTATATATATATATATTAGAGAATCGTATTTCTATTACGCGAATAGAGTTTTCCTATTAATTAGGCGAGAGTTAGGCGAAAGTTAGGGGTTTCTATCCAAGGAAGATACCGAGGGTTTCTATCTAAAGATAACTAAAGTCTAACCTCTTATAAACCTCCCCGCTTAAGAATATATAGATCTATATTAAGTTAGGGGGGTTTTCTATATCTAGAAACTATCTTATAGGTACTAGGCGGGGATATCCTAACTATTATTAGGTAGGTTAGGTTATTTAGAAGATAGGCGACTTAAGATGACTATTTAGTAGGTCCCTACTCCATAAATATCTAGTTTTATATCTAGATTTCTATATTTTAGCTTCTTTACTTCTAAGATTTAGCTAGGGCTTTATATTCTACCCTATTCTAGCTCGAGCTATAGTTCCTTATATATAAGTTTAAAAGGAGCTTTTCTATAGGTTTTAGATATCCGGCCTTCCTTTTCTTATATAGCTCTATATCAAGTATTTATCTAACTTAGTACTAGAGATCTCCGTTAAGTTTACGGTAGTAGTAGATAGTACTAGCTTTATTTACTTAATTAAAAGGGTATATCTAAAGTAGTTATTATAGTAAAGTTATTATAATTCCAGTCCGTACGTAGGAAGTATATATTAATACCCTCCCCCGCCCGTTCTTCTCTTCCGATATACTATATATTTCCTACTTTAAATCGCTAGAAGTTTATATTTTTATTACTTTTATAGGTTCTTAAACTCCCGCCCTTTTATTAATAAGTTTCTTTTAGCCTTTTTTATAGTAGGTATTAGTTCTATAATATTAACGGGTATTTTACTAACTCTTAATAAGAAATTTCCTCTTTTTATTATAATACTACCCAAGCGCACTCCTAAAAAGAAGAAAGCTTCTTAACCTACTACTCCTACTACTTACCGTATCCCTATACCCTCCTTATTATATACTTACGCCGCTTCGCCCTATATAGAGGTCTCGCCGACCTATAGCAGCTAGTCTATCTATAGTCCTACTCTATCTAGTCGTATTAACTAGCCTAGTCTATTTACTACTAGTAGTAGCTCTTTTCTTAGATACTTTATACCTTTCTACCCTACCTAAAGAGCTTTATAGGATTTTATTAATAGCTTAGTAGATAGGAGGATTTTAGTAAGTAATATCTTCTTCCTTCTAGGTAACTCCTACTAATATTCGGGTTTTATAGGTAGATCTTTTATAACTAATTAAGGTCCCCGATAATAATAATAGTTCCTTTATTCCTTATATTAATTATAATACTATTATTTTCTAGTAGCTTTTAGAAGAGAAGATATAGTTCTAATATATTAGCTATCTCTTATTTTTAATTAAGAAGAGGACTTCTACTTATAAGCTAGATACTTTAAAGACTTATATTAAATATAAAGGGAAATATATAGTCTACTACTATTTAGACGAGTTACCTCCTAATTAATATATACTAATATCCAAGAATTTTATAGGGGTCCTTCGCTATAAGTTAGAGTATAGAAGGGAGCCTCTTCCTAATAAAGTTTTGTTCCCTTTAGGAGCTTATAAAGCTATCTTTATAGCCTTCTATAAGAAGAAGAAGGATATAGTCTTAAATAATTAAGGATCCTTAGTCTCCCCTATTAAGTCTAGTACCTCTACTAACTAGTAGGCTACTTACTCTAAACCTTCTTAAGAGTTTAATTATAATAATAAGGTCCTAGAGACCTTATATAGTATCTATACTAGTATTTTAAAGCTTCGTATAAGTACTACGGTATCCTAGGATTCTTCTATTAGCTAATATTCTTAAAAGCCCGATATAAAGCTTATTAGGGCTTATAAAGAGGTTAATAAGAGCGGCCAAGAGATCCGGGCGGAAGTTATAGATATCTAAGACTCTATTATTTATATAGAGAGGTATCTTAAGATTATTACCTATAGTATTTTAGATCTTATCTAGGTTACTTAGGAAGAGATTACTACCTCTTAGGGTCCCTATAGAGAGACTTCTA
>Ga0247757_10001061_pt1 | contig 19994 bp, 13 predicted proteins | sample UWRJL126311R4_FD_180929 | JGI IMG/M metagenome (GOLD analysis project Ga0247757, IMG submission 180929) | Plant litter microbial communities from Arlington Agricultural Research Station in Wisconsin, United States - UWRJ-L126-311R-4 | ecosystem: Environmental > Terrestrial > Plant litter >... | reverse complement strand
CGCAGTCCCTGGCGCCGCAGCCTCATCCGCCTCATGGCGCGCCACCAGCAGCGGCTGGCCGCGACCCGGGAGGATCTGCTGCCGTGGGACAACAGCCCGATCGACGACATCAACCAGCAGCAGCAGCAGATGGAGATGGTCAACACGGAGCTCGGCTACCTCCAGCCGCACTCCGACCGCGAGGAGTACGGCAAGATCACGCCGGAAGGGCGCTTCCGCGTCTGGCGGGAGGCCTGGCTGCTCGACTATTTCGGGATCGCGCAGCGCTATTGAGCGCGGGTCGCGGCCCCCGGGCGCGCAAGGATTTGTGAAAACCGGGAACCACCCGGAAAAGGCTCGTGTCACCCCGCGGGCACATTAACACACCAGATCATGTTACTGCTGGCAGTCACCGCGTTGGAAAAGGCGAAGTCGATGAAGCCCGAGGTGTGGCTGAAGATCGGCATCGCCGTCGTCGCGTTTGTCGCCGTCATCCTGGTTTTCCGGCGCATCATGCGCATGAACAAGATCATCGCGGGCGTCATCGTCTTCGTCGTTTGCACGGTGGTATTCTTCTCCTGGGTGTATAACCGCAACGAGCCGAAGTTCATGACGCCGATCGTCGAGAAGATCGCGCCGTTCTTCCCCAGCGCGGGCTCGTATTCGTCGAAGCAGCAGGGCACGCCGAAGCCCTGAGGCGGGTGCGATTGATGTGGGTCGGGGTTTATCCCCGACGTCGTTCGTGTCGGGCATAAAGCCCGACCTACAAGGAGCCTGGCGAACACGCGCAGAACGCCTATCGGACGGTACGCGGATATTACGCGGGCCGGGACAAAAACAGGTTGGTGTTTGCAGGCCGGGGCCCTACAGATTGCAGCTCCTATGGCCAAAACGCACTCTGACATCGGACTCATCGGTCTCGCTGTGATGGGTCAGAATCTCGCGCTCAATATCGCCGACCACGGCTTCCAGATTTCGGTTTATAACCGCACGGTCGAGAAGACCGACAAGTTCGTCGCCGAGAACCCGTCCACGCCGGGCGGCGTCATCGGCACGAAGACGCTCCAGGAGTTCGCCGCCTCGCTGGCCAAGCCCCGCAAGGCGATCATCCTCGTCCAGGCCGGCAAGGCCACCGATGCCGTGATCGACGGCCTCGTGGGCGTGTTCGAAGCGGGCGACATCATTATCGACGGCGGCAACGCGCTGTGGACCGACACGATCCGCCGCGAGAAGGCGCTCAAGGAAAAGGGCCTCCGCTTCATCGGCTCCGGCGTGTCCGGCGGCGAGGAAGGCGCGCGCTTCGGCCCGTCGCTCATGCCGGGCGGCGAGTTCGCCGCGTGGAAGGAACTCGAGCCGATCTGGAAGGCCGTCGCCGCGAAGGTCGACGCCAAGACCGGCAAGCCGCTGATGGGCGCCAAGCCCGGCGTGCCCGTCGTGGGCGGCGTGCCCTGCACGACCTACATCGGCGAGAACGGGGCCGGCCACTACGTGAAGATGGTCCACAACGGCATCGAGTACGGCGACATGCAGATGATCTGCGAGGCGTACGCGCTGATGTCCGGCCTCCTCGGGCTCAAGCCCGCCGAAATGGGCGAGATTTTCTCCGAGTGGAACCGCGGCGCGCTCGACAGCTTCCTGATCGAGATCACCGCCGACATCCTCAAGCAGAAGGACCCGGCCAAAAAGAAGAAGGCCTTCGTCGACGTCGTCCTCGACACCGCCGGCCAGAAGGGCACGGGCAAGTGGACCTCGACCAACGCCCTCGACATGGGCGTCCCCGCCCCGACGATCGCCGAGGCCGTGTTCGCGCGCTGCATCTCCGCCATCAAGGACGAGCGCGTCGCCGCCTCCAAGATCCTGAAAGGCCCGGGCAAGAAGTACCGCGGTTCGAAGAAGGCGCTCATCCAGGCCATCCACGACGCGCTCTACTGCTCGAAGATCTGCTCGTACGCGCAGGGCTTCCAGCTCATGCGCACCGCCCAGCAGGAATACGGCTGGAAGCTCAACTTCGGCGAGATCGCCCAGATCTTCCGCGGCGGCTGCATCATCCGCGCCGCGTTCCTGCAGAAGATCACCGAGGCCTACGCGCGGAAGCCCGACCTGGCCAATCTCCTCCTCGACCCGTATTTCAACAAGACGGTGAAGCAGGCGCAGGCCAACTGGCGCAAGGTCGTGTCGCTCGCCGCCGAGTGCGGCGTCCCGGCCCCGACCTTCTTCTCGGCCCTCGCCTATTACGACAGCTACCGCTCGGCCCGCCTCCCGGCCAACCTGCTCCAGGCGCAGCGCGACTACTTCGGCGCGCACACCTACGAGCGCGTCGACCAGCCTCGCGGCAAGTTCTTCCACGTCGACTGGCCGGAAGCGACGCGTCCGCAGCTGAACGCGTAGTCCACTTCCTTTTTTGGCGGGAGCCATCCCCTTCAGGGATGGATCTCCCGGCCCACCGCGTTAATGCCGGCCCGACGGCGAGCGCTACTTGCCCGTCGGCTTCTGCAGGTCTTTATACAATTTGCGCTGCTGCTGTATCATGTAACTGTAGGTCATATCTTCTTCGACCTCCTTGCGATATTGGTCCGGGGTCATCCCCCGCGAATCCAAGTAGGTGGCGAACTTGGCGGAGTCATTGGCGAATTGTTCTCTCAATATGGCTGCAAGCTGCTGGTCGATATAGGTCGCGGGCACCTGCCTCGGCTCCTGGCCTTCGGGGGGAATGCTGAACTGCTTGATGAGGAGATTTCGGTCAACGAGGTTCCTGACGATATCGTTTTGAAGCATCGCTAGACGCTGACTAAACTCTTTCGGGTCCGGCACCTCTTGATGGAGCTTGGGAATGAGGGGCACGAGCTCCCGACCAACATCATCCACCGTGATCGTTTTGTCGCCGATCGTTACTATAACGCCGTTCGGAAACATCGCGCGAAGGTTTTTGGTCCAGGGATCGTCCACCGGCGACGGCCGCTGTGCAACGGCACTCGCGGCGCCTCGCGGCGAAGACGCCTGTTCGGCGCGTGCCGCTTCAACTGCTGCGAGTAGACTATCACTGTCCTTCTCCGCCTCTGCCGCGCGAGTTTCGGCATGGGATAAGCGCTTCTCTGTCTGGGCGAGCCGGGTGCGTAGCGAGATTTGCTCCCGGTCCATCGCGTCGAGCCTGGTTTCCGCAGCCTGGGCCCGGTTTCTCTCGGCGAGGCCGAAACCGCCCGCGAGAATCGTGGCGAGCGTTGCCGCCACGACGGTTGTTTTCGTTGTGCTCATAAATCCCAGGAGAACGGCCGCGCCGCCCGTTCCCGCGGTCGCTGCCATCGCCACACCGCTGACCGCGGTGATCATGCCCGCGGGAGCCGCGAGGCCCGTTTGGGTTGAGAGCGCGACCGCCAGCGCCGCCGAGGCAGATTGAATTCCGCGCTTGGCCAGCTTCGTTCGCAGCCTCTCGAGTGCCCGGTCGACCCGCATCCGGGCCGCGTCCTGGGAGATTCGCAGGGTCGCGCCGATGTCGGCAAACGGCCGCCCCTCAAAAAAGCGGATGAGAATGGCCTCGCGATCGCGCGCATCCAAGCCGTCGAGAACGTCGTCGATAACGGGCTTCAACCGTTCCCATTCACGTGAAGGCTCCGCGGTCGTCAGTTCATGCATCGCCGCAGCCTGTTCGTAGCGTCGCCGCGTCTGCTCTTTCCGCACCGCTTTGTCCGCCAGATGGCGCGTGGTCGTGTAGAGCCAGCCAGTGACCGAGGGATGACTCGCCAAGCCCGCCGATTTGCGGGCCGCCGTCGAGAAGACGGATTGTGTGATATCATGCGCCAACGCGCTTTCGCCGGTCCGCCGCAAGGCGGTGAAGTAAACAAGACTGATATGGCGTCCGACCCATTCGGTAAACGCCGCTTCCGAACCAGCACCTGAGTATCGTCGCAATAGTTCAGCATCATCGGTCATGGCTTCACCAGTAAATCCCACGCCAACGCGAAACCGAACCGAAATTCCGAACAAAGAGCGCCGGTATGATCGTCCGCCCAGGTTCAATTCGATTTTGCCGCGCGGCTTTGTTGGCAAACCCCCCGACTATGGCCGAGTCGGATCTCATCGGTAGAGGGGACGGTTTGAATTATGCCCCACATTTATTCCCGGACACGTTCAGCCGCGGCCCAATGCCGCGGCTTTTTCCGGACGTGTAGCGGCGGTCTATGACCGCCGGCGCCGCGGGAACGGCGCCCATAGAGCGCCGCCACGGGATATCCCGCGGCGATCAGAACGCGCCGGCACCTCCGACTGCAAAGCACTTGCCGGATCGGGCGGTTTCGCCTTTTCCTGAGGTATGCTCCCCAGGAAATTTTTCCGGCCGATCCCGTGCGCGTGAAAAACCGAGGTTTCACACTGGTCGAGGTCATGATGGCCATGGCTGTGGTGGTCGTGGGGATGGTCGGCTTGGTGCAGGCGGTGACCATCGGTTCGGAAACGCTTGATACGACCCGCAAGCAGCAGGTCGCGCTGCGCCTGGTGGAATCCGAGCTCGACCGCCTGCGCGGGGGCGACTGGAACACGATCGCCAACCTTCCGGCCGCGGCCGCCATCAGCATCAATTCCTCCGGGGCGATCTCCGGTGACACCGTGTATTTTGCGCTCAGCAACTTCACGGCGGCGGCGGGGGACGACAACACCGCGCTCAGCGCTCTGGCCGGCGGGTTCTCCTGCTCGCTGGCGGCCACGCGCGTGCGGCCCACCGCGGCCACCACCGCCACGGTGACCTTCGTGAAGGTGGTCTACACCGTCACGTGGACCAGCAGCGGCGGCCGGAGCCACGCCCGCCGGATCGAAACCTACCTGGGCAAGAACGGGCTCCACCTTTCCCACCAGCAGGCATGAACAACCGCCCTTCAGCGCAGCGCGGTTTCACGCTCGTCGAGCTGTTGATCGCCTTTTCGCTGGGGATGATGGCCATGGCGGCGCTCCTCTCGGGTTTCGTCTTCCTCGCGCGAAATTTCACCCGCCTGGCCAATTTCCAGGCGCTGGAGCAGCAGGCGCGCACCACGCAGGCCTACCTGCAGGACGACCTGAGTACCGCGGTGCTGGTGAAGTCCAGCCCAGCGCCAACCGACACGAGCCTGGCGCTCCAGCTCCCCGCCGGGAACGTGACCTACACCTACGACGCCGCGAACCAGCGGCTGCGCCGGCAGGCGGATTTCGGCGCCAGCCCGGATCGCTACCTGCTGACGGCCCCCGGCTGCCGCTGCACGGCCTTCACCTTCAGTTACTATACGGCCACTGGCGGCTCGCCCGCCAGCCAGGTGGCGCCGACGAACAACGCGCCGCTCAGCATCCAGCAGGTCCAGGTGCGGTTCACCCTCGCGACGCCGACGACGGAAAACTCGCAGACCCAGATGAACTACGCCGGCGGCACGGCGCGCCTGCACCTGCGCAACAAGCAGAAACCCGATGGCAGCTGACGCGCGCGGCTCGATCTCCCTCATGACGCTCTGCCTCATCAGCGCGCTGGGCGTGGCCGTCGGCAGCTATTTCGCGCTCCTGACCCAGGCGCAGCGGCTGGGGACGCGCCAGTTCCAGAACGACCGGGTGCGCGAACTGGCCGAGGTCGCGCTGGAGGAAGCCCTGTGGGCGTTGAACCAGAACAACTGGACCGGCAGCGGCCCGACGGGCGGCACGGCCTGGACGACCTCGGGGAGCGACCGCAGCGTGACGCTCGACTACAGCGCGCTGGGCATGGGCGCCACCGGCCAGATCGTGATGACGGTCCACAATTACGCCAGCACCGGTCCGGTGTGGCCGACCATCGACGTCGCGGCCGTGGTCACGCTCCCCGACGGCCGCGTGGCGCAGCGCAAATTGCAGGCCACGACCGCGCCGGCGCCGCTCTTCGGCAACGCCATCGCCTCGGTCAACAAGGCCGTGTCGTTCAGCGCGGGCGGCACGGTCGACAGCTGGAATTCCGACCCGGACAACAATCCCGCCACCGCCGCGGTCGCCTACAGCTTCACCGCGGGCAACACCACCAACTACGCGGCCGTGGTGGCCGGACGGGACAATGGCGCGGGCTATGGCGTCATGCTCACCCAGGCGAACGTGAAGGGCTACCTGGCGACGTTCGGCCAGCCGGTGTCCTATTCCACCTCCGGTTCCCCGCCGGGCCGGGTGCAGGGACCGACCACGTCCCCGCTGCTCAACATCGACCCCGCCCGGTTGAGCCGCAGCGCCTTCGTGCCGGGCGCGGAGGTGTTTACGGTCACGACGCCACCGACGGGCGGAGCCAACTACGGCGGCCTGCTGACCGGCATTCTCGGCCTGGTGAACACCCTCGTCCTGGCGCCGCTGGGCATCGACCTGTTCAAGGTCAACGGGGACATGACGATCACCGGCATCCCGCTGCTCTCCCCCAACCTGACGGTGGACCGGCCGCTTTCGATCATCGTCACCGGCGACTTCGCGATCTCGGGTATCGGCAAGATCACGATCACGTCGACCGGCGCGCTCCAGCTGTTCGTGGCCGGCGACGTGACCATCGGGGGCCTGGGCATCGACAACCAGACCAACGACCCGACGAAATGCGTGATCTTCGCCACTGACGCGTCCACCAGCGATTCGCTCCAGTACACCACCAGCAGCGACTTCTGCGGTCTGATTTACTGTGAGAACAAGCCCATCGACATCCGCCAAAATGCCACTTTTTATGGGGCGTTGCTTAGTGCACAGCAGGTGGGATTCACCGCCGGGGCCACGGCGCCGGTGTTCCATTACGACACCGCGTTGCGCACGAAGCGATTCACCCAGGTCACCACGCCCTATGTTCTCAGCCGGATCACCCCACTCTGAGCGGTCGCTGGCGCGGCCAAATTCCGGAGGACGCGCCGATGTTTGACTGGCTGTCGGCCAAGGGCACCCGCCGCTACCTGGTGGTGGAGATGAACCCGTTCCAGATCCTGGTCATGGGCATCCGCCGGCCCCGCCGCGGGCCGGTGACGATCGAGTTCACCGGGGAATTTGAGCGCGACGACACCGAGGCGCTGCGCCGCTGGCTCGACGACCGGAAGGATTTCCGCAAGCGCTGGCAGCCGGTCATCGGCGGTTTCGTCACCGCCTACGGCGTCATCCTGCGCGAAAGCCTGCGGGCCCGGGACCTCGGCGAGCCCGAGCAGCTGGTCAAGACCATCCGCGACCACCAGCAGCGGCACTCCACATCATCCTCCGTGCCGATGTCGGAATTCACCGCGGATCGCTGGACCTTCCGCGCGGTCGACACCAACCAGGGCCGCGTGCTGCCCGAGGACAATGTCGTGCGCCCGGCGCTGCTCGTGGGCGTGTCGAATCGCGAACTGCACCTGGTGCAGCAGCAGCTCCTCGATTGCGAGTTGCTGCCGCAACAGCTCGAGCCGGCCCTGCTGCCGATGTTCGGCGCCCTCTACCAGATCCTGGAGAAACGGCACCAGACCCGCGCGGCGGTCGTCGTGGTGCTGCGGCAGGAGACGACCACCATCTACATCATGGGCAAGGAGGGCGTCCACACCCCCGGGCTGGTCGCCCACGGCATGTCGAGCATCCTGGCGCAGGCGCGCAAGGAGTTCGCCCTGGAAACGGACGAGGCGGCGCTGGCCCGCCTGAAAAATCCGGACGACCAGGTCCGGCGCAACGCCCCGCGGCTCGTCCGCAGCCTCGGCGCCTCCCTGCGTCCGCTGATCAATTCCTACGAAATGACCACCGGCCAGCCGATCGGCGACGTGTACTGCGCGTACCTCCCGCCGGCGCTGGCGTGGCTGGCCGAGCCGTTCGTGCGGTCGATCGGCCACGAGCCGATGGCCATCGACTGCCAGGAATGGATGCCGCTCGCCGGCCTCGAGCCGGCGCGGGAACTGCCCCCCTTCGACGCCCGCTGGCTGGGCCTGCTCAGCCTGGCCGCCAACCTGCCCGGCTCCACCGCGACGGAAAGCGAAACCGTTTCCGGGCGCGGCACCACGCTGGACCGGTCCTGGCACGTGGATTGCCGCCAGACGCTCGAGCCGCAGCGCTCGCGGCGGCTGCGGTCCCGCTTCGTGGGCGGGATCGCGGCCGCGGCCCTGCTGACCCTCGCCGTCGGGGCCTGCGCCTGGCAGGCCTACGTGATGCGGGACCTGCGCGCCGACACCCGTTATTGGAACGACCAGCTCGCCTCCAACCGGCCGCTGGTGGCCAGCCTGACGACCGCGCTGACCAAACTCGAGGCGCGGACCACCCGCGTGCAGCAGGCGTACGCGCTGATGCACCAGCCCTACCAGATGACGGATCTCCTGATGGAACTCGGCCGCACGCTGCCCCCGCGGCTGCGGATCGACCGGATCGAGGCCACGGAAAACAGCATCGTCATCATGGGCAGTGCGCTGGAGCAGGCGGAGGAGGCCAGCCTTTCACTCGGACGCTACCGGGAAATCCTGCGCCAGGCCCCGGGCGTCGGGCCGCTCTGCAGTTCCATCACCGCCACGTCCCTCCAGCGCGAACGCGACGCCAACGCGCTGCGGTTTGAAATCACCCTGCGCCTCAAGGGGCCCGCCACATGAGCGTCCTCCTGGCACAACTCTGGGCCCTGATCCGGCAGCACCCGCTGATCTCCGCCGCGCTCCTGGTGGCAGCCGTCGCCGGGGGCGTCAATTTCCCCCTCTGGCGGGAACGCCAGGCCATCACGCGCGAGCACGATGAAGTCCGGCGCCGCGGCCAGGCCATGCTGGTGGCGCTGACCGACCGGACCCGGATCCACAACGACGAGGTGCTGCTCGGTTCCGCCGAGGCGGTGATCGACCGCAACCTCGTCAGCGAGGAAAACATGGAGGTCAACCTGGGCTACTTCTACCGCCTGGAAAAAATCACCCGGGTCCAGCTGAACCGCATTGACCAGCTGGGCTCGACCCCGCCGGAGGCCGGCAGCCCGTTCCGCACGGTGCCGGTCTCGCTCCAGCTTTCCGGTTCCTACCGCAACCTGCTCGCTTTCGTGCGCGAGCTCGAGAGCGGCCCCCGCATCCTGCGCCTGCGCAGCTACCGGATGGAGCGCGGCGATGCCAGCGGCAACGAAATGTCCCTGACGCTGATGGTCGAAATGCTCGCCAAGCCATGAACCGCCCGATCACTGCATTTTCCCTGGTCGCGGCCGTCCTGGCCGGCGCGCTGTTGGCCGCGCCCAGCGCGCCCACCCCGGAACAGTCGGCGCAAATCCGCCGTCAGGTCGACGGCCTGCTCAAGGCCCGGCTCCAACCCGTGCCGCTGCCGCTGGATCCGCCCAATCCGTTCATCCCTGTGACCGGCGGCCCCGGCCCGGCGCCCGCGCCCGCGGCGGGTACGGCGTCGCCCGCGTCGCCGAACTCCCTGGCCACCCCCGCGGTCGACCCTTCGGCGGAAGATGCGGAAATCCTCGCGCGCTACGCCTCCCGCTTGCGCATCACGGGCCTCATTCGCGTGAAGGGCCAGGTGCACATCATCATCAACGACACGCCGTGGAAAGAGGGCGATTTCCTGATCGTCAGCCGCGAGCCGACCCTCGTGCAGCTCCAGGTGGCGCGCATCCAGCCGGGGCAACTGACGCTGAAGCTGGACGACGCGGAACTCGTCCTGCGGTTCTAGCGGCGCGATCGTGCCGGCGGTGTCGCCAGCAAGTCGTAGGAGGGGCTTTATGCCCCGACCCGTTACGGCGTCGACACCGTCGGGGCGTAAAGCCCCTCCTACGGAATCAAGAAACCCCTACCGGCCCAGCGCCGCGGTCATCTGCGGCAGGCCGTGCAGGTAGGCGAAGGCCTCCGCGCCGCGTCGCAGTTCGGGCCCGGCCGGCGGGGAAGCCTGCCGCAGGACGCTGACGATGATGGCGGCCTGGACCGGCTCCTTCAGTTCCGCCCACGTACGGCGGCGGAATGCGCCGCCCTCGGCGAAATACAGGTCGTGGCTGGCGTCGGTGAAAACCCGTGCCCCTTGAAAACTGGGATCGCCGAGGCTGGCCACCGCGAGGGGCCGGTCCTTGGTGTAGCGGGCCAGCTCGTCCGTCAGCCAGACGAGCAGCAGGTCCGCCGCGGTGGTGGCCGACTTGATCGTCGCGGCATTGGCGCCCGCCGCCTGCAGGCGCGCCGGCGTGGCGGTAACCAGGGCCGCAAAATCCTCGGTGGTCGCCGCCGGCGGTTCCGTCGCGGTCGCCGCGCCGGGATTTTTGAGGCGGGCACCCAGCGCGGCCTGGGCCGACTGGCTGGATTCGAGATCCTCCTGATGGGCGAGGTACTGCTGGAAAAAGTATCTTCCCGCCACGGCAAGGCCGGCAACGAGCAGGACCAGCACCGCCAGCTTCGGGAGACGCGAGCCGCCGCGGCCAACGGTCGCCGGCGCCGGTGCCATCGCAGTCGTCGCCGCCGGCGCGGGCGGCGGCGTTGCCGTTGCTGTTGCGTTCGTCAGCTCCGGCGATTCCAGGAGCACCTTGTAGGCGCTCACGGCGGCCTTGATGTTTTTCAACTGCTGCGGGCCGAGGCGCACGGTGTGGAGGGGCAGCTTGTTCTTCACCACCTCGTAGATCATGTGCGAGATGACGATCCCGCCCGGCGGCGCCACCGCCACGAGGCGCGCGGCGATGTTGACGCCATCGCCCATCACGTCGCCCTGGCTGACAAAGACATCGCCGAGGTGGATGCCGATGCGGTGGCGAAGGGGGGAACTAATGACACCCGCTTCCAGCCGGCTGTGAAAAGTGCGCTGAATCTCCAAGGCACACGCGACGGCTTCCACCGCGCTGCCGAACTGGATCAGCAGGCCGTCGCCGGTCATCTTGATCACGGATCCCGACCGGTTCTCCACCGTGCGGCGCATGGAGGCGAGGTCGCGCTCCACCCGGTTCAGCGTGGCGAGCTCCTCGTCGTGCATCTGCGCGCTGTAGCCGACGACGTCCGTAAACATAATGGCCGCCAGTTGGCGTTGGCCCGTAACAACCGGAAATGGGGGCGCGGCTTCCATCGATGCGACCGGCCCAGTTTGCCGGCATCCCGCGACGCTTGTCCACCCGTTTGATGTCGGCTGGTTCCCGCATGTAGGTCGGGCTTTACGCCCGACACAGCGCGTGGCCTGTCGGGCGTAAAGCCCGACCCACTAATCCGAGGTGATGCCGGTCGATTACCGCCCGGTCACCGTCACGCGGGCCGTGGCGCTGACCACCGTGCCGGCGAGATTGTGCGCGGCGACGCGGTAGCCACCTGCGTCCGACGCGGTCGCGTGCGGCACGATGTAGGTTGCCGCCGTCGCCTCGGGGATGATCTCATCATTGTGGTACCACCGGTACTCGAGATCGCCCGAGCCTTCGGCGGCGGCCTGCAGCGTGAGCGCCGCGCCGGCGGCCACGGAAATCTCCGTTGGCGGCTGTGCGGTGAAATGCGGGCTTTTCGCGCCGGCGATGCCGAACGCGACCTTGTCGGCCGTCGCCGTGATGCCGCCCACCTGCGCGGACGTGGTGTGGCCGCGGAGATCGTTGACGGTGGCGATGAACGTGAGCTTCTCCCCCGGCGCCAGGTCGGCGGGCGGGCTCCAGAAGACGCGATACGGGGCTGCGTCGTCGACGCCGAGCAGTTCGTATTCCCCGGGCCGGGAGGCCCGTTGCATCACGAAGGTGACCTCGGCCATGCCGTCGCCCCCGGCCACTTCGGCGCGGAGTTCGCGCCGGCTCGGGAAGACGAGGCCGTCAACCTCCCGGGAAGTGAACGCCAGCGTCGCCCCCTCGGCGGGCGTGACCAGCGCGACCGTCGGGCCGGCCGCCGGCACCGGCAGCGGGGCGAGGGCCCGCCAGACGGCAAACTGCAGCGGCGCGAGCGTCACGCGCGCGGCGCCGTTGACGTCGACCGCGAGCGTTTCCGCGCCGGCATCGCCCGGGGTCCGCGAGTCGAAGAGCCGCGCGAGCCGCGCCCCGGCGGGTTGGCTCGTGGGCACCGACACGGTCACGGAGGCGGAGCGGGAATTGTTGAAGGCGGCGACATATTCCACGCGCTCGCCGCGATCGAGGCGCGAGAAGGCGAAAACGGCCGGGTCGGCGGTGGGTCGGACGAGCATCGCTCCGGTGCGCAGCGCCACGTGCCCGGCGCGCAAGGCCCCGAGTTGCGCGAAGAGGCGGTAGAACGGGTGCTGCACGTCAAACTTGTCGTCCGCGCCGGTGCGCGTGGTGGCGAGCAGCGGGGCGTCGCGGTAGGCGGGCGTCCGCGAGGAAAACATGTCCTCGCGCGCCTGCTGGTCCCAGCCGCCGCGACCGATCATGCCCTGCTCGTCACCATAGTGCAGCACGGGCATGCCACGGACCAGGTACATCAGGCCATGCCCCAGCCGGGCGAGGTCGGCCACCTGCGCGGGCGCCGCGCCCGGGTTGTCCTGCTGGAGAAAATAGCCCCAGCGCCCGATGTCGTAGTTGCCGAGCAACGTGACCGTGGCGTGCACGTTACTGTCGTGGTCCGTGTAGTAGTCGTCCTTCGCGAAGAATTCGCCCAGCGCGGCGGCGGGGGCGGCCTGCGAGATGAATTTCCGCGCAGCGCCGGCGAACGCGAAGTCCGTGGTGGTGTCCGCCGCCATCGTCCCGGTGGAAAATTCGCTCAAGTACGCGACGTCGCCGGCCTCGTTCATCACCTCGCCGAACTGCAGGAAGTCGGGGCGCCCGCGCCGCCTGGCTTGTTCGCGCAGCGCGGGATTGAAGGCCTGCCAGAAGGCGGTGTTGACGTGGCGCATGGTGTCGATGCGGAAGCCATCCACGCCGCGATCGAGCCACGTGGTGAAAACGTCGATGAACCCGCGCACGACGCGCGGGTGCTCGGTCATCACGTCATCGAGCCCGACGAAGTCGCCGAGCACGGCGCTCTCGCCCTTGAAGCTGCTGTTGCCGCGGTTGTGATAGAGGGTGACATCGTTGAGCCACGCCGGGTTCTTGGCGTGCGCCTCGGCCGGCGGCAGCAGCGGCACGTAGGGGAAGCCGCGGTCGACGGTGAGTGCGGGAAAAGCAGCCGCGTCGTTCAGGCCGTTGTACGCGGCGGCGCGCAGATCGACGGGGTGGCCCGAGGCATCGCAATACGGTGCGTCGGCCAGGTCGCGGTAGGCCGTCCGGTGGTCCGCGAAATGAATCACGTCCGCGGTATGGTTGACGACAATGTCGAGGTAGACGCGCATCCCGTGGGCGTGCACCTGCCGGACAAATTCGGCGTACTCGTCGTTGGTACCGAGGTGGGGATCGACGTTCAGGAAATCGATTGCCCAGTAGCCGTGGTAGCCAGCCGAGCCGCTCTGTACCGGCTTGTTGTGGAACGGCGGCGTGGTCCAGACCGTGGTGACGTTGAGGCCGCGGATGTAATCGAGCTTCGCCGTGGCGCCGGCGAAATCGCCGCCATGGTAGTAGCCGGTCCGGGTGGGATCGTAGCCGGTGGTTTCCGCGTCGCCCGTCAGGCCGCCGGTGTCGTTGTCCGTGCGCCCATTGGCGAAGCGGTCGGGCATGAGGATGTAGATCGTCTGCCCGGCGCCGGGGTGCGTGAAGCGCGGCACGGACACCGGTTCGCCCGCGCGCACGGGCGGCAGGACGGAAAGAAGCACGAGGAGCGGAAAAATCCGGCGGGAGGAGGCAAACATGGGGCGGGGAGCAACCAGCATAGGCAACGGCTGGCCGGGGCAAACCCGGCGCCGGCTAAAATTCCTGCATCGGGAGGATAAAACCTAGCTCGGCAGCGGGAACGCGGTGCTTTCGCCATCGGCTTGCGGGCCGAAAAATCGCGATTTTCCCTCTGGGCGCGCGCCGCGGGCGACAATCGCAGTGGCGTCCCGGAAAAATCCAAACCTAAGAATTTTTCAGTCCATCGCGGTTTTTTGCGGGGTTTGCAGGTAGCGACGTGGAATCGCCCCGCCCATCTTTGGGCGCATCAAGCCCCATCGTCGCGACGCATTCCCCCTATGGTGCGGCACGACGGGACGCAGATACCAGCACCCCATGCAACACCCTGACTACATCATCCAATCGCGCCGTCTCCTCCCCCGGAGGCTGGCCGCCGGCCTGCTGGCCACCCAGCTCGCCCTCGTCTCGTTCGGCCAGACCCCTGCGGCCGACTCCAGCGCCGACTCGGACAAGGACAAAGACAAGGACAAGACGGTGGTCCTGGAAAAACTCACGGTCGCAGCTGGTTTCGCCGGCAGCCTCGCGGCCGCTACCGAAGCCAAGCAGAACAACGCGCAACTCACCGAAGTCGTCATGTCAGAAGACATCGGCAAGCTGCCCGACGTCAGCATCGCCGATGCCCTGACCCGCCTGACCGGCCTGACGACGCAGCGCGTCAACGGCCGGAGCCAGGGCATCAGCATCCGCGGTTTGACCGGGGATTTCACCGTGACGACCCTCAATGGCCGCGAGCAGGTGTCCAGCAGCCTTAACCGCAGCGTGGAATTCGACAACTATCCCGCCGAATTGCTGAACGCGGTTGTCGTCTACAAGACCGCTGCCGCCAATCAAACGAGCCAGGGCCTGGCGGGCACGGTCGATCTCCAGACGGTGCGGCCCTTGAGCACGACCGGCCGGACCATCGCGGTCAGCGGCTATTACCAGACCACGGAATACAAGGATCTCACCCCGGGGGCCGACGGCACGGGCAATCGCCTGAACCTAAATTATATCGACCAGTTCGCCGACGGGAAGGTGGGTCTGGCCATCGGTTATGCCCACTCCAACACCCCGTGGGCCGGCAAGCAGTTCCAGGCTTGGGGCTATCCCCAGGACTCCGCCGGCAACTACACGTTTGGCGGCAGCAAGTCCTACGTGCGCTCGAGCGACATCGACCGCGACGGCCTGATGGCCGTGCTGGAGTGGAAGCCCAGCGACCACCTCCACAGCACGATCGACGTGTATTATTCCAAGCTGGATGAAACCCAGTACCTGCGCGGCATGGAGATTCCGGCGGCGTTCTGGAGCTCGGCGCAACTGCAGCCCGGCTACACCACCAGCGGCGGCCTGATCACCGGCGCCACGCTCAAGAACATCCAGCCGGTCATCCGCAACGATGTCGTGACCAAGAAAAACGACGTCGTGGCCGTCGGTTGGAATCTCGAGATGGGCGACCGCTCGGGCTGGCTGACGGTGTTCGACGTGGGCTATTCCAAGATTACGCGTACGGAGCAAAACCTGGAGACCTACTCCGGCCTGGGCTTCGCGGGCGGAGCGGCCAATCCCGACACGCTCACCTACACCCAGCAGGCGGGCGAAATCCCGGTGATGCACCTCGGCTTTGACTACTCCACGGGCGCCGGCCTCTCCCTCACCGATCCGCAGGGCTGGGGCACCGGTACGCTGCCCACCACGGGTATGGAAGGCTACTACAAGGTCTTCGATGCGAAGGATGAACTGGGCCAGGTCAAGCTGCTGACGAAACACGACCTGAAGAAATGGTTCAGCGACGTGGAGCTTGGCGTGGCCTACACCGACCGCTTCAAGCGGGACGGCGAGAAGCCCACCGGCTTCATCTACAACTCCAACGGCAAGCCTTCCGCCCCGCTGCCGGCGCAGGTTGGCACCACGGATTACTCCTTCCTGGGCCTCGGCAAGATTTATGCCTACGATCCGCTGGCGGCCTATAACGGCGGGGCCTACACGTTCTATCCGAGTCCCAACGGCGATGTCATCGCCAACCGCTGGAGCGTGGAGGAGAAGATCTGGCGCCCCTATGTCCAGCTCAACATCGACACCAAGATGTTCGGCGTGCCGGTCAAGGGCAACCTGGGCCTGATGGCCATCAGCGTCGATCAGGAGTCGGAAGGCAAGTCCACCACCGGCAACGGCAGCAGCCTGGTGGTTACTCCGGTTTCGGGCGGCGCCACCTACACCGACTTCGCGCCGGCCCTCAACCTGAACTTCTTCCCGAAGAACGACTGGGTCGTCCGCTTCGGCCTGGCCCGCCAGATCGCCCGGCCGCGCATGTACGACATGCGCGTGTCCCGGACCTACAGTTACAACCCGGCCAACGCCGGCCAGACCGATCCCAGCCAAAGCCCCTGGAGCGGCGACGGCGGCAATCCGGAACTCAAGCCCTGGAAGTCCAACTCGCTCGACCTGAGCGTTGAGAAATACTTCAAGCACAACAAGGGCTACGTCTCGCTGGCGTACTTCTATAAGGACCTGAAGAACTACATCTACCAGCAGGGCGTGGTGGCGGATTTCTCCGGTTACCCGATCTCCGGCAGCGCCACCCCGGTGCAGAGCACGGGCACGGCGACGTCGCCCCAGAACGGTCAGGGCGGCTCGCTCCAGGGTGTTGAGTTCACCCTGTCCCTGCCCAGCGAGCTGCTCAGCGAGTCCATCAAGGGCTTCGGTGTGGTCTTCGGCGGCGCCTGGACCGACAGCAAGATCGAGCCGTGGGGCCCGGGCTCCGGCGACTCGCCGATCTCGGGTTTGTCGAAGAAAGTCGCCAATATCACGCTCTACTATGAGCGGGGCGGCTTCTCCGCCCGCATCGGCGAATGGTACCGCTCGGACTATCGCGCCTACATCACCAACTTCGGCGCGCCCAACTTCAAGGGCGACGTGACGAACACCGGTTTTGCCACCGCGCAGCCCGAGAAAAACGTGAGCGCCCAGGTCAGCTACGCCTTCCGCAAGGGCTCGCTCAAGGGCCTGAGCGTCTTCGTGCAGGGCTACAACCTGAACAACGAGCCGTTGATCACCTACAACAACGGCGATGCGCGTCAGGTCGTCAACTACCAGACCTACGGCGCTTCCTACTCCATCGGCGCCGCGTACAAGTTCTAACCCGGAAATTTCACATCCATGACGTCTTCGCCCAGAGAAATTTCCGTCCGCCCTTCAGGCGGAGCGACTTTGTCGCGGTTAGCCCCGACGCAGTCGGCCCGACAGGGCGAATATTTCACACTCCAAGGTGTGAAATACTCGGGCTAAGGCGGCGCCCGTTCCGCAACGTTCCCGCGGCCACCAGGGTAGACTGCTGGTGGCCGCTTCCTCTTCGTACCCGCCACCCCTGTGAGCACTGCTGTACCCAACTGGCTCGACTTCCGCGCTGCCGGCGTCCTGGCCCACGTTTCCTCCCTGCCGGGCGACTACGGCATTGGCAACGTCGGCGCGGGCAGCCGCGCCTTCGTCGACTTCCTCGCCAAGGCCGGCGTGCGCTACTGGCAGATCTGCCCGATCGGGCCCACGGGCTACGGCGACTCGCCGTACCAGCTCTTCTCCGCCAGCGCGGGCAACCCGTACTTCATCGACCTCGGCGAACTGCGGGAGCACGGGCTCCTGACCGAGGCGGAAGTCGCCCCGTTGCGCGCCCTGCCCGCGGGCCGGGCGGACTACGGCGGCCTCTACGGCGGCTTCTGGCGCGTGCTGGCGCTCGCCGCCGACCGCTTCCTGGCCTCGGGCGCTGGCGAGTTCGCCGGGCTCGGCTCCTTCGCGGATTTCCGCCGGGCGCACGCGCGCTGGCTCGAGCCGTTCGCGGATTTCATGGCTCTCAAGGCGCATTTCGGCGGCTGGGCCTGGAACGCCTGGCCGGCCGAGTATGCGCAGTGGCAGCCCGGCCTGCGCGCCGCCGCGCCCGATTCCGTGCGGCGCGAAGCCGAGCGCCACGCCTTCTACCAATACCTGTTCTTCGGCCAGTGGGCGCACCTGCGGCGCTACGCCGCCGAGCGCAAGGTGGGCATCATCGGCGACGTGCCGATCTTCGTGGCGCTCGACAGCGCCGACACCTGGCAGAACCGCGCGGTCTTCCGGCTCGACGACACCGGGCGCCCGCTGGCGGTCGCCGGCGTGCCGCCGGATTATTTCTCCGCGCTCGGCCAGCTCTGGGGAAACCCGCTCTACGACTGGGAGCACCTGCAGCGCACTGGTTATGCATGGTGGCTCGACCGCCTGCGCGCGGCCTTCGAGCTCTACGACATCGTCCGCCTCGACCATTTCCGCGGCTTCGACACGTTCTGGGAGATTCCCGCCGGCGCCCCGGACGCCCGCACCGGCCGCTGGTGCCGCGGCCCGGGCCAGGAATTCTTCGCCGCGGTCCGCGCCGCCCTGCCGGCGGCGCGCATCATCGCCGAGGACCTCGGCTACATCGGGCCCGACGTGGTGCAGTTGCGGCGCGAGGCCGGCCTGCCGGGTATGAAAATCCTGCAGTTCGCCTACGGCCACGACGCCAACAACGCCAATCTCCCGCACTTCTACCCGCCCGAGAGCGTCGCCTACACCGGCACGCACGACAACATCACCGCCCGCGGCTGGCTCGAGTCGCTGCAGCCGCCCTACGCCGCCAAGGTGGCGGACTATTTCCAGCTCAACGGCACGAAATCCGCCTGGCCGGTCATCCGCGCCACCCTCGCCACGGCCTCGCGCCTCGCGGTCATCCCGATGCAGGACCTGCTCGACCTGCCCGCCGACGCCACGCTGAACCGCCCCGGCACCACCGAGGGCAACTGGCAGTGGCGCTTCACCGCGGCGGAACTCGCCGCGCTCCGGCGCGACAAGACTGCCACGCTCCGGCACTGGATCGACCTCTACGACCGCGCCGGTGACCGACCGGTGAAGGACTTCAGTGAACCGCCGGCCCGAGAGGCTACGGACCACTGACCACGGACCAGAGACCACTGACCACAGACCAGAGACCACAGACTAGAGACCAGAGACTACAGACCACAGACTAGAGACCAGAGACTACAGACCACGGACAATTGACCACAGACCCCCGCCGCCAAACCGCCACTTTCGATCGCACGCCTTTGGTCAGTAGTCTGCGGTCTCTTGTCCCTGGTCTCTTGTCTCTGGTCTCTGGTCCATGGTTCTCGGTCTTCTCCTCCTCCCATGACCCCCAAGCCACCCCTCTCCCCTGTCGCCCTCTGGAACATGAACTTCGGGTTCCTCGGCATCCAGTTCGGCTGGGGGCTGCAGATGGCGAACATGAGCCCGATCTACAAGTATCTCGGTGCCGCCGACGAACAGATCGCGCGCCTGTGGCTCGCCGCGCCGCTCACGGGTCTTCTCGTGCAGCCGGTCATCGGCGCGATGAGCGACCGCACGTGGGGCCCGCTCGGGCGCCGGCGGCCGTATTTTTTGGTGGGGGCGATCCTCAGCGCGGCCGCGCTCGTGCTCATGCCCAATTCGGGCACACTCGCGACCGCGCTGTTGCCCCACTGGCCGAAGTTCTACATGGCCGCGCTGCTGCTCTGGGTGCTCGACGCCTCGATCAACGTCTCGATGGAGCCGTTCCGCGCCTTCGTCGCCGACAAGCTGCCCGAGCGCCAGCGCGGCGCCGGCTTCGCCATGCAGAGCTTCTTCATCGGCGTCGGCGCGGTCGTCGCGGGCCTCCTGCCCTACATCCTGCGCCACGGGTTCGGCGTGAGCACGGAGGCCGACGGGGCCAACGCGCTGCCGACCAATGTCAAAATCTCCTTCTACATCGGCGCCGCCGCCTTCCTCGGCGCCGTGCTCTGGACCGTTTTTTCGACGAAGGAGGATCCGCCCGCGGACCTCGAGGCATTCCGCCGCAACAAGGCGTCCGGCGGCTTCGGCCAGGTGTTGCGTGAGATCCCCGACGCCCTGCGCCACATGCCGGTGCTGATGCGCCGCCTCGCCGTCGTGCAATTCTTCACCTGGCTCGGGCTCTTCTGCATGTGGCTGCACTTCTCCAACGCCGTGCCCGTCCTCTTCGGCAGCAGCGATCCCAGCTCCGATCTCTTCAAGCGCGGCGCGGAGTGGGCGGGCGTCTGCTATGCGGTGAAGGACGGGGTCACCTTCCTCGCCGCCTTCGTGCTGATGGCCGCCGCGGCGAAATATTCCCGCCGGCACATCCACTGTCTCTGTCTGACTCTCGGCGGGATCGGCCTGCTGGCCGTGGGGTTCCTGCATGGCGAAGAGCAGAAATATCTCCTGCTCGGCGCGCTGGCGCTCGGTGGCATCGCCTGGGCTTCCATCCTTTCCATGCCGTATGCGCTCCTGGCCGGGGCGCTGCCCGCCGATCGCATGGGCGTGTACATGGGCATCTTCAACTTCTTCATCGTCATCCCCGAGATCCTCGCCGCCCTCTTCTTTGGTC
>Ga0247757_10001060_pt1 | contig 19995 bp, 8 predicted proteins | sample UWRJL126311R4_FD_180929 | JGI IMG/M metagenome (GOLD analysis project Ga0247757, IMG submission 180929) | Plant litter microbial communities from Arlington Agricultural Research Station in Wisconsin, United States - UWRJ-L126-311R-4 | ecosystem: Environmental > Terrestrial > Plant litter >... | reverse complement strand
CAACGGTAAATCTGCCATTTCGCAAATCGACAGCGGGGAGTTTCGACAGGTGAAGATCGAGTCGGCAACGACCCACACCACCCCGAACTACCAGAACGCAGTCGATGATCTGACTCAGAATCCGCCGGACGTCGTGATCGGCATGGCGACGAGGGAGTTCACCGCGCTGATCAACGTCGTGGAGAACGCGTACGCATCTTCGACCGCCAACCCCAAACCGAAGCCCCCATACTACCTGCTGTCACACTTGCTCTACAATACGGCTGAGCTGGTGCAGACGGCCGGTGCAAACGATGACAAGACACCGCCGCTCTCGCAGCGCTTGGTTGGCGTCAACTACGCGGAGGCGCAGGATGTCAAGTCGAAGCAGCTGTACAACGCCTACCTCGCACGTCTCAAAGGTTCGTACAACGGCACTCTGCAGCTAGCCGGTACGGAGAACTACTATGACGGCGCGTATTCGGTTCTGTACTCGCTCGCCGCTGCCTATGCGAAGGGCAGCACGAAGGCACCCACGGGCGACGATGTGACGGAGCAGCTTCAGACTCGAGTCTTCGCTACCAGCCCGACGGAATCGGTAGACATCGGTCCGGCTGCTTTGGGCGCCGCGGTCGATAGCTTGAGCAAGCTGACCTATCGCATGTCGCTGTACGGTACGATGGGTCCGCCGAACTTCGATCGCACCAGCGGCACGCGGGTGACGACCACGTCCGCGTGGTGCATGGAGAAGCCGGCTGCTGATTATGTGTATCGCGCGGACGGTCTGATCTACGATCCGGACTCCCACACCTTCAACGAACCCGCCGCGGGCGTGCCCGGATGCCTTTCGGCCTACGTAACGCCGTGAAGGGCCTACTCGTCATTGGTTTTCTGGGCGTCGGCCTCGCCGGTTGTGGCGAGGCCTCGCTCGAACCCATCGACCAAGCGCAGTTGGCAATTGCCTACGGTGAGGCGTCGGGGCCCGATGATGACGGCATCGTTCAAGTTCGAAGCAACGCGGGCAGCGTGATCCAGAACTGTACCGGCACCCTGGTGGCCGAAAACCTGCTGCTCACCGCGCGCCACTGCGTCGCGCAGTTCGTCGACGATACGTTTTCGTGCACCGCTGATGGCGAGCTCGTCGAAGGCAGCAAAGGAGGTCGAATCGGGCCACCGCTGACCCCGAGTGCGATCAGCATCCGTGTCGGCGCCGTCGATACGGCCCCGGTGGCGGCGGTGGGCAAGCGAGTGTTCACACTGCAATCCCCGTCCATTTGTCGTAACGACATCGCGATGGTGGTGCTCGATCGTGCCGTGACGGGGGTACCCATCTTCGCCATTCGTTTGAACTCGGGCAACGAAAGGGGCGACCAAATCCGGGTCGTCGGTTACGGCGCGGACGAGCAGAACGGCTTCGGCACGCGCGTGACTCGCAGCGGCATCAAGATCAGCAAGGTGGGCTCGAGCGTCTTTCACCCCGATGCCGACAATATCCCGGCTCGCACGTTCCAAGTGGATGGAGCGGTTGCTTGTCACGGTGACAGCGGTGGTCCGGCCCTCAGCGAGAAGAACGCGGTGGTTGGCGTGTTCTCCCAAGTGGTTGGCCCGTGCTTCGCCACGACCGCGAAGGATTTCTATACCCAAGTCGGGCCGTACAAAGACGACTTCATCTTGCCGGCATTCGAAGCGGCAGGCGCTGAACCAATGCTGGAACCAAGCGACCCGACGGGCGAGGCGGGCGCGAGCGGCGAAGAGCCCGACGCGGGCTCGATCGCCGGCGGGCCGAGCATGATCCCCAGTGCGGGCGGAGCCGGCGTGCCCGAGGAAGATCCGACTTATAGCGGGCCACGTCAGGCCGGCGGCTGTCGGTGCCACATGAGCAGCGCGCGCGCGGGACTGCTCGAGCCGGAAGCGCTGCTCGGGCTATTGATGTTCGGCGTCGCGTTTGGTCGTCGGCGTCAGCGCGCGTCCAACCAGTGACGCCGCACGTACCGGCGCAGGGCTGATGCGATTTCCGTATCGTAGAAGCGCTGCGCGGCGGCGCGTGTCGGCGCGCGGGTGTTCCAAGCAATCGGCGATGATGGCGTAGCCCTGTTGCAGGACCAATGAGTGCTCGGGGAACTCATCGCGATAGGTGGCGAGCAATCGGCGAAGCCGGGCGCGTCTTCGACGTCGACGGCGCCGTCGAGGGCAAAGGTCAGGTTGTTCTCGCGCCGTTCGCGGTCGCGGCAATGGTCGCTTGTGGCTCGAGCTCGGATCCGGCGCAATCACCCGCTCGAGGAGCGGCCGGTGCGGCAGGATCTCCGGCGCCTGGCGGAGTAGCCGGCGCGAGCGGTGCTGGGTCGGTAGGGGGCAGTGCGAGCGTCGGCGCGCCAAGCCGCACCGCGGGCGGTGGTTCGAGCGCGAGCTGCTGGCTGCGCCGGGACCGAACCCTCAGCGGGCGGGAGCTGGGGCAGCAGCGGCGGTTGTGTTGGCAGTGCCGGCAGCATTCGACCGGAGGCAGCGGCGGGAACGCCGTTGCGGGTGCGGGGGACAGTGGCGGCTCGGCCTCCCTCAAGGACGTTGCTAGCGCGCTCGACGGCCTGAGGGTCGAAGCCCCGTGCGCCTCGACGGGACGACGGGAACGAGCGCGAGATCGTGAACTACGAAAAGAACACGATCGACGGCATCCCGGCTCGATGAACTACGGTCAGTTCGTTCAGCTCAACCTGACCTCGGTCGAGCCGCGCTGATCGAGCGCGCGGGTACCGCCCGGGCCGCGGGGTGCGATGCGGGAGCGCGAGCGCCCCCCGCTGGATTTCCTCGAGGCTGCCTCACCGCCGCCCGCGTGCACCAGTGCGGTGCGGCGGGCGGTGCCTCAGTGCGCTACGTTCACGTTTAGCGCTTGCTCAGTAACAGCGAGATCAATGCGATGGCGATGGCGATGGCGGCCACGGCCCAGGGCAAGAGGTTCTTGCGCACCGGGTCGGCGATCGTGGTGGTGACCGAGGGTTCGGCGGGGGGCGTGAGCGCGGCGTGTGCGGCGTCGGCGAGCAGCGTGGGCTCGTCTTCGCCAGCGCGCGTGGGCGGCGTGAGGGTCGGGGCGAACGCCGGGTTTTGCAGCCGCGCGAGCGCCGCGGGCTGCATCACGATACCGCTCGTGGCCGTTGGCGTCGCGGTTTTGTCCGCGGGCGAAATGAAACGATTGGTCAGCGCTTCGGGGATGGCTCGGCTCACGTTGACGAGCGCGTCGATCATCTTGCGGCGCTCGTCACTGATGCGCTCGCGCACCAGCCGCGCGACGTCACCGTGCTGAGTGGGGCGCGGGCGGGTCAGCAGCCACTGCTCGAGCTCGAAGCGCATTTCTTCCGCCGTTTGATAACGCTGCTCGCGATCGCTCGCGAGCGCGCGCATCACGATGCGCTCGAGCTCTTCCGGATAGTCGGGCTCGAGATCGCGGGGCTTGCGATACAAGCCGCGCACGATTTTGCCGAGCGCCTCACCGCCGCTGCCAAACGGGCGGCGGCCGAGCGTGCACACGTACAGCACGCAACCCATGGCGTACACGTCGACGCGGCGGTCGATGCCGTGACCGAGCACTTGTTCCGGCGGAATGTAGGCTAATTTGCCCTTGATTTCGCCGGTGCGCGTGCGCGCGTGCAACTGATTGGCGGCCTTGGCGATGCCGAAATCACTGACTTTGACGTGGCCGTTCACGGACACGAGGATGTTCGGCGGCGAGATGTCGCGGTGCACGATGCCGAGGCTGTTGCCGTCGCCATCTTTGGCTTCGTGGGCGGCGTGCAAGCCGGCGCACGCTTCGGAACAGATGCGCACGGCAATTTCGAGAGGCAGTGGGGTCAACGCGCTGCCGCGCATCAACCCGCTCAAGGTATCGCCCGCGACCCACTCCATGACCATGAAGAGCAGGTTCTCGTCGCGGCCGAGCTCGTAGGTCTCGCAGATGTTTGGATGCCGAATGGCCGAGGCGACGACGGCCTCGTCGATGAACATGCGCGCATACTCCGCTTCGATCGCGAACTCGGGGCGCACGAGCTTGAGCGCGACCGCGCGGGAAATCCCCGAGCCCTCGGGCTTGGCCGCCCACACTTCTGCCATACCGCCGGCGGCGATCGGAAACAGTAAGCGGTAGCGGCCAATGAGCTGCCCGACTTGGACGCGCGCGGATTCATGGCCGCCGCTGGCTTCCCCGGGAGTCCCGCCGGGAGGCGCATTGACTGCGTGCTCGGTTCTGACGCCCCTGCGATCCATATAACCCACTACACTAACCGTATCTTCATCCGTCCGCCACGGATTCCTGCACGGGGCGAATGTAGGTCTGTGGTTTTTATGATCAGGGCTGCGCGAACGGGTTATCAGGATCGAGCACGCGTGGGCGCTTGGTAGTCACTCTCGGCATGTCACCCGTGCCCTGCGGCGGCGCGGTCGTCGTCGTGGGCGTCGATACTTGCGCGCCGTTCCGCGGTTTGCCTGACGGCGGGTGGGCGCCCGGCGGGAGCGCAGAGAGCGTGAGCTGAATTTCTTTACTCGTGTCCAAGCGCAGCTCTTCGGTGCGGTCCGCGAAGCCCGCGGCCGATGCGCGCACGATGTGCGCGTTTGCGTCCGGAGTCACGGTCAGCTGGTACGGATTCGACAGCGCGGGGCCGTCGTCGACGTACAGCACCGCGCGCGGTGGGTAGGCGCGCAGCGTGACCGTGATCGGACTGCTGGCAACCGCGCCGGCCGCTGTCTTCGGCGCATCGGGCACGGCGCTCGGGGTCGGGCTCGCGCTCACACTCGCGACGGGAACGGGATCCGTGCCGCGTCCAGCGCCGAGCGCGAGCGATCCGATGAGGATGGCCGCGGCGGCCGCGGCGCCGACGGTCCACCCGATTTGCTTCGATTTGCGGGCGCGTTCGCTGGTGGTGGTGGCGCTGGAGCCGCCCAGCGTTTGTTCCGCGGGGGGCGCCGGGGGAGGCGGTGCGTCGAGTTCGTGCTCCGCCGACTCGATGCGCTGCGCGCGTTCGGCGATCGACGTGCCCAAGCATTCGTTCACGACCGCGGCGATGTCGCGCTCGGTGACGAGCCGGCCCTGGTTGGCCATCCATTGCGAGAGCGCGCTCCCGAGCTCATCGGCGCTCTGATAGCGCTGCGCCGGATCGCGTTCCAATGCCTTGCGTACGATCGCTTCCAGATCTTCGGGATAGCCGGGCAAGCGAGCGCTGGGCAAAATCAGCGGTTGCTCGAGCAGTTGGTAAAGTGTGGCTACGGCGTCGTCGCCGTGAAAGGGGCGCTCGCCGACGGTGGCTTCGTACAGCACGCAACCGAGCGCGAACACGTCGGCGCGTCGATCGACATCCCGTTGCGTGACTTGCTCCGGGGCCATGTACGACAGCTTGCCCTTGATTTCGCCGGTGGCGGTGGGGGCGTGCAATCGGCCGCGCGCTTTGGCCACGCCGAAGTCGGTCAGCTGCACGTGGCCGCTCGCCGAAATCAGGATGTTCTGCGGCGAGACGTCACGATGCACGACGCCCAGCAGCGCTCCGTGCTCGTCGCACAGATCGTGAGCCACTTGCAGCGCATCACACAGCTGCGCCGCGATACTCACGGCCAGGTGCGGCTCGAGCCGGTGCCCGGCACAGGCGTCTAGCAACTCGTACAGAGAGCCGCCGTCGGAAAAGTCCATCACCAAGTACGGGATGCCGAGCTGCTCGTCGATCTCGAAGGCGTGGATGGTGCACACGCTGCGGTGTTGCACTTGTGCCGCGAGCCGCGCCTCGTCGAGGAGCACGTTCCAATACTCGCCCGCCGCCTTCTCGTTGCCGAGGGTGGTCTTGAGCGCGAAGAGTCGCCCGGTGTTTTCTTCGCGCGCGACCCACACTCGGCCCATGCCCCCCGATCCGATCGGGACGAGAAGCTGGAACCTTCCCAGCTTGTTGCCGGGCTTCAATGAAGTCTCAGTCAATGCCAACTCTAACGGCTGAGTATAGCCGAAGGTTATCGCCGACTGTTCCGTGTTGAGCGAGGCAAAAACATGCGCTCACGGGCCGAATTTACGTATGTGAAGGTGGGCGATCGTGCGTGCGCGCGCCCTAGGCCGCGTACACATCGGTCAAGGCCCCATCAATTTCGCTCGCTGCCTGCCGTTTTACACGCAGAAATGCAGCGCTCGACTAGGCTCAGGGCACGCGCGTGAACGACGCTACTTTTACTCATCGGCCTGGCCCAGCCCCTCATCAAGGTGGTGCGCTAGAGGCGCTCGTCTACGTTCGCCAGACGTGCACCATTCATCCTCTTCCGGAGGGCGGCACGCTGCGCGTGGGGCGCGGTATCGACAACGACATCCGCATCGACGATCAGTCGGTGTCCAGGTACCACCTCTTGATCCATGTCGCCGATGGCATCGCGGTCGAAGATCTGGGCAGCGCGAACGGCACCTTGCTGTTCCGAGTCGATCCGGAAGACACCTTGGAAGCGCCCACGCGGCGCAACGAAGCCGAGGCGCGCTTGCGCGGCGGTGAACGACGCTTGCTCGAACCGGGCGACTTCGTGCGCGCGGGTTCGGCGTTGCTCATGGTGCAATCGCGTCGCCCCGCGAGCACGCGCAACGTGCGCGCGCTGTCGACGCATCCGCCCGGTGAGGGCCCGGCGGTGCTGCTCGATCCCGAGATGAAGCGCGCGTACGAAATCGCGCTGCGCGCGGCGCAAAGCGGGATCTCCGTGCTCATCACCGGTGAAACCGGCTCCGGCAAAGAGGTCTTCGCGGAGACGATCCACCAACGCTCGAGCCGCCGCGGACGCCCGCTCTTGCGCTTGAATTGCGCGGCCTTGTCCGAGTCTTTGCTCGAGTCGCAACTGTTCGGACACGAACGTGGCGCGTTCACCGGCGCCAACCAAACCAAAGCCGGCCTGCTCGAGTCGACCGATGGCGGGACCGTGTTCTTGGACGAGATCGGCGAGATGCCGCTATCCATCCAGGCCAAGCTGCTGCGCGTCCTGGAAGAGCGCTCGGTATTGCGCGTGGGCGCCACCAAGCCGCGGCCGATCGACGTGCGCTTCGTCTGGGCGACCAATCGCGATCTGCGCGTCGAGGTCCAGGCCGGCCGCTTCCGCAATGATTTGTACTACCGCATCGCGGGCGTCGAATTCAGTATCCCTCCCTTGCGCCGCCGCCCGCTCGAGATCGAGCCGCTCGCGCGCTTGTTCTTGTATCGCTTTTGCGAGCGCTCGGGGCTGCCCATGCCGGAGCTGACCGAGAGCGCGTTGCGCGCGATGCACGCCTACTCGTGGCCGGGCAACGTGCGCGAGCTCAAGAACATCATGGAGCGAGCGCCGTTCTTGTGTGAAAACGGCGTCGTCACCGCGGCGCAGATCCCGCTGCCCCCGCAGCCGCCGCTGAACGAGATCGACGCCGACGAATTCCCGCCCGAAGAGCAGGACCGCACGCAGGTGTTCGCGCCGCTGCGCGTGCCCCAGTTCAGCGAAGAGCGCGCCCTCGCCGAGCCCCTGAGCAGCGTGCCACGCAGCGAGCCCTTGCCCGGCATCGACTCGGAAGAGGAGCGCCAGCGCGTGCTGCGCGCGCTCGAGCAGTGCGGTGGCAATCAGACCCGCGCCGCAAAGTTGCTCGGCGTCTCGCGGCGCACGCTGATCAATCGTGTCGAACGCTTGAATTTGCCGCGGCCGAAGAAGACCTGAGCGCTCGGGTTCGACCGCTCAGCGGCTCAGACCGAGCCGCGAGCGCGCTTCGGCGTATTGCTCGCCAACGCCGAAGGTCGCCAGATCGCGAGCCTCGGGATTGCGCACGATCCATTTCACGCGCTCGGGGCCGTCCTTCGGGGGGCCGCTCGCTTGCCCGACCGCGAAGGCCACGCCGCGCAGCGAAGCGACGAGCGAGCCGGCCGAGAGCAGCGCCGTGCGATTGCCCCACTGGTGAATCGCGGTGCCCAAGAGGCTCGCGCGGTTGCCGATCGCGCCGATCACCTCCAAGGCCAGAACCGGTACGTCATCGTCGACCTTCGGCGGCATGGCCGCCTGGATGCGTCGTTGTGCGTCGGCGAGCTTTTTGGTCTCGACGCCCTGCGGGATCCAATTGGGCGCGAAGTTGCTCAGGTATGCGGCGAGGACGGGCCACAGATCGATGGGTGCGGTGCGTGACAACGCGGCGGCGTTGCCTTGCAGGATCTTGAGGCAGCGGATGAGCAAGAAATAGCGTGCTGCGTCGTCCTCACTATCGAGCAGGGATTGCCCGAACACCAGCTGCGGGGCGGCCGAGCTGACCGGGATGCAGACGTGCCCAACCGTGGGTGACGTAAATACTTCGAGCCCGCGGATACCGAACGAGCTCGCCACTTGTTGCACGTAGCTGGTGAAGGCCGCCGAGGCGACGGGCAGGGGTTGCGCGCGCATTGCCCGCAGATCGACGGGATAGGCCGCATCCAAAATGTCGCCGGTCTTCTGCAATAAAGCCCGCAGCGGCGGGCTGACGAGTTCGGGGGCAAGCAGTTCGTCCAGGCGTGGATCGCCGGCGATCGGACCGGCGGCGGGCACGGCCACTTCTTCACCGTGCAGGGCGGCCAGCGTGGCGCGCGCCACGAGCGCGGAATCACCGGAGTGCTTCAGCTCCGCCACTGTGGCCAAGACCTCGAAGAAAGCGGGCTCGAAGCGGCCGGTGGCGAGCGCCCGGCGCGCATCGGTCGCGGCGCGATCGAGCAACATCACCATCGCGCGAGTTTCGCCGTGGCGTTGCTGGAACTCGGCTACGGACCGAAGCACGGCGCTGTCGTGCGGCCATTCCTTGCGCGCCCGGTCGAACGTCGCCTCCGCGCGTTTGCGATCGCCTCCTATTTGCTCTTCCACGAGCGCGAGCGCCAGGGTCCGCTCGCGTTTTTCGTCGGGGGTCTTGGCGCGTGCGAGCAGATCCGACTGGAGCGTGAGCGCCGTCGTCGGATCGCCCAGGCGACCGTAGACCTGCACCAAGCGCGCTACCGTCTCGGCGTCGTCCGGGGCGCGCTTGAGCACTTCCTTGTAAGCCAGCTCGGCGCGCTCCGGGTTGGGCAGTGCCGTGTCGTACAGCTCGCCCAAGCGGCGGTAGATTTGCGCTTGTCGGGGTAACTCGATGGTGTGCCGCGCCAAGCGAATCAATGCTTGTTCGCCGGAAGCCCAGTCCCCTTCGCCCAAACACAGTTCGGCGAACGCTTCGAGCGCCTCGGCGTGCTCGGGATTGGCGTCGAGGGCGGCCGCCAGTGCGGCTTTGGCCGCCTCTTTCTCGCCGACTTCGGCCAGCGCTCGGCCGCGCGTGACCTCGATCGCGATGCGTGCTTCGGGATCGGTCGTCCTTTGCAAGCGACGCTCGAGCAACTCGGCCAGTTTTTGGCGTTCGTTGGCGGCGACGTACAGAGATTGCAGTCGCACCACGGCGTCTTCGTGGCCGACGTCGAGGGCGACCGCGCGCTCGAGGGCGGCGCGACCGCGGTCGAGGTTGGCGGCCTTGTCCAGCCAGAGCGCAGCCGCTTGATGCCAGGCGCTGACCTGATGCGCTTCGACATGGCTTGCTTCGGCGATGGTTTCCAGGGCTTGCGCGGCCGCCGCATACTCACCCAAACTCTCGAGCACCTCCGACAGCGTCGTCAACGCGAGCAGGTGATGGGGGACCTGTTCGAGGGCCGCCAAGAGCAGGCGCTTGGTGTCTTGTGGTCGGTCCAAGCGTGCAGCCGCCTCGGCGGCGCGCAGCGCGAGCGTCGCCTTGTCGAGCGGGCGCTCCGCGAGCGCGAACAAGCGCTCATCGACGAGCCGTCCGAGTTCGTTGTCTTCCGCGGCGCGCGCCTGTGCGCTCAAGGTGCGCAAGGCCCACAGTTCGTTCGGGGCGCGCGCGAGCGAAATCTCGGCCATTTCACGGGCGGCGCTCCACGCGCCGCGCAGGACGCGCAAGCGCGCGCTGAGTCGCGCGTGGGCGTTGGACTCAGAGACGTCCAGCACGCGCGACAGGCTCGCTGCGATCGGCTCGAGTTCTTCCAGGCGATCACTGCCGATGTAGGCGTGCTCCAAGCGGCGCAGGGCGGGGAGGTAATCGGGCGACTGCTCGAGGATGGCGCTTTGCCAGAGCAAGGCGCTGGATGTGTCGCCGCGCAAGCGATCGATCTGACTCAAACGCTCGTACAATTGCCGCTGTTCGCGCGGATCTTCGGCCGCGCGGGCGCGCTGCAGGAGCGCGTCGGAAACTCGAGCCGAAGTCGGACCCAGCGCGGCGTAGCGCTCCGCGGTCACTCGCCACAGATCCGTGCCGTTGCTGTCCGCCGCCAAGAACGCGTCACGCGCCGCCGCTTCGAAGTCACCGGCACGTGCACGCTCGAGCGCCGCTTCGGCTAGCAAGCGACCGCGGCTCTGCCCTTCACTCGTGGCGGCCAGCGCTTCGCGCCAGGCGGCCCGTTCTGGCTCGTCGCTCGGCACCATGCGCTCCGCAAGTTCGCGCAACGCCAGATCCGTCGGCCGTGCGCGTAGGGCCTCTTCCAGCAGCTGATCGGCCAACGGTAGGTCGTTCTCGGCTATCAAGAGCGCTTCACGCACCAGATCGTGTGCGCGCTCGATGGCGTCGTCGCTGGCTTCGCGGCGCGCGCGCAACGCGCTCAAGAGAGCTGAGCTGTCACTGCTTCGACGCGCGCTGACTTCAGCCAAGCGGTGTCCGAGCGCCAGCTCGGGCGCGGCGACTTTGGCGCGTTCGACCAGCGATCGATAACTTTCGCTGTCTTCGTCACCTTGGCGCAAGGCCGCCTCGAGCAATGCCAGCGCGGCGCGTGGCGATTGCCCGAGCTCCTCGGCGAGCTGCACCAAGAGATCGCTGGCTTGACCGGGGGCCGCGTTGCTGAGTGCACGCAGGGCCGCTTCGTTCGTGACGTCGAGTTCGAGTGCACGGCGATACATCACGGTCGCCGAGCTCGGCTCGCTCGCCAATTCGTGCACGAGGGCGGCCGCTAGGCGGTGATCGCGCTCCGCGTCGGTGTCACCCGCCGCGCACGGCCAATCGCCGAGTGCGACCGCAACCGCGCCCTTGGCGCGGCCTACCTTGGCGAACTCGAGCGTCAACAAGCGCGCCAAGGGGCTCATCGCGTGGGTGCTCTCGTATGCGTCGGCGTGGGCGCGCAGGTGCGAAAGTCCGCTCGGATCGGCCGGCGTCAGGCCCAAGGTGCGACCCAAGCGCTGCTCGGCGCGCGTGGCCTCACTGCCCGCGAGTACATCCAACGTCGAGCCACCCGTGGCCGCGACGAAAGCGGCGGCGAACGGACGCAGTTCGGGATCGTGCGCGACGTCCCAAATGGTGGACTCGAGGCTCTCGGGCGAAAGTCCATTCAGTGCCGCGAGCGCCAAGCGATCGGACGCGCTGAACGTCTCTTCGCCCTGGGCACCGAGCACCGCTTGTCCAACGCCATTGCTATCCCCTTGCTCGAGTGAGCGCGTGACCAAGGCGCGCCGCGCGAGGCGGCTGCCGGGCGGGGCGGCCAGCACGCGCAAACTGGCGATCGCGCGTGGTCGCGACTTCGGATCTGCTCCGAGCAAGCTCACGGCGAGCCAGGCACTGGCTGGTCCGAGTCCGTCGACTTCGCCCAAGCGTTCGAGGGCGTCCGCGGCTTTTTCACGGTCACCGGCCGACAGGGCGCGGCGGGCGTCGTCGAATGCGGCGCGCGCCCCGCCGGGCGGAGCGACACTGCCGGCGGGAGTCGGCGCACCGCGCAGGCGCACGAGTTCCTCCGCGCCGCGGGCGAGCTCGCTGAGGGTTTCGGATTCGGGAAAACGGATGCGCGCGGGAGCGCTACTCTTGCCGAGTAGGTCTGCGAGTTTGGCGACGTGGGCGCGCGGATCTTCTTGCTGGGCGCGAACCGCGAGGTCGAGCTTCTTCTTGGCCGAGACGTCGTCCCGCAGGGCGAGGCGATGCACCTCGGCGCTCAGGTAGGCCGCGTGGACCCGCGCGTCGACGGTGGCCGCACTTCGGATCTCCATTTCGAGCGCGGGCGCGACGGCCTTGTAGTCACCGTCGGCCGCCGCCAGGGCGCGCAATTGGCGGGCGGCCATGGCTTGCGCGCGTGGGATCGCGCTGGCCTCGGCGGCAACTTCGCGCGCGCGCGGCAACTCACCGACCAGCGCCCAGATTTCGCTGGCGACGATCAGCGTGCGCGCCTTTGCTTGCGCATCGCTCGTGGCGCGAGCCTCGTTCTCGAGCCATTCAGCGCGCGTGACCCAAGCTTCGCGTTCGCCGCCCAAGTGATCCTGGGCCGGGCGCTCGTCGGGCCAGATCGAGGGCGGGCGCGACGCGGTCGGGGCGATTGAGCGCGGGTGAACCGAAGCGTACGGATGCACCGAAGCGTACGGCGCAGCGGAAGAGATGCGAGGTGGTGCCGAGGCGTGCGGCGGCGCGGAAGACGCGCGTGGTGGCACCGAGGAGGCGCGCGCGGGCGGTACCGAGGCGTGCGGTGGCACCGAAGCCGGCTCCGGTGGCGCGCTCTCGGGACGTAGCTCGTCGAAGTCGCTCAATTGCCGAAGTTCGCTCGGATCGACGTCCGCCATCGAGTCCGAGCCGAGCGGCTGCGGTGTTTCGCCGAAGAGCTCGAAATCGGTGTCGCGGCCCAGAGTCGTGGGCAGATTTTGCGGGCCCGGGATCGAGGGCATGACCGGCGGCGTGGCAGGCTGCGGTGCCGATACCGTGGGCAGCCGACTCTGCTCGTCGATTTGCTGCAGCGTCGGCATGCTGCTGCGCGGGTCGAGAGAGCTCGGCGGCGACGGGACCAAGGGCTCGGCGAGCATGCCCGGATTGGACGTCTCGAGTTCGAGCAAGCTGCTCGCATGCGTAAAAATTCGCGTGCGCTCTTCTTCGTCTTCTTGCAACGAGAGGGCGCGCGGCGCGGGCTCGGCGCGCGCCGTGGGCGGGCGCGGGCTGACCGCGGGTGGGAACGGTTGACGTGCCGGAGATCCCGCGGGATTGACGGCGGGCGGTTTGGACGTCGAGTCGCTGCCGGGGCGCGGCGCCGTGCTGCCCGGCAGGCGCGAGCCAGGTCGAGGCACCCCGGGCACGCGTGGCGCGAGCGGCACTTCGGGCAGGCGCAGCGCGCTGGGCGCTGGCGGCGGATTGGTCTGGATCTCTTCGGCGCTGGGCGCGGGCACGCTCGACAGCAATTGATCGATATCGGAGTTCGCTAGGTCTTCCAAGCCACTCGTGCCGTCGTCCTCGCGCGAGAGCTGAGCGAACAGATCGGAGGCGCGGCCGACGACGGTCACGTCGTCTTCGGAGAACTCGCGCTTTCGCGGCTGGTGGAGCGAAACGGGGCTCGCCGCCGGGGGAATCTGCGAATCGGAGATCTCCTCGAACATGAGGGAGTCGAGCAGCGCATCGCCCTCGAAGTCGGGCTCGCTATCGAGACCTTTGCGCCCCGGCGACTTCGGCTGGTTCGGGTCGCTCATTTTACGCCCATCCCGAGTTTTTCCCTGAGCTCGAGGTAGCCCGGTGAGAGGACGAAGGCGAGCAGGCGCCGAGCGCGCGCGGCCGCTTCGTCGGAGAGGCCGAGGGCGCCGCGTTCGCGTCCACCCGCAGCGAGTACCCAAGACACGTCACCGGCCGCGATTGTGGCCATGCGATCGAGGCTGGAAATTGCGGCATGAGTCCAAGCGATTGGATCCTGACCCGAGCTTTCGATCGCGCGCGCCAAGTCGGGAAGCAGCTTTTTTACGCGCCGCGGGGCTTTGCCCAGCGAGCGCTGAAACTCGGGCAGCATGGCGTACGCGGGCGCCGCCAACGTCACTTCGCCCACGCGACACGCGGCCACCACCAAGGCACCGATCTCGGTCGCGTCGCGATGCCTGAGCACGGTCGTGCCGCGGCGCAGGGCGAACAGCTCACGCGCCACCGCTTGGCGATGTCTCGGTGAGAGCGGCGCGCTCACGGCCGAGCCGAGCACGATGGCCGGCGTCTCGGACGCAATTGCCACCACCGCGTCGGCATCGCGGCCGCCGACGTACAGCTCGAATTCACCGACGCCCAGCGCACCCGCCCAAGCCGCGATCTCGTTTCGGACGGGCAGGCCGAGCCGCGCGTCCACCCGCTCTTTTTTGCCCACTCCGTAGGCAGCCAAGCTTGGCCCGAGCTCCTCACAGATCGTGGTCGCGAGCACCTGCATCAATTCGGCGATGGGCCCGCGGTCTTCCGGATCGGCGAGGTTCGGCAGGGCGCTGTCGTCGATGGCGATGCGCGGGACGTTGGCGACCCGCTGATCGATGCGCGCGAGCTCCTGCTCGACCGCATCGGAGCTAACGCCCAGCGCAATCAGCGCGCCGAGCGCGGCTTGCCGCAACGGCGCGTTGCCCAAGAACGAAGCAATGCGCGCGGCGCGCTCGACGCGAGCCGTGTCGAGCGGGTTGCGCGCGAACGTTTCGGTCAAGCGTGCGAGTCCTCGTTCGAGCAACGGGATCGACGCTTGGCGTGAGAAGGCATTGCCGAGCACCAGGTCCAACGCCTCGCCGTCGTCGGGTTGTTCGCGCAGCAGCTGTGCGGTGGCCGTCTCGGCCCCCGCCAGATTGTTCAAGCGATCGCGGTAGATCACCATGGCCAGGCGGGCGGCTTCGGCGCGACCCATCGAGGTGCCGCGCTCGGTCATCAATATTTCGAGCACTTCGGTCGCCTGATCCCAAGCTTCGGCACGGGCCGCGGCGCGCGCCAAGCGCTCGCGCACGGGGAGCGTGCCGAGCCCGGCCTTGTGCAGATTGCTCAATACGTCGAGCGCCGCGTACACGTCGTCGAGCTTGTTTTCGTACAGATCGACCGCGGCGATGCCGCTCATCAAGCGTTGCTGCGCCGGCGCTTCTTCGAGCGCGCCGAGCCGCGCCAAGTTTTCCGCGGCCTCCGCGAAGCGGCCGAGCGTGATGTACACCTCGCCCGAGAGCGCGAGGGCGCCCACGTGTTCGGGCTCGAGCAAACGAACGTTCTCGAGCGCTCCGAGCGCTCCCTCGCGATCGCCCGCCGCGCGCAACACGCGCGCCCGCTCCCAGAAAAGCTTGGCGATCTCTTCTGGATCTTCGGCGACCTCGAGGCGCCGAGCCACGAGCTCTAGCAAGCGCGGGCCGTCTTTACGGTCCCGCACCATGCGAAACAAGCGGTCGAAAGCCGTGAAGCGACGCACGTCGCGATCGACGGCGCGGGACAGCGCGAACTCACCGCGCGTGGCGTCTTTGAATTCGTCGAGCAGGATCAGCGCGGCGTTCTCCCAGAATTCGCTGCCCTCGCTGGCGTCACTCACGGCATCGCCCAGCGCCGCACAGGCTTCGGCCAAGGTGCTGCGGTCGCCCACGGCTTCGGCGGCCGTGCGCAGGCCTTCCCAGCCCAAGAGCTCCTCGGGGTGCGCCTCGACGACCTTTTGGAACGAGTCGAGCGCGCCGCTGGCGTCACCGAAGGCGAGTTGATTGTAGCCGGCGAGCGCGGTGACGACGCCCAGGCTGTCCTCGCCCAAGTTCGTGCCGACCTCGAGCAAGGCTTGCGCGCGCCGCCGCGGATCGCCGCCCGGCGCGGCCAGCTCCAGGTTCGCGAGCTTGCTCGCGGGCTGCTCCGAAATCAGTGGTTTGGGTAGGTCTTGGCCAGAGAGCAGCGCGACCAACGCGGCCGACGCTTCGAGCGCCGCTGCGGCGGCCGTGGGTAAGCGTTGGGCGAGAGCCTGCCGGGCTTGGATTTCCCCTTCGATGTCGCCGCTGTGGGTTGCGGCACCGAGCCACTCGAGCGCGGGCGCGATGGCTCGGTCGACGCTTGCCCAGCTGCGCGCGGCATCCGCGACCGTCGCGTCGGCGCCGTTCGGCGTTCGGGCGAGCTCGATGGCGTAGGCCGCCGCGCGCGCGAGCGGTGCGCTGCCGGCGTGGCGAGCGATCGTGTCGAGCGCGTCAGCGCGTTCGTCTTCTTCAGTGCCGTTCGGACTCCAGAGCGCGCGCGCCAAGAGGGCGGCGGCGTGCACTTCGCTGTTGGAGAACTCGAGCGCCATGCGCAGCGCGTCGCGCGCCGCATTGGCGTCTCCGCCGCGCGCAACTTCGAGCGCGAAACGGTCGAGCGCCGCGAGATCGGGGGCGGAGTCGGTCGCCGCTTCCAACGCCTGGCGTCGGGCGACAAGATCGTTCGATTCGGTCGTCGACAGCGCCCAGCCGAGTAGGGCGTTGGCTGCACGCGACTGACTTCCGGCGGCGCTGAAGCGCTCGATGGCGGCTTTGCGCTCGCCCGCTTGCCAAAACAGGATGCCCGCTTCTAGGTCGAGGGCTGCGGCCAGCTCCGCGTCCTCGACCACGCCCGCGCTTTGCGCTATCGCGTGGGCCGCCGCCAAGGGCTCGCCCTGAGCGATTTCCAGAGCGCTCAAGGCGCGCAACACGACGACATCGGCGGGGTCGGCGGCGTGCAAGCGTTCGAGCTCTTGGCGCGCCGCGGGGCGATCTCCAGCGCACACCGAACGCAACGCCAAGATCACGTGCAGGGCGCGCGCGGTCTCCGGGTCTTGCTCGGCCTTGGCCAGAGACGCGAGCGCGTCCGTGCTCGCGCTGCCGCTCGTGTCGCCGCGCTCCGGCAGTAGATCGAGGCCGTACGCCGAGAGCGCATTGCCGAGCCAAGTGCCACCCGGGGCCGCCGCCAAACCGGCCAAGGCTTGTCCAGTGCCGGCGCGCTCACCGCGCAACGCTCGCGCGCGCGCCAGTTCGAACCAAAGTCCGGGCAGCTCCGATTCACTCGCGCCTTGCGCGATCAAGCGACGCGTCGCTTCTTCGTACCAGGTGCCGTCTTCGGCGATTGCCGAGAGCAAGCGCGCGACGCGGGCGACGATCGCCGGCGAAGCGCCGTACATGCCGGCTTGCGAGAGCGCGGCGCGCGCGCCCTGCGTGTCTCGACACTGGCGCGCCCAGACGTCCGCGCTGAGTAAATAGAAGCGCGCCTTGGCCGAATCACTCGGCAAGTGCTCGGCCGCCGCTTCCAACGCCGAAGCGAAGGCTTGCGGATCGTCGCCCATGCCCAGCAAATCCAGCTGCAGAGCGCGAGCGGCGATACTGCCCGGATCTTGCTCGAGCGCTTGATTGAAAGAGGCGAGGGCGCCCGCGCCATCTCCCTCGGTCGCGCGGGCTTCGGCCACTCGCAGCCACAGCGAGGCGGCGTGCACGCCCGTGGCGCCGCGCACGATTTCGCCGCTCGCGATGCGGGCCGCGTTCGCGGTGTCGCCCAAGGAGTCGGCCAAGTGAAAGCGTGCGCGGAGCAAGAGCGCGTCGCCCGGCGCGGCCGCTAACGCGCGATCCAAAAATTCGACCGCTTGCGCGTTGGCTCCGCTTTCACGGGACAGCTCGGCGGCGCATAGCCAGGCATCGGCCGCGGCGGCGGAACTGCGCAGGTGTGCGGGGACACCGAATGTGTCGCCGAGCGCTTCGTCGCGCACGGAATTTTCGATCGCTTCCGCGGCGCGCGCGTGCGCGCGTACGCCGAGCGCGGGCTCGGCCGTCTTGCGCGCTAGGTCGACGAGGGCGGTCAGGCATTCGAAGCTCGCCGGGCTAGCGAGCAAATTTGCCTCTTCTAGCGCGCGTTCGGCCGCGTCGTGCTCACCGGCGGCGGCGCGCTGCTCGGCCAGCGACAAGAGTAACAGCGCTTTCCAGTGGGAGTTTTCGGTGAGCGAGGCGCGGGCCAACAGGGCGCGCTCACGCAACTCGGCATCCCCCTGCTTTCCCGCGACCAATTCCAAGGCTAGCCACAGGCTCGAATCACGCGCTGCGTCGTCGCTAGCCTGCTCGAGCAGCACGCGCGCGCCGGCCGTGTCGTCCTCGTGATCGAGCAAATAGAAGGCGTGGTCGAGCAAGGCACGCGCGCGCTCTTCGGGCCGATCGGCCACACTGACCAGGCGCTCCAAGAGCCGGCCGAGATTCTTGTACGACTGCCGGCGCTCGATGATCGCGACCAAGCGTTCCAGCGGTTCGCGAAATTCGCTCTCGGCGTTCACCGCGCCGAGTTGGTCGCGCACGCTCGCGGTCTCGTCACCGACGCGCTCTTCGAGCACGCCGATTTCGTGCAGTAGAATCGCGCGAGTTTTGCTGTCGGCCGCACCTTCGTGCTCGGCTCGTAAGCGCGCGATCGCCGACGTTACCGCCGTCAGGTCCTGCGCCGTCGACTGGACCTGGGAACTTTGCAACCGACTGGTGCTCGTCATGGAATCCGGCGAATCCCCACGACTTTAGAAGACCTACCCAGGGCTGCCTAGCTTGCATTTGGTCCGGCCCTCTGACCGTGACCAGATCGGCCATCGAGCTCGTCGCGAAGCGCGATGCATCACTACTGCGTCGCAACGAGCGTGGGCGGCGATCGCGTGTGGCTCGGTGTGCGCGTACGTGCGAGCGAGCGTGTGCTCAGTTATTGCGGCGCACGATCCAGTAGCCCCGCGGCGTGTCGATCAACGTCGGGTGAACGGTGCCTTTGTCCAGCATGAACAGAACGTATTCGATCGGCGGTTCGAGTACGCCGCGTGGAATACGGCCCGCGTCGGCGGTGGAACCGCGATCCCCTTTGCTCACGGCGGCTGCGAAATCGTGCTTCGCGAGCTCCAACGCGGCTTCGGCTTTTTGACGCGCGGCCTCTTTGGGTCGCGAGTCGCTGCCGGAAAATTGTGCGCCTTGGTAGGTGAACTGCACCACGCCGAAGCCCACCTCCTGCGGGGCGGAATTCGGCAGCTCGGGCACTTTGCCCCCGTCCGGGAAGGTCTCGAAGCCTTCGGTAAACGCGGCGATTCCTGCGTCGTCTGGGGCACCTGCATCCACGCTCGCGCTGGCACTCACGCTCGCACTTGCCACCGGCTTGACGGATGCCGACGCGCTGGGCGCGGGTTTTTGCTTCGCCGGGCCGGATTTCGGGCTGTCGTGCGAAATTAAAATGACACCGGTCAGGGCTGCCAAAAAGCCCAATCCTAAAAGAGCTGCGGTCGAACGCTGCATGCTGTGCCGCGCCCTACCACGGATGGGTGCGTGCGGTGCAGAATCCGGAGCGGGCTTTGGGCCGGGACAACCGGCCGCGGTTGCTGCTAACACTTAGCGGCTGGGCAGGGCGCCCTCGTTGGCGAGTTCGTCGAGCTCGGGCGAGCCATCCCTGTGCTTGGTGGCTGTGAGCTTTTCGTAACTTTCGGGCAACGCTGATAAGAGTTCACCGGTATGTTCAAAGTCGAGTGCCCGGGCTGTAAGGCCCCGTATCAAGTCGACGAGCGACGCATCCCCTCGAGCGGGCTCAAGATGCGGTGCCCGAAATGCGGCACGTCGTTCAAAGTCGATCCGCCTGCCGAAGGCCGGCGCACGGGGCCGGTGCTCGGTGGCGCGCTCGGCATCGGCTCAGACAGCGAATCAGCACCGCCTCCCGCGTTCGGTGCGCCGCCGCCTGCCGCCGCGCCGGCACCAACACCGGTGCCGGCAGCGCGCCCAGCCGTCGATCTGCGCGGCACGATGCTGGGCGTCGCGCCGGGCGCCGCTCCCGCCGCGGCGCGTCCCGTGGTGCCGGCTCACCTCAAGGGCACGATGCTGGGCGTTGCACCCGCGGCTGCGGGCGCGGGTCCGCTGCCACCGTTGCGCCCCGCACAAAATCTCAAAGGGACGATGCTGGGCGTTGCACCCGCCGCGCCGCGGGTAGCTCCGCCGGTAGCGCCGGCAGCTCCACCCGCGCCGGCTGCTGCCGGCAAGCCGCCGCCAATGCCGCCGCGACGCGGTGGACCGCAGAAGCCGCTCGCGCCGCTCGATCCCGAGTCTTTTTTCGACGATTCGGACTTGCCGGCGCCGGCTGCCGCGCGCCCCGCCGCACCCCCGCGCCCGGCGCATCACGACGATTCGGATTTGCCCGCGGCGCTCGGTGCCCCGCGCGGCCCCGCGGCGCCGCGTGTCGCTGCGCCCGCGGCTCCACGCCCCGCCCCCCCCGCTGCGCTCCCGCCTTCGGTGCCCGCGCCGGTCGCGCCTTCGACCCCGGCGCCGTTTAGTGATCTGCCCTCGGCGCCGCTGCCGTTCGATGATCTTCCCGCGATGCCC
>Ga0247757_10001059_pt1 | contig 19996 bp, 17 predicted proteins | sample UWRJL126311R4_FD_180929 | JGI IMG/M metagenome (GOLD analysis project Ga0247757, IMG submission 180929) | Plant litter microbial communities from Arlington Agricultural Research Station in Wisconsin, United States - UWRJ-L126-311R-4 | ecosystem: Environmental > Terrestrial > Plant litter >... | reverse complement strand
CACAGGAGAGATGGCCCTGTGTAGGAAAAGGGGTTGTGTTGTATTGTATTGTATTGTACACTTCCATCCCAAGTTTAGACTATGATGCATCGACAGACCTCACAGCACCTAACGTACACGTAAAGTACACTGTACAACAACAAGCCTATGATACACACTACGCACCCACCTCCTTGACCACATCCTCACACCGCCGGCAGAGCTCTTCCTCTGCCTCTTTCTGGAACCGCCAGCATCGGGGGCATTTCCCCAGCCTAGCCTGATGCACGACCACGGAGCCCTCCCACCCCTTCGCGTCGTCCGCCGTAAAGGCCTCCTCTGCGAACCACCCGTCCGCCGTAGCCCGTTTCCAAGCATCCGTCTCCTCCTTGCCCACGCCCCCTGCCGCCGACCAATCCGCCCTGCTCACCGCGCTGACGACGAACAAGCCCGCCAGCTCCTCGTACTGCACGTCCGTCAGCGCGTGCCGCTCGGGCGTCCCGAACGCGCTGCTGAAGTGCTCCGAGAACCAGTCGTCGTGGGGGCAGAAGAGGGTGGCGGCGCACTCGAGCGACGAGCCCATCTTCTTGTCGGCGCGCAGCCGCTCCTGCGCGGCCTTGACGGCCATGTTGATGCGGTCGACGCACGCCTGCGTCTGGCTGAGCAGAGCCTGCGTGGGCTGGTCCGCGCGGGCAAGAGGCGCCCAGGCGGTGCGGGCGGGATGGATGCTGGCGCGCTGCAGCGCCTCGGGCACGTGGTCCCATACTTCCTCGACGAGCAGCGGGCACACGGGCGCCAGCATCTGCAGCAGCTCGTACAGGACGAGGCCGAGCACCTTCTGCAGCGCCTGGCAGTCTTCCCTGGGGCCCGTGTACACCCGGTCCTTCAGCGTTTCGAAATAGAACGCAGAGAGGTCGTTGGTGATGTACCTGTTGATCGCACTGACCCCCTTGAAGAACTCGTACCGGCTGTAGCAGCCGTGGACGTCGTGGCTCACTTGGGTGAGACGGTGCACAGCCAGTCTGTCGGCGAGGTTCTTCATCGCTACCGGCAGTGCCTCGAGGTCGAGATGCCCAACCAACTCGCTTCGGACCTCATTTAGAGATCTGAACACGAGTGGGCTGGACGGCAATGACAATACACCGAGAAGCCATTTGAACGTCACGCGGTATTTGTGTAGGGCCTGGTTGACGGACAGAAGGACCGGCTGTCCTACCGTCACGTCCTTGGTGTAGTCGCTGCTAGCAGCCCAAAGCCTCAATGCATCAGGCCCCATGGCATCGTAGGTGGGACTGGCATCGTAGGTGGGACTGGCACCTTGCGACGCAGGCGCCTGGCCACCCTTCTGTTTCTTCCGCTTGACCGGTGGAAGCAGCTCGCCCGACATGATCTGAGCAGGTGCGATAACGTTGCCAAGGCTCTTGCTCATCTTTCGGCCGTCTGAATCGAGTGTGAAACCGTGTGTGATGAGTGTTTTGTAAGGCGCCTTGACAGCTTCACCAGTGTACGATTGGGTAGCCACGTGTGTCAGGAGAGACGACTGGAACCAACCCCGATGCTGATCAGTGCCTTCGAGATACACGTCTGCCACGGGACCATCCTGCTTCGGAGGGAGCAACGTCCAACTCGTGCCACTGTCAAACCATACATCCATAGTATCCTTCCCGCGGATATAAGTGCCCGTAAAATGTTTTGGTCTCCATGCTGGGTCATCTGGCGCATCTGTCCACCAAGCATCGATGCCACGTTCCTTGATAACTTCAATCATATGCTCGATTGTTTCTGCGTCCGTGGCTAACGCCAACTGTCCATCGTCGAGAACTTTGAACAGCGCTGGAATCGGGACGCCCCAAGCGCGCTGGCGGGATATGCACCATTGACTCCGACCTTGGATGAAGCTCTCCAGTCGAGAACGCCCTGTTTCGGGCATGAACCGAACATCCTGGATGGCTTTCATAGCGCCAAGCTTGATGTCGTCCACATCAGCGAACCACTGCGATGTGGCTCGGACGATAACGGGCTCTTTTGTTCTCCAGTCGATGGGGTACTTGTGGCGATAGTTGTGCTTTGCTCGTAACATACCATGCTCGTCAAGATAGTTCAAGACAGCATTGCTACCTGTCCTCTTCACGTCCGCGACGGGCAACCCTTCAAGCAGCTCAGGCTGCTCTGGGAAAGCTTCTTTAGTGAACAAGCCAGCATCATCCACAGGCGCAAAGGCCTTGATATTTAGAGCGCGGCAGACCTGATTATCCTCCATACCGTGTCCAGGAGCCATGTGAACGAGACCGGTTCCAGAAGAGTCGGTCACGAAATCTGCGTGGACGACGGGCTGCAGGCCGTTGGCTTTTTGGAAAGGATTCTGGTACTTGAGACGGCCGACCAAGTCCGACCCTTGCAAATCTGATAACACCACCGTTAGCTCTCGGCCAAGAATTTTTTGATATTCCTCAACCCGAGATGCCGCCATTATGGTCAGGTCGGATTTTTCCCTATCCAGCACCACACAGTAGTCCATATCCTTGTGAACGGCGATGGCTTTGTTGGCAGGCAGCGTCCAGGGTGTTGTTGTCCAGATGAGCACACTGATAGGCTCCGTGATATATTTCATAATCCCACGATTCCTACGCTTCAGGTCCTTCGCAACCTGTACGGGGAAGCGCACAAAAGCGGCCAGGGACTTGTAGTTTTCGTCGTACTCCAGCTCCGCTTCGGCAAGCGCAGTACGCGACGAAGGCGACCAGTATACGGGCTTGATCTGGCGGTAGATCAAGCCCTTCTCGTACATTTGCTTGAACACCTCCAGCTGGCGAATCTCGAATTCCTTGTCCATGGTTTTGTACGCGTTGTCCCAGTCTCCCATGACGGCCCATTCCTGGAATCCCTTCTTCTGCGCCTTCACCGTGGTCGTAGCCAATTCGCGCGCAGCCTCCCGAACGCTGACGGGATCCGTGATGGCATGGTCCTTTTGCCGGGCCTGCAGCGCCTTGATCTCAATTGGCAAGCCATGGCAGTCCCAGCCCGGGACGTAGCTGACCTTCTTGCCCTGCCCGACTTGGAATCGGCAGATGAGATCTTTCGATATCTTGTTCAGCGCGTGCCCGATATGCAGCGGTCCGTTCGCATACGGCGGCCCATCGTGCAGCGTGAAGGTTTCGGGAGTCTTGCCCGCGGCATCGGGCTGGGAGCGCGAGTTCTGCTGCCAGGCATAGTGCTCATCCGTGCATCGGCGGAGGTATCTGGCGCTGGCTTCGGGCAATGGACGCGGTGGAAAGGGCGACTTCGGCAACCGGACTGTGGACGACCATGAGGCGCGTAAAACTCGCGTCAGGGCTACCATAGTAGCATCGTGGACGAGCTGGAAGGTCGCTGGTTCGACCGCGTGGGACGAGCACTATTTTCGGATCTTCTACCCGGTGATTGGTCGGAGATAGTTCGGTATCGAGAAACCATCTCTACGTATAGCTAGCAGCGCCTAGTATTGCTCTATATGTTGATTCATTTGTGGTAATTATCGTATTGCATATTCTAATAGTTCAAAATATAATCAATGCCCAAAACACTAGTCTTCCAGTTAGTTAGGTTTATATCATTAGTAGACTGTAAGTGCGCTCACGGCGCCACTCTTCAAAACCTCAAATACCAGTCCCGGAAATCCAAAAAGTTCAACGTTACCGACCTCTCCTTCCCCTTCAAATATTACGGATCCAGCATTAGCGAATCTACTTTTCTTGGTGGATGCGTCTTCCCAACCACCCAAGAGTTCACAGCTGCTGCCGGGACTATCGCCCCAACCTCGGTTCAAGGCCATTCCGCGTTGCTGAAGCCTCTCCTCCTCGGCGCTCTCGTAGTACGATGTGAACGCCTCTTTGAGTTGGTCAGACATGATACCAAAAGCCATCTCGGAGTTGAGTGCATCTCCACCGTCATGTGGTGGCACATGCTCCAGCGTCCACCTGCTTCGCCGGTGACGGTTGAATTGGTATGAGCCGGGAATGTTGCCATGAAATATGACCTTTGTAGCGGTGAGATGGTTGAGCGGTTGTGTACCGAGCGTCTTGTCGTCTTCAGATGCGGGTGTGTCACAATCTGAAGGGGGAACCGGGGGCGAGATCTGCATTGGTTGAGATATTAATATGTCAAATCCATGGTGATAGTAATTGTAAAAATGCTCTGCCGCAGCCACTTCCCTTTCTTGCGCACCAACCGCTGCCTCCTCCTCGTCATCGTCTTCCCAGTCGTCTTCGTGGTCAGTATCGACCGGAGAGCCGTGATTAGAACCAGGCATGTCGTCAGGAGTTAGCCCGAGGCTGGAGTGTTCAGAGACATCACTGACTCTCCGGTCCTTGTGAATAGAAAGTCGGTGGTCATTCTTCCTATATATGGAGTCGGGCGGGCCAAGCTCCATAATGAGGTCTTGAGGAGTTGTCTCGCTAAGAGTGATCCAGAATGAAGGGCTTGAACGTCTCACAAGCTCTATCCTCCCTTCTCCGTGAATCTTGGCGAGTTCAATCTCATCTGGTCCTCCCTCTTTGCCCTTCCCTGCTAAAGCAAGCGTCCTCGGATTTGGTGGAGACGCTGTGAAGAGAGTTCCCCTTGCCTTTTGCCAGGATTCACCATTGAATACTGCCATGCACTTTGCCGGACCGGTCGCAGAGGAAGACAGCAGGGATATGAAGTCTTTCTTGGGAGAATAGGCAGAGTTTTGTACCGGGAAGTTGAAGGCAACACCCGGATACGAGAGGTTGTACACCCCATTCGCATTGGGATCCTCTGACCTGGGCGGCATGTATTCTCCACCATATGTCGGACCGAGGAGCTTATCATAAATATGCCGAAATCGTGGGCCAGAAGGTCCTGGCGACATGCCATTATAGCCGTCCGGTGGTTTGTATACCTCCACATCCTTATACACAAGCTTCGCTTTTGTGAAATCGAGCACCTCTATCAGTCGTAGTCGTTGATCTGGACCATCGAACTGCAGTCGGATGCCGTTATCAGGGAGGACGACGTGGATGGGCGAAGCGATAGGGCGGGAGTCATCGTGATACAACTCGAACCTTGGGAATGTTCGTACTTCTGCCTTTATTGTGGTTAATATTTCGTGCAGAGAGCACCCGAGCGTCATGAATCCGACGCTCCTGCCAGGAACCAACTGCATAGAGCTGTCCTCCATGTTGAGCGCTACAACCGCGGCACGCTTCGGCGATGGGTTACAGGGTGCGCTGCCAACGATCAGGAACAGTGAGGATAGATGCAGAGAAGAATGGGTTGGTGAATGCGAAGTATCTGGAGTGTAGAGAAGGCGCTGCCTTGAGTGCCAGTCAGGGGTGGCTGTGGTTCCCGTGCTTTGTCCACGCGCACGAACGACGTAGGGCTATGCGTTTGGTGATCGAGGTTCAAGTGTGGAGTAAACTACAAGATGTCAGTAGGATACTTCGACCGAAGATTCCCAGAAGGTCAAGTTGACATCAGCGACATGTACGCCATGTGCTAAGTAAACGCTGGTGTTGGGCGGTGTCGCAACGTGGGGTTCGTTCACTGTTCCGAGACGCGCGGAACGTTCGCAGGGCAGGGCCAGGGTCGCCAAACGCCGACTGCCGACCACCGACCGCTAGCCCGCCCACTGTTTGTTTACCTGCCGGGAGCACATCAACACCACAGGCTACTACTTCCGCTGCTTCCCAGCAAAAACACCCCCAACCTTCACACCATGTCTGGTCTCCCTCGACCTGGACAGCCGTCTACGCGGCGAACCAACTCCTCTATGCGCCCACCCACCATGCGACCGCCCCCAGTGCCCGCCCGAGGACGCTCTGCAACGCCTGCACACAGCGGAAGAACCTCGCCCACCGGGTCCGTCGCATCTTCGCGAACGCGTATGTCACCACATCCCAATCTCAAGCGGAAAGACCGTGACTTTGAGGTCGATGGAGAAGAAACGAATATCAATGTCGTGGTGCGGTGTCGTGGACGAAATGACCGCGAAGTCAGGGAGAATTCCGGCGTTGTGGTGTCAGCCAACGGCATCAAGGGGAGCACCGTGGAGCTCTCTATGGGCCCAAATGCACTCAGCAACAAGACCTACCACTTCGACAAGGTCTTTTCACCCGCGGCTGATCAAAACATGATTTTCGATGAAGTCGTGGCTCCCATCTTAGACGAGGTGAGCCAAAACATGCACAACTCTCATTAACACATGGCTAAAATTTTCACAGATGCTGGGTGGCTTCAACTGTACTATATTTGCTTATGGTCAGACGGGTACTGGCAAAACATATACTATGACTGGCGACATCTCCAACATCCTTCCTCTCCCCGATGCTGCCGGTATCATCCCACGTGTTCTCGATGCCCTGTTCAACAAGCTTGGGTCTGAAGAAACAGAGCATTCAGTGAAATGCTCCTTTATCGAACTGTACAATGAAGAACTGCGAGACCTGCTCTCCTCCGATGATGCAGTGAAGTTAAAGATTTTCGATGACAATAGCAAGAAAGGGCATAGCACTACATTGGTGCAAGGAATGGAGGAATGCCATCTTAAAACAGCTGCGCAAGGTATCAAGCTTTTGCGCGATGGTAGCCACAAAAGACAGGTTGCTGCGACCAAATGCAACGACTTGAGTTCGCGAAGTCATACCGTCTTCACCATTACAGTTTATATGAAACGCACAACAGAAGATGGAGTCGACTACCTGAGCGCTGGAAAGCTGAATCTGGTTGATCTTGCGGGAAGTGAGAATATTCAACGAAGTGGAGCCGAGAACAAGCGTGCTGCGGAGGCCGGCTTAATCAATAAGAGTTTGCTCACTCTCGGTCGCGTTATCAACGCCCTTGTGGAACGCAGCTCGCACATTCCTTACCGCGAATCTAAGTTGACTCGCTTGTTGCAAGACTCTCTAGGTGGTCGTACTAAGACTTGTATCATTGCCACCTTGTCACCGGCAAAGAGCAACCTGGAGGAGACCATTTCGACACTCGATTACGCATTCCGGGCGAAAAACATTCGCAATAAGCCTCAAGTCAATCAGCTTCTTTCTAAGAAGACTCTCTTGAAAGAATTTACCGCTGAAATAGAGAAACTGAAGAGCGAGCTGATCGCCACAAGACAACGTAATGGTGTATATCTTACGCAGGAAAACTATGAGGAGATCACTACCATCAGCGAATCCAGACGAATATTGAGCGAAGAACAGCGTGACAAGATTGAAACGATGGAAGTCAATCTACGCAATAAGGTCGAGGAGTTGTTCAGCCTAACAACTAATTTTCAAAATCTCAAGAAAGACAATGAACAGATCAAGCTGACTCTAGAGGGCACAAAAGGGATTCTGGACAAAACTGAAGCTGTTCTGAATTTAACACGACAAAATCTTACCGAAGAGACCGAACTCCGCCGAGCGCATGAGAAGACCGAGGAGCAGCTTACCGAGATTGGCAACGATATGATATCTACACTAGCAAAGACCACTTCAGATATCAATGGTTTACGTTCCAAAATTCGTAGAAAGTCCGATCTTCAGTCTCGGAATCGACAGCATTGGTCAACATCTCAAACCCAAGTCTCTGATACTACAGAGCTTGTCGAAACAAGGATAGCGGAATTTCGAGACCAGCAAGAGCAGATGATGAATAATTTGTCATCCAAGATGCAAGCCTTCGTGAAAGATGAACTGGAACAGCTCGGTGCTTCTCAGACCTTCCTTAATGAAAAAATGGAAGCTTTTGAGGTGTCCGAGCAAGAAGTCAACGAACAAACTGGAAAGGCTCGTGACGACATGAACGTAGTTCTAGAAGAAATCAAGACTTTACGCGAAGACGTAAAGCATAAAGTTGGGGCGGGTCTCAGCGAGCTATCTGCAGCAGCCGAAAAGATTTCTGCAAACATCATCACAGAGCTGGATGCTTTCCACACTCAGGTAAAGACATTAGCCACCAATTTATCCTCGTTGACTAACTTTGATAGCTCCATGCTTCGTATTCGTCGCTGGGACGAGACTTCAAAAATACGTTTGATGAACTAGTGAAGTCATTGAATGAGCAGCAAGCGGAGAACGAACAGTTCCACCAGCAAGTTCTCAAAGCGAACGCCGAGCTAGTGCAGGCGAATAAAGCATCTCAGAGCCGTCTTGTCCAAGTCATTGATGAAGAGAAGCAGAAGTCGGCAGAAGAACGACAACAGTTGCTGGCACAGGTTACTTCACTTATCAACGCAAACGCGGATGCGCAGGATAAGAGACTTTGTGAGAAGATGACTGGCATACACGAAGATATAGGCACAGCAAACGTCACCTTTGAGACTCAACAAAACGCATACAGTGAGGGCATGAGCAGTTGGATGGACAAGTCCAAGAATATACTCGGTGGTATTTCCAAGTCACGAGATGGGGTTAAGACAAAGATCAAGGCAGACTTTGCAGTAAGTACAGTTCAAGTTATGTATCTGTTTCACGACTGATCGACCATAGGCTGCGACCCAGCATTCCACCTCGATCAAGGACACAACTACCTCGGTCCACGAGAGCACAGTCAAGATTGTCGAAGCTCAGATGTCTCAAATGGATACTCAGTTACACTCCTTGGACGAAATCATGTCCCGGGTCCGGGAACAAAACAATTCTCATCACACTGCACACACGACCTCTCTTAAAGCACTAACTTCAACAGTCCAGTCTTCTTATTCCAGCATTGGAGATTATCTGTCCACTTCGTTCGAACGCGTACAGTCACTTGAGTCTGATATGAATGCGCAAGCCAACGCGCTCAAAGAGACACTCCCAGCTCTGGCAGAAAACGCAAGTATACGCGCACCATTGCAGGAGCTTCGCGACACGATTGGCAGCCAGCATCTTATCGAATACAATCCCACTGGCGAAACGCCGCAGCGAGCCGTTTACTCCGTTCCAGAGAAACTTCCACGAACAGGGGCGCATGAAATTATCCTCTCCAGGCTTCGCGATGGGCCACCCTCTGCTGATAATCGCAGCCCATCGAAAGGCATCATTTTCAACGATGCCACCGAGTCGGCCTGTTCTGAAGACGTATTCGCTCCTGTTTTGAAGCCAAATTTCTCTCGTTCTAACAGTACGCAAGCCACGTCAATACCCCTCGGGACTTCACTTCGTGAGCTAGACGTCAATGTCGTCGCCCAAGAGACTCATACACAGCCTCTCCCTGTTGTTTCTAATTCAGATACCGTCGTTGTTGCTGCTCCTCCGCTTAAGAAGCAGTGTAGTGAAGACAATACCAAGGCGCCAATGAGGAAGATGAGGAAGACTGTTGGGGGTGAAGGTAAGGGGGACCGTGAAAACCTAACCATCACAAATTTCAGTTCAAGTATTGGACCTGGATTGGGAAGGAGACTGAGGAGTCATGGCAGCAGCTAATGGATCAACTTATACCCTTCGAGCGTCACTGTAACTAGATCTCATTGCGAGTGGGCCTTTGGATGAACAAATCCTGGCGGCGTTTGCCACGGTTTTGACATCGACGTTCGAATTCATACCCGGGGCGTTCTTAATTGTTAAGGTTCGGGATAATTGGGTGGATAATGGGAATACTTTTTGTCCTCGTCAATACCATGACTCAAAACTGATGGCTCCGTTATATATGCTCCGTCCCAGGATGGTCCCGCTGGCTTCCCTTTTCAGCGTAGCCAACTGTGAGCGCGTTTACAGCGTCTCTGAGGGGACCGAGCGCGTATTTTAGCCCCGCATCATAGCTCCTAGCTCGCAACGTCATGGGCCTCGGACCTCCAGATTCACTCTCCACAGTCGTATCGCAGCCCACTATTCGCTCATAATCTGCTGCCGAGCACTATCGCAGTCGTGCACTAGGTCGTGAGGCGCGTAGTGCGTGTGGTGGATTTAAAGGACCCCTCGCCTCGTGAAGGTTTATAAGTGTTCCGCCTCTGTCCGCAGCCATGCGGTCTTTTGCAGCTTATACGAGAGCCATTGCGCGACAACAGAGCTTTTGCAGTCGGATACCGAGAAGCCCCTTCCCGAGGATAGTTGCAAGAACGTACGCCATGGGTCATTCTGTGCCTCCGGTGCGTATGCAAAGCTATTTCCCCAGGCGTTGCTACGTGACAATACCGTTACAGGATGGCTGACAGGAACCAGCTAAACGACAAGTCGCTGCTCAAGGAGCAGGCGTACGTAAACGGAGAATGGATAGACGCGAAGTCGGGGAAGACGTTTGAGGTCTATGGTATACGGCCACGGCAACATCTCCAAGTCGCTCGGCTAACACAGTAGCAGATCCAGCGACGGGCAAGGTCATAGGCAAGATGCCCGACATGGACCGCGCAGATACAGAAGCCGCCATTGCAGCAGCAGCTGCTGCTTTCCCTTCGTTCCGCAAGACGACCGGTCGCGAGCGATCCAAGATGCTGCGGAAATGGTACGATTTGATGATCGAGAACGCCGACGATCTCGCGAAGCTCATAACGTGGGAAAATGGAAAGCCGATCGCTGATGCAAAGGGCGAGGTGACATATGCTGCGAACTTCTTCGAGTGGTTCTCAGAGGAAGCGCCGAGGACATATGGAAACACGATCCCAGCGAGCATTGCGGGGAACAGGGTGTTCACGATCAAGGAACCAGTCGGCGTGTGTGGGCTGATCACCCCGTGAGTCTATCCAGTCCTAGCTGCCGCAAAGTATGTATCGTGCTGATGTAGTCCCAGATGGAATTTCCCTGCAGCCATGATAACTCGCAAGATCGGACCCGCGCTGGCAGCAGGCTGCACCGTGGTCGCCAAATCTCCCGGCGAGACTCCCTTCACAGCAGCCGCCCTCGCCGAGCTTGCCCACCGAGCCGGGATCCCCAAGGGCGTCGTCAATTTCGTGACCGCACTAGACAACACCCCTGAAGTCGGCTCGACCATCACCTCTTCCAAAACGGTCAAGAAGGTCTCCTTCACGGGTTCGACAGGCGTCGGAAAACTTCTGATGAAGCAGTCCGCCGACACCCTCAAGAAGCTCTCCTTCGAGCTCGGCGGCAACGCGCCCTTCATCATCTTCGACGATGCCGACCTCGACACGGCCGTCGCGGGCGCCATAGCCTCCAAGTTCCGCTCTTCGGGCCAGACGTGCGTGTGCGCGAACAGAATCTACGTGCAATCCGGCATCTACGACGCCTTTGCGACCCGGTTCGCTGAGAAGGTAAAGGGGTTCAAGGTCGGCAGCGGGTACGACGAGGGCGTCACACACGGCCCCTTGATCCACGACCGCGCCGTCTCCAAGGTGGAATCCCACGTGCAAGATGCGCTTAAGCAGGGTGGAAAGGTCCTGGTCGGCGGAGAGAGGATGCCCGACCTGGGCGCAAACTTCTTCCAGCCGACCGTCATCCGCGACATGACGGCCGATATGCAGCTCGCTCACGAGGAGACGTTTGGACCGGTGGCTGGTCTGTTCCAGTTTGACACTGAGGAGGATGTGGTCAAGTTGGCCAATTCTGCTGATGTCGGACTTGCTGGATACTTCTTCAGCCGCGATATCCAGAGGTGTTATCGCGTCGCCGAGGCCCTGGAAGTGGGCATGGTAGGTGTGAACACCGGCCTGATTTCCGACCCAGCAGCGCCCTTCGGCGGTGTAAAGGAGAGTGGATTTGGTCGTGAGGGCAGTCTCTTGGGCATTGAGGAATATCAAATCACAAAGATGGTGACGATGGGTGGCATGGGGCAGCCGCTCCAGGGGTCGTGAGTTGGAAAAAGCTGCTCTAGTGTATATTAATAGTTCCCAATCAATTGATTGAAAACAAGTCATCATCCAATGATACGTGCGCCCCGCAGTCGAGTTCATTTACTAGTGAAGACATATCAGTACTTCGACGTCCCTGTGACGTCAAGATCTTTTGTTTATTAGGTATTCTATGAAAATGTATACATTATAGGTGTAAAAGTTACATGTTGCCAAGCATCTGCATGCCCTTCTATATGAAAATGACTACAAGGACGGATGGACTAATCTACGGTGTTCACACTAGCAGTGTCGTCTGCATTCGAGGAGCAGAACGCAAGTGCTCGGAATAATGCGGCAGGACCAGGTCTCCAGCTTTCTCATCCGTGAACATGGCCAGCTGCAAAATCACGGCAGCGGTACCGAGGCCGTTGATTGAGTTGACCGGGCGCCAACCCTCCTTTGCCGGGAGACGCTCTTCAGCTATACGCATAATCAGCCACTGAGATGTGGAAATCAATGGTCCGAAGAAACAAAAACTCACAAAACATGATCTCGAGATATTCCAGCGGAACAGTATTGGTCTTGGGGTCCTGGAACAGTTCAAAATACACGGCTGTTTCGGCGTACGAGCTGAAGCGTTGCGAGGGGCCGTACACAAAGTTAGGGTTGCTTGCGCGCGCCGACTGGATGCGCCCCCTTGATATTCTTTCAGTACTCGGGCATCTACTACTGCAGATAAAATGCTACTTACCATCTTCCTGCTGCCGCCAGAGGAAGCGAGATCTGTGTCGAGCCGTTGAAGTAACTCTTGAACTCGTCGAAGACAGTAGGATTGAACTCCTGGTCTCCCGCACCGGGGGTGCCCACGTCCGCCCGCGAAAGGGAGCCGTCATGCTCGATAATGTTGTGCTTCCCCAGATCCGAGAGCGAGAAGGAGCCGCTCGCGGGATCTGACGATGTTTTCAGGGCGCCAGCGAAGAGGCTGGCGGCTACTTCAGTGGTCATGTTGATGGCCTGCGTAGCCTTGACGAGCTTGTCGAGTGTGACTAGCGCATGTACTTAGGATGGGTGCTACAAATGTGGATATGGTTCAGACATACTATTCTTTCCATCTCGTGGGAGAAAGCCTGTACACGAAAGTCTGAGTTAGAAAGATGCCGTCGTTGAACGGTCTGCATATCCTTTTCTGGATCCACGTACCGTGATTAGCTAGAGAATTCAGACCGGGACATGGGCCGCGGACTTCACCCTCTCCAGCGGGATGCCAATCATCCCAGTTGACCTGGGCGCTAGCGAGAGAGATCAAAGGGATGAGAGCGGTGAAGACCTTCATGGCTGCAGTCAAGACAGGCGGGTTGGTGAGATTTGTGTCAAGTCAAACAAGAAGGCAACCGATTATATGGAAAAAGTGAGAGAACAACTAGGAAAGGAATGAGCGAAGCACTAAGACGGAAAGTGTTACTAAGACCGAAGAGCGGGTGGGGAAGGTGCGATGAATACATGGCAGTGTTGCATCGCCCTCTTCGCTCACTCGCACGACACTGGCCTAGGCGTAAGAAAGGAAATCATGGGCGGACTCTTACTAACTATGAACGTGCTCTAAGACTGCTAATCGGCATGTATCAAACCGGGGCGTTAGTCGATAAATGCAGGTAGTAGGGCAAATCACTTGCTCAGGTTTTTTATAAAATAGTTATTTGCTGTATTGTGCAAATCGTGAGAGTAGTACGGAGATCTATTTGACCCAAACTCAGGTTATAGAACCATGCAACATGTCGCGCAGGTGGCCATGGTCCAGTGCGTGATGGTGCCTCAAAGTTCAAAATACGCGAGGTGTAGGTCATGCTGCTGCGCTCAGCTGATGCCCATGGAGACCATCCTCAGCCCCAGTGACCCCTTTTCATGGCTTTTACTCAACCCAAATGTCGGCGCACACCGTGTGGCTAGTCAGCTTATGGTAATTCCCCAAGGAGACCGACAAGATTTCCTCAGGTAAACAGAACCAGTGTCGGTGCACCTTCCTCTTATTGGCTTAGAGACAAAGTAGGGTATTGTACGAAGTGTCAAGGCCGCCTGCGTTCTTCCGACGCTGGAGAACTCCGTACAGTTGTCATGGCAAATACCATGATAAGATACTGCGCGGAGAGTCGAATTGTTTGCCTAGATTCGAATAATGTGCGAAGAACGATGCAGGGATGATGATAGCAAAACCGCCATGTCAGATGCCACCCCCCAGGTTGCCTTCTCGACGTGACGCCCGGTCAGCTCCGCATGGAGATCGGTTCGGTCGTAGGACTTTGGACGGTAGACTTCCGGAACTTTAAGGCGATGATGGGTGAGAGAACCATTCTGGAAGGTCCCCATAGCGCAACAGGAAGTTCAAGTGCGCCTGGGCGAAGCTCTACATCTTCCGAGGGCCCAAATGTTGTCGAATTTCAGCCGTAGTCATTTGGACGCACCATCTCCTTCGATAGTAACCATGAAATCAGGTCTCCTCGATAGGTCGGGATTTCCGGGATATACCTCGGTTGCTGACTTCATCTTGAACGCCCGATGGGTACAAGTTTGTGACACCTCCACAGAGCTAATTTTAGCATATACAAAAGAATATTACAAATATCCCATTCTCGTTCCTTAGATATCACATTGTGAATTCCAATCCTGGGAAACAAGAACATGAGATCACAGCCAGTCAATACGTGTCCGATTTTCACGGTGACTAGCAGAGTAGGTTGTTGTAGTATAACGTCCAGGTCCATCTCTTAGTGATGTTTTACTTGTCTTATGTTCACCGGCGGTAAGACTTGTGAATAGGACCAGCCGAACACTAGGCAATGGTTGTGAAAGTCATCCGGGACGAAATATGATTGCGATGGAATTCCAATCAGGCCAACGATTTGTCCTGCAGTCTTAGGAGAGGTACATCTGGTCCAAAGACGCTGACATGTCGGTGTATATGACCAAATGAAGGCGATGGGTGATGGATTCGCTAAGCCTCGGATGGCTGCCTACCAGCTCGCATCTTCCAGCTGAAAATAGGGCATGCAAGTGCCACCAACTCGCAACGAAAGGAAGCTTTCCCTTGTTGGGCAAAGACGCACAAGATTACTGCAACGAGGCGAACATAAGATATAGATGAAACACCGGGCCATTCCGACGCTACGTATTGGAAACCGAACAGCTGACGAAGCAATGCAATAGTGTGCGGCCCTTAAGGTATTGCCTAGACGTTGTTGTTGTATTAGCTGCGAACGCCCATGACTTAGTATCCAGACACGAAAGTCAACTGAAATCCAACCGCAAGGCCATTGAAAGTGTATTCGTAACCCTATCTAATAGTTCTTCTAAAGATGCCAGTAAGATGCGATTGCTGGACACAAAAGTTTCAAGGTCCAGGTCCCAACCCGTGTTCGTCAGCATCGGTGAAGCTAGCGGCCGATCTGACGCCCATTATACGTTTTGGATAGAATGCCAAGGACAGCTTCGAGAAGACGCGAGATTCCTTGCATGCAGCTCAACAATTTTGTGTACATACGCAGTACGAATCAAAACTACTGGACAGTTACGAGATGCGTTTGAGATTGAAACATTCTACCATCAAAAGTTACACCTGGAGGACGCTGACCACACTCAGAAGATCTGCTGTGCGTGCATGCAACCAGCCTGAAGGCAGGCGGACGGCTGCGGAAGGAACAATTGGCTCTTGGTCGGCGACGCCTCGTAAAGTAACTAGGTTTCCCTGGACGCTGATTTGTTTGTGACTCGGCTCCGGCAGGAAAACGATTTGACCGGTCAAATGCGGCCGTGAGGCGGAAGCTCCGGATTGGTGTACGTGAGGCTGAACGGGCAAGACCCACGCAAAGGAGAGATGAAGGCTACGTGTAGGGATGGGTGAGGAATCATGAAGGACGGGAGGGAGCAGGAAGTGTGGTAACGGGTGAGAGGGAAGGCGTTCCTTCGAGATGGGACGGAATGACGAAGGCTAGCGTCATGAGACGATGACCAAGCGTAGACTGGCTGGATGTCAACGGAATGCTACTGGAGAACGGGGATATCTTGGAACGTCCAGCTGTGCGAGGGCGGGCTGGTCCGACATCGTGGTGGTGCGGGAGCTTCGTTTCTTTTTTATCATAGCTGGCAGACAAGCCAAGGCCTTCCGCAGCTATACGCAAGTCGTTCAGGCTGAGAAGCCGATAATCCAATAGGTGGTCAGCTCGCCTTTTCAGGTGGTGGCTGCAGCTCAATCGCCCACTTAGATGGCCAATGCGAGGCTGACGCCGGGCTGAACTCAGCCTCGAACCTCGTGCACAACCTGCACCTAACCCAGTAAAAATCGGGACGTCAGGCAGAGGGTATTTGGCGCTGCCTTGCCCGCTACGACCGTCCCAAGAGCTCGCTGAACGACTGAATACTTACCCTCGTCCGAAATAGCATCATTCGCCGCAAGCATCCGCCTTAGGTACCTAGAATAGTGGGGCCACTTGGACAGAGAACGACTTTCCGAGTTGAGGCGGGCTGAAGTCAGACTGTCCTGCTGGCGAAGGCTGTAAGAAGTAACGAGAGCATATGCCCCCGACACGCCGCAAAGGCAAGATGAAAGAGGCCCAGCCTACCAGCACCTCTGCAGGAACTCTGGCGGCCGATCCGGGAGTGCCGCCCAAGGAAACCATCGTTACAGCGCCGGCAGTAGACAGTCCAACAACGTCGCCGACCTTCCAGACGCCTGGTAAGACGCCGCCACGGAAGGTGTTGCGACTCAAATGTCCCAGCTGCAACGACTATCCAGATGGCTTCCGTAGTGAGCATGAATTGCGCCGGTACGTACACTCCAGGTATCCGTTGCTACCTAAGCTTCCAACGACCGCCATGAGTGCGAATCGAGGCTGAGGTTCGCAATGAGCAGAGCTTGGGATGGAACGGGCATTCCCCGATGTGAAGCCATGGAACGTGCTGACCTTGTATCCAAGGCATACGAATCGCGTGCATAGGACAACACGCAAGGTGTGGATTACCATTGATACATCGCCTGATAAGCAATTTCTTGCCAACTGCAAGGCGTGTCAGACGGGAAAGAGATATAACGAGTGCTACAACGCGGCCAGCCATTTGCGACGCATGCACTTTCATCCCCACAAACGCGGCGAGAGGAAGATGAGCGCGGCTGAAGCTCGACGAGGCGGTAAGCCTGGCGATCTGGACCCTCCGATGGATGTTTTGAAGGCCAACTGGTTGAGGGAGATCGAAGAGGTGGTCGGAGAAACAGAAGACTCACCTGAAGAAGGAGAGCGTACGGAGATGGCGTCTGACAAATTGCAACCTCTGCCGGCTACCACCCAAGCCGACGGAAGGGCACCTCCGACACCAACTACGCCATCGACGCGGGCCATGGCCATCGATAGCATCGTGGACAAAGTCGACGCATCGTAACCTGGGCGGTAGGAGGGACACTCTCCTGTCTGGGTCGTCTACTGAGCAACGGCGACTGCGTAAATCCGCCATGGCCACGCTTCCGGGGCAAGAGGGAAACTGAGAGAAAGGTGGCAAGGGCCAGCGAGGCTTGGGATAGATGGTCTTCACAGTACGGCGGGAAAAAGCGCTTTTGGTTTCCAGGCAGGCATAGGGACAATACCGGAGGTATCCCTGAAGGGCATTGGATTGGCGTATTGAGTGAATGTATACAGGCGTAACGAGTAAACGACCAGCTGCTTGTGTGCGGGCGTCTAATGTGAAGGTGAATATTGCTCGTTTCCATCTGGTATGTACAGCGATGTGCACGCGTTCACGCGCACGTGCTCCATGGCGTCATGGGAGGTGACGCGTGTGAGATGCCAGATCCCGTGATCTTGAGTGCTGCTTAATGGCGGTCTCCACCGCCCGCAGCGGCGTCGCCGTCGGGAAAAGGAGGGCAAATGAAAACGAGACGACAGCGGGCGCTCTGCCGTGCATCGACGTGCATTTAAACAGCGCCAGCGTCTACTCGACGGCGTGCCGATCTCGTTCCGCGCCGTCTGTGCGCTCTGGAATTGTGCATGTTCCTGCATCTCATCTGAATCCTCCGCAGCCACCACCTCAACCCCTCGATCTGCTCCGGAGCCCATGTTTCACCCGTCCGCCTGCCTTCTTCATGTGTCCGCTACTCGGCTAAGTGCTCCACCCCGATACGTTCTCCGTGAATGGCCACAATCGCGCGCGCATGGGGCAACTTCGTAAATCTCGGGAACCTTTACAGCATCCCACCTTGGGGTCGTCCTCTGTTGGGGGGCGGGTGGGAATCCGTTCGACTCCCAGGCGCCTGGGCCTATTTTGAAGATGGCTCCATATACATAGCTACCTCGGGCCCCTTTGGGTCTGCTTGGGACAGGTCTCTTGCCATGGAGCGGAAGATGCGCCAACTGCGACCCTATGTTCCTAGATGGGCGGCCAAATGGGGACGTGACAAGCCAGAACCACCTGAACCCTCGCAGCTCTTGATTATCTTGTACGTTTGCCAATACTCTCACATCTTTTGTAAACATCACTAAGGCCCTGTCTTGCAGCCAAGGAACAGAAGGTACCACATCGTTTGAAATCCATACCCGCAAAGCTTGCAATGGACAACGGGTAGTGATGAACGGCCGTCCATATAAGCGTATCATAGTGCCGAGCAATGGAACACCATCATACGATCCGAGCGTAACCGTTCTTAAAAGAACGTCGAGCTTGCTGGCCTCCATGAGAAACTTCCAGGGCACGTTAGTCAATCGAGTCCTCCAGCCTGATGTACGCCTCGGTAATGGCTTAATGCTAGATCCTACAGAGCAGAACGAACAACATGAGGACGCATCCCCCCTATCCGCTACTAATAGGGACGCAGATTGGTATAAGACGCCAGGGAAGGAGAGGATGACAGAAGGAACTATATCCGAGGCGGTGCCACCGCCGGTCAACGATTGGGCCAGCGCGCTCTCAGCTCTGGAGCGTGACCTCCACTATCGAGAAGAGATATTATCTTTGCGGCAGAGGATTTTAGAGCTGCGGGAGCAACTCGTGCGAGCTGTTCAAAAACAGGACGAGAAGAGTCAAGAGATACGTCTCCAGCAGGCCGAGATTGATAAGCTGCAGAGAAAACTTGGGCAGCATACCGATCATCAACGAGAAATACGTCGAATGGACAGGAAGATCCTTGACCAACAAGCGGAGATCGACGAACTACATAAAAAGCTCGCGCAGCATCCTGAGCAACGACAGGGAATGCGTCGCATGCGGGAGAAGATCACTGACCTAGAGCATCAACTAGAAGCTGCATTATACCTCAAGGAGACTGCGCCTAAGAATGTCCCTCAGAATGAAGCATCGCCGAAGGAAGAAGATGGTATACTTGACTTTCTCACCACTACTTCCGCCCCATCGAGTCGAAACAAAATTCGCTTACCCCAGCGCTCTCGGAAGCGTTGATACCCTTTCCATCTTTCTTAGTCTCTACATTTGTTGATATTGAGTGTTAAGGAAGACTGACTTCTCAACTGACTCATTAGCTCTATAGTCCCGCTAAAGGTGTTTAAAAGTGATTTTAGCAAAGAGTTGATATCGTCCGAGCTTAAGAACTAGCCTTACAAAGCTCTTCTCACACCCTCCAAAAGCAATACGCCACCTTTTTATGCGTTGTAGGTATGAACAAGATGGAGAATTGTATATGCCGCTATTGTTTGCGCACCATACTTGCACCTTGTACATTACCAATTTCTAAATATCAAAGGGCTTTTCGCGCTCTTCTGTATTCTCTTTGGATACTCTTTTTTTTTTGGTTCTCCGCTAGTTGACATAGCTTCAAAACAAAAAGGATACTACACAGGCTCTCTCCGGGTCTCTCACATGCAGGATAGTATTCAAAACAATCATATGATCTCTTCCTGCAACGAAGGATGATGATAATTCGAACGGAGCTCTCGTGAACTCGACATAAACCATATCTCGATTGTATACTCCCTACTCTACAAGATCCATCCGATTCGCGAATTAGCATTGCCCTGTTCCCAACCCTAGCCGCAAAGATATCGCAAGTCAGTGCGCAGGGCTATCTTTCTCCAGACGGAAGCACACAGATCCTAACCTCGCTTCTACTAAAGCCGGCCCACCGTATACCATGTACCCTTGTCCCGGTGTGACAAACAAAAAGAAACGCCTCGCAAACGCCCCGGGTGGGTAAGGGTTCCCACCCACACTTGGAAAAGAGAAAGAAAAAGGGGAAGAAGAAAGAAAGAAAATAAAATCCCCGTAAAAACCCAGAAGGACACCCAGCACCACCACCATCGCTGAAGGCGGGGGGATAAAGCAAGCCAGGAAAAAAAAAAAAAG
>Ga0247757_10001058_pt1 | contig 20006 bp, 20 predicted proteins | sample UWRJL126311R4_FD_180929 | JGI IMG/M metagenome (GOLD analysis project Ga0247757, IMG submission 180929) | Plant litter microbial communities from Arlington Agricultural Research Station in Wisconsin, United States - UWRJ-L126-311R-4 | ecosystem: Environmental > Terrestrial > Plant litter >... | reverse complement strand
CGCGAGACGCTTCGGGCAGTACCAGCACCGACGCACCGTACACGCTGCACGCGTGGCTCAGTCCGCGGCCGGGCAGGGTGGGTGCGGCGAGCACCATCAGCGGGCCGCCGCGGGCCGCCGCATCGTCGCGGTACCGGGCGGCGGCGCCGCTGATGTCCAGGCCGATCAGCATGTACCCCTGGCCGGTGAACGCCTGCGGGTCGCCGAGCGCGGTGGCGTCCAGGGTCGTGCCGTCGGCACGGAAGGCGTCCAGACTCGTCGCGGTGATCGCCAGGCCGGTGTCGGAGCCGTCGATCTGCGGGAGACCGACGGGGAAGGCGGCCGGGTAGGCCACCGTCGAGCCGGCGATGCGGTCGCGCGGCGAGTAGGCGTAGACGCCGCGCACCTGGCTCTGGTCGCGCAGCGGCCCCAGACACACCGTGCCGGCCATCCGGTCCGGCGTCGGAGCCGAAAGAGGTTGCAGGTCAAGGCTCGTGACGTCACCGCAACCACCGAGCGCGGGTGCCTCGACGGGATGATCCAACGCGCCGTAGATGCCGAAGCGGATGTCATCGGGTTTGGTGTGCGGGGCGCCGGCCTGCGCGGGGGCTGCGTCGATGTCGACGAGCACGTGGTCGGAGTCGAAACGCAGGTTGGCCACCGACATGTTCCAGCCCAGCGTCGCCAGCGACTCCCCGATCGTCGCGGTCGCCGCCGAGTACACGTCGGGCCGCTCGGCTGCGGGGGCATTCGAGCAGGAGGTGGCGGTCAGCATCAGTGCCGCCGCGATCGCCATCAGCCGCACGGCATCTCAGGTCCGGCCACGGCCCTTGCCCACGGATCGGTTCAGCCTGCGCACCAGGTCGCGCGGCAGCAGACGCCCACCGGTGCTCAGCGCCTTGTACTGCAGACCCGGGACGATCACGACTTTCTTCTTGGCGATGTCGGTCATCGTCTCGTCGACGACGTCGTCGACGTCGAGCCACAGGAACGACGCCGTGCCTGCCATGTCGATGCCGGCGCGGGAGTGGAACTCGGTGCGCACGAACCCGGGGCACAGCGCGTGGACCCCGACCCCGGTGCCGGTCAGCCCGTTGGCCAGCCCCTCCGTGAACGACACCACCCAGGCCTTGGACGCGGAGTAGGTGGAGCCGCGCCCCGGCAGCAATCCCGCGATGCTGGCCACGTTGAGCACGGTGCCCGTGCCGGCGGTGAGCATGGGTGGCAGCGCGGCATGCGTGAGAGCCATGACGGCGGTGACGTTGACGTCGAGCTGCGCCTGCAGCGTCTCGTAGGACTCCGTCCAGAATTCGCCCGCCGTGCCGAACCCCGCGTTGTTGACCAGCACCCGCACTCCGGAGCGAAGCCGCTCGGCGACCGCGTCGCGGTCATCCGCGTCCGACAGGTCGGCCCGCAGCACTTCGACCGCGGCGCCGTGGCGCTGCCGCAGCTCGGCCGCGAGGCGTTCCATCCGCTCGGTGTCACGGGCGACGAGGACGAGATCGTGCCCGTCGGCGGCGTAGCGGCGGGCGAAACCCTCGCCGATGCCCGACGTCGGTCCGGTGATCAGGGCGACGGGGCGGGACATGCCCAGAGAATACTTATCGCTGATAGTTCGGCGATTGCCGCCCGTTGCGCGGGGCGGGGGCCGCCGGCGGCTGCGGCCGGCGAGGCGGGGCGTGCCTGCCGGCGTCGGCCGGTGGCGACACCTCGGCACGGTGCGCAGGTGCGGGCATCAGCGGGCGGCTCGGCGAACCGCTGCGCCGCGCGACGGGCTGGCCCGTCGCCGCCGACGGCACCGGCGGCAGCACCCGCAGCAGATCGTTGAACTGCCGCACCGCGCGCAGACCCTCGTCCCATTGGGCGCGGGTGCTGGTCACGGGCATGCTGATCAGCGTCCAGTTCTGCTCGTTCCACATGATCTCGGCGCAGTCCGGGGCGGTGTGGGCGAAGGTGACCATCCGTCGGTCGCAGGCGCGCCTGGCGGCGTCGAGGTTGGTGGAGTACACCATCCGCGGCCCGATGGCGCCCAGCAGCCAGATGTCGCTCTCGCGGGGCTCTTTGATCCCCTTGAGCCGCATGTCCACCACGACGTTGGTGCCGACCTTGCGGTGCAGCGCGATGACCGTGGCGACGTCTTCGAGGTCGAAGATGAACACCGCCTCACCGCGGATCTGTCCCAGCACGACGTTCTTGGCTGTGACGTCGCCGACAGTGGACATCACGCCGCGCTTCCAGCGCGCCCGGATGTCGGCCGATTCGTGCTCGTAGTCGAACCCGTGCGACTTCGCCCACGACTTGCGCCGCCGGCCCAGACCGCGGCGGCGGTCCAGGTCGACGTACAGCAGAACCGCCGCACCCACGAAGCAGAGTGCGGACAGCGTGAACCAGAGCGGAACCATTGCGACCAGAGTATCTGCTTTGCTCCCCGGAGCGCGAAACTGCGGCCAGATCGCAATTCTTGGGAAAACGCGACCTGGCCGCCGTGTCGGCGGGCATCAGCCCAGGATGAGCGAGTTGCCGTCGGCGGTGACGTTGACGGGCACCACGTCGCCGTCGTGCACGTCACCGGCCAGCAGCATCTTGGCCAGCTGATCGCCGATGGCCTGCTGCACCAGCCGCCGCAGCGGCCGCGCCCCGTAGAGCGGGTCGAACCCGCGCTCGGACAGCCACTTCTTGGCGGGCAGCGACACCTCGAGGGTGAGCCGGCGCTGCGCGAGACGCTTGGCCAGCTGGTCGAGCTGGATGTCGACGATGGACACCAGCTCCTCGGGGTTGAGCCCGTCGAAGATGATCACGTCGTCGAGCCGGTTGATGAACTCCGGTTTGAACGCGGCGCGCACCGCCGCCATCACCTGCTCCTCGGTTCCGCCTGCGCCCAGGTTGGACGTCAGGATGAGGATGGTGTTGCGGAAGTCGACCGTGCGGCCCTGCCCGTCGGTGAGCCTGCCCTCGTCGAGGACCTGCAGCAGCACGTCGAACACGTCCGGGTGCGCCTTCTCGATCTCGTCGAACAGGATCACCGTGTACGGGCGCCTGCGCACCGCTTCGGTGAGCTGGCCGCCCTGGTCGTAGCCGATGTAGCCGGGAGGGGCACCGACCAGGCGGGCCACCGAGTGCTTCTCGCCGTACTCGCTCATGTCGATGCGCACCATCGCGCGCTCGTCGTCGAACAGGAACTCCGCCAGCGCCTTGGCCAGCTCGGTCTTGCCGACACCGGTCGGGCCCAGGAACATGAACGAGCCCGTCGGCCGGTTCGGGTCGGCGACGCCGGCCCGCGAGCGGCGCACCGCATCCGAGACGGCCTGCACGGCCTTGCGCTGACCGATGACGCGGTGGCCCAGCTCCTGCTCCATGCGCAGCAGCTTGGCGGTCTCCCCTTCGAGCATCCGGCCGGCCGGGATGCCGGTCCACGCCGACACCACGTCGGCGATGTCGTCGGGGCCGACCTCCTCCTTGAGCATCACGTTCTCCCGAGCCTGGGCCTGGGGCACCGCCGCGTCGAGCTTCTTCTCGACCTCGGGGATGCGGCCGTAGCGCAGCTCGGCGGCCTTGGCCAGATCGCCGTCGCGCTCGGCCCGGTCGGCCGCTCCGCGCAGGTCCTCCAGCTGTTCCTTGAGCTCGCGCACGATGTCGATCGCGCTCTTCTCGTTCTGCCACCTGGTGGTCAGCTCGGACAGCTTTTCTTTGTGATCGGCCAACTCGGCGCGCAGTTTCTCCAGCCGGTCCTTGGAGGCGGCGTCCTCCTCCTTGGCCAGGGCCATCTCCTCGATCTCCAGCCGGCGCACCAGGCGCTCGACCTCGTCGATCTCGACGGGCCGGGAGTCGATCTCCATCCGCAGCCGGGACGCGGCCTCGTCGACCAGGTCGATGGCCTTGTCGGGCAGGAAGCGCGAGGTGATGTAGCGGTCGGACAGCGACGCGGCAGCCACCAGCGCGGAGTCGGTGATCCGCACGCCGTGGTGCACCTCGTAGCGCTCCTTGAGCCCACGCAGGATGCCCACGGTGTCCTCCACCGACGGCTCGCCGACCAGCACCTGCTGGAACCGGCGCTCCAGCGCGGCGTCCTTCTCGATGTACTTGCGGTACTCGTCGAGCGTGGTCGCACCGACCAGCCGCAGCTCGCCGCGGGCCAGCATCGGCTTGATCATGTTGCCTGCGTCCATCGCCGATTCGCCGGTCGCGCCGGCTCCGACGATGGTGTGCAGCTCGTCGATGAACGTGATGATCTGCCCGGCCGAACCCTTGATCTCGTCGAGGACGGCCTTGAGGCGTTCCTCGAACTCGCCGCGGTATTTCGCACCCGCCACCATCGAGCCCAGGTCCAGGGAGACGACGGTCTTGTCGCGCAGGCTCTCCGGGACGTCCCCGGCCACGACGCGCTGGGCCAGGCCCTCGACGATCGCGGTCTTGCCGACGCCGGGTTCGCCGATGAGCACCGGGTTGTTCTTGGTGCGCCGGCTCAGCACCTGCACCACGCGGCGGATCTCGTTGTCCCGCCCGATGACGGGGTCGAGCTTGCCTTCGCGGGCGCGGGCGGTCAGGTCCGTGGAGTACTTCTCCAGCGCCTGGTAGGACCCCTCGGGGTCCGGGTTGGTGACGCGCGCGCTGCCGCGTACCTTCACGAACGCCTCGCGGAGCGCCTGCGGGGACGCGCCGTGGCCGGTCAGCAGCTTGGCGGTGTCGCTGTCACCGGTGGCGAGTCCGACCAGCAGGTGTTCGGTCGAGACGTACTCGTCGGCCATCTCGGTGGCCAGATTGGTCGAGGCGGTGATCGCCGCTATCGCCTGCGGGGCGAGATTCGGCTGCGAACTCGAGCCGCTGGCACTGGGCAGCCGGTCGAGCAGGCGCTGCGTCTCGGTGCGGATCGTGGCGGGTTCGACGCCGACGGCCTCCAGCAGCGGTGCGGCGATCCCGTCGTTCTGCGTCAGCAGCGCCATCAACAGGTGCGCGGGCGTGATCTGCGGGTTGCCCGCGGCGGTAGCCGCCTGCAGCGCCGACGTCAGAGCCGCCTGCGTCTTGGTCGTCGGGTTGAAAGAGTCCACGACACCTCCGTTTCATGTCTCGAGGGGCCGCAGGAAGCGGCCCGAAATAGCCTGTCGACTGAATCAACGCGATCAATCTTGAGTCTGTTCCGCTCAACTTTAGCTTTTTTGACGGCGCAACACCAGAGCGTTGACGCCGGTCGGGCCGTGGCCGGGGTTAACGTCGGACGGTGTCTGACACTGACCGCGGCGACTTCGAGTTCGAACGAAAGTTCTTCGTCCGCGAGATGCCGGCTGTCGCCGCGTACGACCCCAGCCCCCTGTTGATCGCGCAGGCTTATCTGTTCGCCTCGGACGGATACGCGGTGCGGGTGCGCATCCAGGGGCCCGCCCCCGCGGAACTGGACGCGACGCCGGCCGAGTTGGTGGCCGCGCTGGGGGACCAGGCCATGGGCACCATGACCGCCAAGGGCCCGGCCATCGGTGGAACCCGCTATGAGGCCGAGCGTGAACTCGATCCGCTTGTGGCAGCCGAGATCGTCACGCGGGCGGAATATGTCGTGGTCAAGATCCGCTCATCGGTCTGGCTCGGCGAGGACGGTTGGGTCATCGACCGCTTCCTGGGCGCCAATGCACCACTGCTGATGTCCGAGGTCGAACGCGACGGTCCCGTGGTGGATCTGGTGATCCCCGCGTTCTGCGTCACCGAGGTCTCCGAGGACGGCCGCTTCCTGAACGAATACCTCGCCCACCACCCGTTCGGATCGTGGGCGCAGGAGTATCGCCGCGAACTCGACCAGCGCGGGCCGACCTTCGTCGGCAGCCTCGGCGAGAACCGGTTCGACGGGCCCTAGCGCCGGAACACCACCCAGCGCAATGCGGCGTACAGGAAGCCCGCTTCGCACGCTCCCGCGACGACCCGGGCCGCGCGGTAGTCGACGCCCGCGCCGGTGAGCACCGTCGACAGCGCCAGGATGAAGACCAGGTAGTTGAGCACCACCACGACGACGTACCTGGCGACCTGGGGGCCGACCGGGGCGTGCGAGCGGAAGTTCAGATACCGGTTGAGCAGATAGCTCAGCGCGAACGCACACCCGTAGGCGAGCGTGACGGCCAGCGGATACGTGACGCCGAGGCCCCCGTGCAGGGCGCTGAGCAGGACGAGGTCGACGGTGAAGGTGAGGCCGTTGATCAGGGCGAAGCCCACGAGCGTGGGGGCGATGCGGCGGTCGAGCCCCAGCGGCAGCCCGGCCACCAGCCGTGCGCACCAGTGCGCGAACTTCTCTGGAGCCGCAACCGACACACCCGTCACAGTCCCGGGCGGACATGACGGCAGGGTGAGCGGCGCACCAACGCTCAGTAGCGGACCCGGAACCCGCCGATGACGGTGATCGTGTTCCCGTCGGGATCGGTCAGCGCCGCGAGCCGCACACCCTTGCGGGCGTCGGTGATCTCGCCTGGAGCCAGACCCCGCTGCCGCAGCTCGGCCAGATGGCCGTCGAGGTCGTCCACGGCGATGTTGAACAGACCGGAGCCCGCGCGGGTCGCATCCTCGAAGACCTGCAACCAGGCGCCGGGCAGCACCTGCCACTCGATCAGGGAGTCCATCGGGTTGTTGTCCTCCGCCCTGTCGAACAGCGCGGTGTACCACGGGCGGCTGGCCACGACGTCGGATACCGGCAGGACGGCGAGCGCGTGCTGAATGGTCATGTAGGTCCGACCCCCCAAGTCACCCGGACTCATCGGGGGACCGCCCGCAACTCCAGCGCCCAGGGCGCGAACCCGCCGGCGTCACCGTCGGGGTGGTAGACGGACACGGCCGTCACCGGTAGTGCACCTGGCCGGACCATCGATCGACGATACCGATGGCCAGTGGCAACGTCGCCTGTTACGTTCTGCCGGTGTCGTGGGGATCGATCTTGGCCGAGCTCGTTCCTCTGGGGCTGGTCATCGCCCTGTCGCCGCTGTCGATCATCCCGGCGGTGCTCGCGCTGCAGACGCCGCGGCCCCGGCCGACGGGGCTGGCGTACCTGGCCGGCTGGCTCGTCGGCCTCGCGGTGCTCACCGGGGTGTTCCTCGAGCTGTCGAACCTCATCGGCGGGATCGGGCGCAAACCGCCGGGTTGGGCGTCCTGGCTACGCATCGCCGTCGGCCTCGCCCTGATCGGGCTCGGTCTGTTCCGGTGGACCCGCCGCAAGGGCTCAGGGCATATGCCCGGCTGGATGACGCGGATGAGCACCCTGACCCCGGCCAAGGCCGCCCTCACCGGGGTGACACTGACCGCGATCAACCCGAAGGTGCTGTTCCTCTGCGCCGCCGCCGGGCTGGCGATCGGATCGGCCGGTATCGACGTCCCCACGGTGTGGTTCGCCGTCCTCTGGTACGTCGCGGTCGCCGGGTCCACCGTCGCGCTGCCGGTCCTCGCCTACTCCGTGTCCGGCAACCGCCTCGACCCCACGCTGGCGCGGGTCAGGCAGTGGATGGAACGCCAGCATGCCGCCCTGATCGCCGGGATCCTGGTGGTCATCGGGCTCCTCGTGCTCTACAAGGGCATTCACGGCTTGGCCTAGGATCGTGGGCCGTGGGCCTGGAAGATCGCGACTCGATGCACATCCTGCGGGGTGGGCTCGACAGCGGCGGCGACGAACTCGTCGGTGACTTCTACACCCGCTGGTTCGCCGCCGACCTCTCCGCGCGCGACCTCTTCCCGCCCGACATGGCGACCCAGCGCAAGGTCTTCGGCCAGGCGCTTTGCTGGCTGTGTGACGAACTGATCGCCCAGCGCGCCGAGGAACCGGTGGCGTTCCTGGCCCAGCTCGGCCGCGACCACCGCAAGTACGGCGTCACCGCAGGCCACTACGAGACGCTGCAGACCGCGCTGCTGGCCACCCTGCGCGCCTGGCTGGCCGACCGCTGGGACCGGCGGCTCGCCGAGGCGGTCACCGACGTCGTCTCGCTGGCGGTCGGGGTGATGAGCGGCGCCGCCGACGCCGAGACCAGTCCCCCGTTCTGCGACGGGACGGTGCTCGAGCATCTGCGGCCCACCCGGGACGTCTCGGTGATCCGGCTGCGGATGGACCACCCGATCGCCTACCACCCCGGTCAGTACGTGCCCGTCCAGATTCCGCAGCTGCCGCTGCGGTGGCGGTACCTGAGCCCCGCGATCCCCGCCGATCCGCACGGCTACATCGAATTCCACATCCGCTCGGTGCCCGGCGGCATGGTCAGCCGGGCGATCGTCGGTGAGGCCCGCGTCGGGGACCGCTGGCGGTTGTCGAATCCTCACGGCGCGCTGCAGGTGGACCGCGACGACGGCGACGTGCTGATGGTCGCGGGCAGCACCGGGCTGGCGCCGCTGCGCACGTTGATCATGGACCTGGCCCGGTTCGGCGAGAACCCAAGGGTGCACCTGTTCTTCGGCGCCAAACATCCGTGCGAACTCTACGATCTGCGCACGCTGTGGGAGATCGCGGCGACGAATCCGTGGTTGTCGGTGACGCCGGTGTCGGAGTTCGCCTTCGACCCGCCGTGGGCGGCGCAGTACGCAGACGTCACCCCGCCGCGCGGTCTGCACGTCCGGCAGACCGGCCGGCTCCCCGAGGTGGTGACGCGCTACGGCAGCTGGGGTGACCGGCAGATCCTGCTCTGCGGCGGTCCGGCGATGGTGACCGCGACCAAGGCCGCGCTGATCGCCAAAGGTGCACCGGCGCAACGAATCAGCCACGATCCCCTGGCGAGCTGATCGTGCGTGGCAGGATCAGGTCATGGACACGTTCGAGACCGTCACCCTGCGTGATCCGTCGTCACCGCTGACCGCCACCTACGTCCCGTCCGCGGGCATGGTCGCCAGCTCGCTGTCCGACGCCGGCGTGGAACTGCTGGGTCAGCGCCGCGGCCTGCAGGCCTACGTGTCCAACGGCAAGACGATGGGGATCCCGATCCTGTACCCGTGGGCGAACCGCCTCAGCAGCATGGGTTACGGCGTCGACGGTGCCGTGGTGACGCTGACCCCGGGCACCGGCGGTGTGCGCACCGACGAGCACGGCGTCCCGATCCACGGCACGCTGGCCGCCTACCGGGACTGGACCGTGACCACGCTGCTGGAGTCGCAGCTGACGGCCGAACTGGATTTCGCGGCGCGCCCGGCACTGCTGGCCACGTTCCCCTTCCCGCACCTGCTGACGCTGGACGTGACGTTGGAGAACCGCACGCTGACGGTCACGACGACGGTCACCGCGACCACGGGCGCCCGGGTGCCGATGTGCTTCGGCTTCCACCCCTACCTGCAGCTTCCGGGGGTGCCCCGCGCCGAGTGGGTGGTCGAGACCCCGGAGATGCGCTACCAGCCGGTCAACGCCTGGGGCATCCCGACCGGCCGGGTCGAGCCCCGGGCCGCCGCGGTGCAACCACTGGGCGACCGCTTCGTCGACGAGGGTTTCGACGAGGTCGCCCCGGGATCGGTGTTCGCGCTCTCGGGCGGGGACCGGCGGATCGAGGTGCACTTCGACGAGGGGTACACCGCCGCACAGGTGTTCGCCCCCGGTGACGACGACGTCGTGTGCTTCGAACCGATGGCCGCGCCCACCGACGCGCTGCGGCGCGGCGGGTACCGCGAGGTCGGGCCCGGTGAATCGGTGGCCGCCCGGTTCCGCATCGCGCTGCGCTGAGCGGGTCACGCGAAGTGCGGGTAGTCCTGCACCCAGTGAAAACCCCTCTTGCGCAACTCGAATGACTTCGGGTCGACGCGGTGCAGCGTCATGGACACCGGCCGGCCCGCCAGCTGACCCTGCAGCTGCAGACGGTCCTGCCCCTGTCGGGTGTAGTGCAGCGACGCCGGCAGATCCGGCACCGAGATGACCCCGCCGTCGATGGTGGCCGGTTCGTCGACGAGTTCACCGTCCATCAGCTGGTAGGTGATCACCCCGGGTGCGTCGACGACGACACGCTGCCAACGGGATTCGTCAGTGGTCAGCGGCGGCAGTTCCGTCGTGCCGTCGGCGAACCGGCTGACCTCCCAGATCCCGTAGAGCTCGGGTTTCGGTCGGCCGCCGCCGTATTCGCGCCATCCCGCGACCCCCTCGACCAGGCATCCGGCCAGCACCCACACACCCAACAGCGCCACCACCACCGTCGCCATCCGGTTGGCGCGGGCGCCGGTGAACAGGGGCGGCTGGGTGGCGGGTTGGGCGGTCCGCTGCCGGATCAGCACGTCGGCCAGCCGGCCCAGCTGCGGGGCGAGCAGCACCAGACTCAGCAACAGCAGGTGGAACGACAGGATCTTGACGGGCACGTCGAAGCTCATGTTGAGCAGGAAGACCTGGGCCATCGACATCGCACACAGCAGCGCACCCAGCGTCGCCGTCCTGGTGTAGAACAGCAGCAGACCCGCGACGAGTTCGACTGTGCCCAGGGCTATTTCGTACGGCATGGAGCTGCCGACCTGCAGCCACAGCACCGACGCCGGGCTCAACTCACCGAACGGTCGCAGCAGGGCGGTCAGTGGCGGCGCAGGCATCTGGGTGGGGATCACCTTGGCGATCGCGTAGAACAGCATCTGGCCGCCGAGAGTCAGCCGGACGAAGAGCAGGAACCACGCGTACAACCGGGTGTAGTCCTGGCGGCGCCGGTCGAGCACCGACCAGAGGAGCGTCGCGACGGCCGCGAGCACGACCAGGACGAACAACATCAGCCAGACGACGGTCTGGTCGCCGCTGTGGGAATCCAGGTGCAGCACCGCCTCGATCCCGAACACGTGGCGGCCCACCCACGTCAGCACCGGAGCGATCTGCGTGAGCTGCCAGATCACCGCGCCCGGAGGCAGCAACCCGGTGAAGACGCCGGCGTAGACGAAGACGATCTGGGCGAACAGCAGACAGAAGAGCCCCACGTACACGAACCCGAAGCGGAACGCGATGCGGGTGAGGAGATGCCAGGGTGCGGTCACATCCATCATCGTGGCCGCCGGGGACCGGGCCGATCAATCGTGCCGACCCCCGAGATGCAGGGGGGCTAACCCCCGCTCAGCCCCCGCTCAGCGCTTGCTGCGGGGCTGCCACACCACCAGTGCGGTGCTCTTCGCCCGGGGCTGGGCGCGCAGGTGGTCGACCTCGTCGGCGAGTTCACGCACCCGCGCCTGCAGCGCTTCCACCTGGTTGGTCAGCTCGATGATGCGCTTGATGCCTGCCAGATTCACGCCCTCGTCCTGGGAGAGGCGCTGCACTTCCCGCAGCAGGTCGACGTCGCGCTGCGAATACCGCCGTCCCCCACCGGAACTACGCTCGGGGCTGACCAGGCCGAGCCGGTCGTAGGTACGCAGCGTCTGGGCATGCATACCGGCCAGCTCGGCGGCCACCGAGATCAGGAACGTCCGCGCGTCATCCTTGCGGCTGGCGCTCACTGTGGTTCTCTGTTCTTCGCGCAAGCGCTCATCACTGCGCCCCGGCCCATCCCGCCCGCGGGTCGAAGCCGCTGGCACGCTCGGCTTTCGCGTAGGCCTCCAACACCTCGGCCGCCTCACCCTCGAGGTTCGAGGGCACCGCGACCTTGACGGTGACCAGCAGGTCGCCGTGCCCGCCGGAGCGCTTGGGCACGCCACGGCCACGCACCCGCAGGATGCGGCCGTCCGAGGTGCCCTTGGGCACCCGCACACCGACCTTGCCCTCCAGGGTGGGGACCGAAAGCGTTGTACCCAAAGCCAATTCGTGGAAGCTGACGGGCACCGACACGGTCAGATCGTCACCGTTGCGGCCGAACACCTTGTCGGGCCGCACGTGCACGGTGACGTACAGGTCGCCCGACGGCGCCCCGCGCAGGCCCGCTTCACCCTGACCGGCCAGCCGGATCCGCTGACCGTCCTCGACACCCGGTGGGATGCGCACGTTGATGGTGCGGGTGCGCGTGGTGACGCCGGTGCCTTTGCACTCGTCGCAGGGGTGCTCGATGATCGACCCGCTGCCCCGGCATTCGGTGCAGGGCTCGGAGAACCCGAAGGCCCCCTGATTGCGGCTGATCACACCGGCGCCGTTGCAGTTCGGGCACACCTTGGGGCTGGTGCCCGGGCGCGCGCCGCTGCCGTGGCAGTTGGTGCACGGGGCGGGGCTGGTGAGCCGCAGCGGCATCGCCACACCCTTGGTGGCCTCGAGGAAGCTGAGTTCGGTCTCGGTCTCGAGGTCGTTGCCCCGCCGGGGACGGCTCGGCCGTGGCTGTTGCGCGCCGCGGCCGAACAGCCCGCCGAACAGGTCACCGATGTTGGCGCCGCCCTGCTGGCCGGCAGCGTCGAACAGGTCGTTGAGGTTGAATTCCTGTCCGTCGCTCGGACCGAACCCGCCGCCACCGCTGTACCGGCCCCGGCCGAACCCGCCGCCCGCGAAGAGCCGACGGGTCTCGTCGTACTCCTTGCGTTTGGCGGGGTCGGTCAGTACCTCTTTGGCTTCCGACGCGGCCTTGTAACGCTCCTCGGCCGCGGTGTCACCGGGGTTCCGGTCGGGGTGGTTCTCGGCGAGAATCTTGCGGGCTGCCCGCTTGATCTCGTCCTGGCCGGCGTCGGAGGCGACGCCGAGCTCCTTGTAGAAGTCCTTCTCGACCCACTCACGCTGGGCCATACCGCGTCACCTCCTCACCTGCTCGTTGTTCGATGGTCAATTCTTATGATTCTGACGGGTTTTGCGCCTGCGACTCGGCATTCTGGGAGTCCGCCGCGTCGGGGACGGTGTCGACGACGCCGACCAGCGCGTGCCGCACGACGTGCTCGCCCACCCGGTAACCGCGACGCATGACGGTCCCGACCACCGGGTGGGTTCCCTCGCCCTCGTGCTGGACGGCTTCGTGCAGCCCGGGGTCGAAGGCGTCACCCTCTTCACCGAACGGGCTGAGCCCGACCCCTTCGAGGGTCGAAACCAGCTTGTCGGCAACGGATTTCAGCGGTCCCGAGTCGAGATCGCCGTGTGCGCGGGCCCGGTCGAGGTCATCGAGCACGGGCAGCAACTGGGTCACCACGTGCGCCTTCGCCCGGTCCGCTGCGGCCTGCTGATCGCGCAGGGCCCGTTTGCGGTAGTTCGCGAAGTCGGCCTGCACGCGCTGCAGATCGGCCAGAAGCTCCGCCGCCTTGTCCGACGTGTCGTCGGATACGACGGGCGGCGCCTCGGGGGCCGGCCCGGAGGCCGGCTCAGATGCGTCACGCACCTGGCCGGTCTGCGGGTCTATGCGGCGCTTGTCGGTGACAGTGATCGGCTCCTCGCGATCCTGGCTCACTTGTGCTCGCCACCGTTCGGGCTGTCATCCTCCACGACCTCGGCGTCGACGACGTCGTCACCGGAGTTCGGTGCGCCGGGGGCGTCGCCGCCCGATGCGGCCTGCTCGGCCTGGGTGGCCTCGTAGATCGCCTGGCCCAGGGCCTGGCTCTCGGTGCCCAGCTTCTCCATCGCGGTCTTGATCGCGGAGATGTCGGTGCCTTCGAGCGCGGACTTGGCTTCCGCGATCGCGCCGTCGACCTTGGTCAGCGTGTCCTCGGGGACCTTGGATCCGCCCTCGGCTTCGCGCTGTTCCTTGACGAATTTCTCCGTCTGGTAGACCAGCGACTCGGCCTGGTTGCGGACGTCGGCCTCTTCGCGACGCTTGCGGTCTTCGTCGGCGTGCGCTTCGGCATCCTTGATCATCCGGTCGATCTCGTCCTTGGAGAGGCCGGAGCCTTCCTGGATCTTGATCGTGTTCTCCTTGCCGGTGCCCTTGTCCTTGGCCGTGACGTGCACGATGCCGTTGGCGTCGATGTCGAAGGTGACCTCGATCTGGGGCACACCGCGCGGGGCCGGCGGGATGCCGGTCAGCTCGAAGCTGCCGAGCAGCTTGTTGTGCGCGGCGATCTCACGCTCGCCCTGGAACACCTGGATCTGCACCGACGGCTGGTTGTCGTCGGCGGTGGTGAACGTCTCCGACCGCTTGGTGGGGATCGTGGTGTTGCGCTCGATGAGCTTGGTCATCACACCGCCCTTGGTCTCGATACCGAGCGACAGCGGCGTGACGTCCAGCAGCAGAACGTCTTTCACCTCACCCTTGAGCACGCCGGCCTGCAGGGCAGCTCCGACCGCTACAACTTCATCGGGGTTCACACCCTTGTTGGGCTCCTGGCCGCCGGTCATCTCCTTGACCAGCTCGGACACCGCGGGCATGCGGGTGGAGCCACCGACGAGCACCACGTGGTCGATGTCGCCGACGGCGATGCCGGCGTCCTTGATCACCTGCTGGAACGGCTTACGGGTGCGGTCCAGCAGATCCTGCGTGATGCGCTGGAACTCCGCGCGGGTCAGCTGCTCGTCGAGGAACAGCGGGTTCTTGTCCGCGTCGACGGTGATGTAGGGCAGGTTGATCGACGTGCTCTGCGAGCTCGAGAGTTCGATCTTGGCCTTCTCGGCCGCTTCACGCAGCCGCTGCATCGCCATCTTGTCCTTGGTCAGGTCGATGCCGCTGGTGGCCTTGAACTTGTCGACCAGCCATTCGACGATCCGGTCGTCCCAGTCGTCGCCACCGAGGTGGTTGTCACCGGAGGTGGCGCGGACCTCGACCACACCCTCGCCGATCTCGAGCAGGGACACGTCGAACGTGCCGCCGCCGAGGTCGAACACCAGGATGGTCTGTTCCTTCTCGCCCTTGTCCAGGCCGTAGGCCAGTGCGGCCGCGGTCGGCTCGTTGACGATGCGCAGCACGTTGAGGCCGGCGATCTGGCCGGCTTCCTTGGTGGCCTGACGCTGGGCGTCGTTGAAGTACGCGGGCACGGTGATCACCGCGTCGGCGATGTCCTCGCCGAGGTAGCTCTCCGCATCACGCTTGAGCTTCATCAGCACGCGCGCGCTGATCTCCTGCGGCGTGTAGTTCTTGCCGTCGATCTCCACGGACCAGTCGGAGCCCATGTGCCGCTTCACCGAACGGATCGTCCGGTCGACGTTGGTCACCGCCTGGTTCTTGGCAGGCTGCCCGACCAGCACCTCGCCGTTGCGCGCGAAGGCGACGACCGACGGGGTGGTGCGGGAGCCCTCGGAGTTCGCGACGACGACGGGGTCGCCACCCTCCAGAACTGCGACGACGGAGTTGGTGGTCCCGAGGTCGATGCCGACCGCACGAGCCATAGTTACTGCCTCCTGAATAGATGAAACGTGTGTACTGAGTGCACCGGGCTCAAGCCTGCTCCGTCGGGCCTGGCCCTGTCAAGCTAAACTTGAGCCTGTGTGACTCAACTATCGATGGAGTCAACGGGGCGATCCTCGAATTTGTTCCCGGCGGCCCTGGCCACTCACTCGCCGATCTCCGCGAGTCACTTCCGTCACATCTGCCACACACTGCGTACGCTGAGCCGAGTGAGGACGCGGCTGATGGCGGCAGGGGTGCTGGCTGTCGCCGTGCTCGCCGGCTGTCAGAGCTCGGTGGACGGCACCGCCACCCGTGGTCCCGCCGCGGGCAGCGAGCCGGACTTCCCGACTCCCCGTCCGACCCGGTCCACGCCTGCACCGTCCACCACGCCGCCCGCACCGTCGACCACGGCCGGCCGCGCCCCCGGTGGCGAGGTGCTGAGCCCCCAGAACGGCTACGTGTTCATCCAGACCAGGTCGGGTAAGACCCGCTGCCAACTCGACGAGGAGGAGGTCGACTGCGAGTCGGAGTTCACCGACGCCCCTGAGGTCGAGGGGGAGCCCGCCAACGGCGTGCGCCTCACCGCCGACGGCCGGGTCAGCTGGGTGCTGGGCAATCTGGGCGCGATCCCCGCGGTCACGCTCGACTACCGGACGTACTCCGCACTCGGATGGACCATCGACGCGACCGAGGACGGCACCACCTTCACCAGCGACGCGACCGGCCATGGCATGACCGTCAGCGTCGAGGGCGTCAACAGCTTCTAGAGCCACCGCGGGTTTACCCCTCCCACCCCGCCGGGAACAGGGCTGGGATGCCCGCCCACGATCCCGTCGTCCTCGTACTCTTCGGCGCGCGGGGAGACCTGGCCCGCCGCATGCTCTTCCCCAGCCTCTACCGGCTGGCCAAGGCGGGGCGGTTGCCCGACCAGTACGCCCTCATCGGCTCCGGCCGGCACGCACCCGACAGCGACGACGCCTTCCGCGATTCCGTGCGGACCGGGCTGACCGAATCCGTCGACGACCTCGATGAGGCCGTGGCCACCACGATGCTCGACCGGTTGACCTTCCATGCCGCCAGCGACGAGGACGGATCCGAGCTGGCGAACGCGGTGCGTGCGGCGCGAGAATCCCTGGGGCAGAACGCCACCACGCTGCTCTACCTGTCGGTGCCGCCGAATGCGATGCCGTCGATGATCGAGATGCTCGGCCGCGAAGGGTTGGCCGACGGGGCCCGGCTGGTCGTCGAGAAGCCGTTCGGGACCGATCTGGAGAGTTCCCGCAAGTTGCAGGCGACCATCACGTCGGTGGTCGACGAAGACAGCATCTACCGCATCGACCACTTCCTCGGCAAGGAAGCGGTGCAGAACATCCTCGCGCTGCGCTTCGCCAACGGCCTGATCGAACCCGCTTGGGACGCAACACATGTCGAGTCGGTCCAGATCGACGTGCCCGAGGAGCTGGACGTGCAGGGGCGCGGCAGTTTCTACGAGGCGACGGGCTGCCTGCGCGACATGGTGTCCACCCACCTGTGTCAGGTGCTGGGTTTCGTGGCGATGGAACCGCCCGCCACGCTCGACGCCGAGGATCTGCGCGAGGCCAAGTCCGCGGTGTTCGCCGCCATGCGACCACTCGATCCGGCGCGGGCGGTGTTCGGCCAGTACGACGGTTACCGCGAGGAAGACGACGTCGCCGACGATTCCGAGGTCGAGACGTTCGTCGCGCTCGAAGCGTTCGTCGACAACGACCGGTGGCGGGGTGTGCCCTTCTACCTGCGCACCGGAAAAGCGTTGGCAGACACCAGCCGAATGGTCACGCTGACCTTCAAGACGCCATCGTCACCGTTCCCCGGTGAAGCACCCCGGCCCGACGAACTGGCGCTCGACCTCAGCGCGGACCCCGTCGCCTCCCTCGATCTCAACGTCAAACGGCCGGGTCCCGACAACGTGGTCGACCGCCTGCGCACCCGACTCGAACTCACCCGTCCAGACCACGCCGACGACGCGCTGAGCGCCTACGAGCGCCTGCTGCTCGACGTCATCCGCGGCGACCAGACCCTGTTCGCCCGTTCCGACGAGGTGGACCGGCTGTGGCAGGTGTGCCAACCGCTGCTCGACGATCCGCCGCCCACGCAGCCCTACGAAAAAGGTTCGTGGGGGCCGGAATCGGCGGTGCAGCTACCGGGGCCTCTCGGCTGGCGCCTGCCCGGTGACTGACGCGGCTACGCTGACGACATGACTGTCGCTGCACGGGAACGGGCCGACCTGGTGGCCACCATGCGTACCCTGCCTCCGCAGGCCCCGACCCTGTGCGATGGGTGGGACGCGCGCGATCTGGCCGCGCATCTCGTCGTCCGGGAGCGTCGGCTCGACGCGGCCCCTGGCATCATGATCCCCGCCTTCGCCGGCTACACCGAGCGGGTGCAGAAGCAGGTCTCCGAATCCACCGACTGGGAGGCCCTGGTGGGCCAGGTGGCCGACGGTCCGCCGATCTATTCGCCGTTCAAACTCCTCGACCCGATCGCGAACGTGGCCGAGATGTTCATCCACCACGAGGATCTGCGGCGTGCCCAGCCCGGCTGGACGCCCCGCCCGCTCGACGAGCAGACCGCCTCCGCGCTGCGCAGGCCGGCGGCGATGATGGCGCGGCTGACGCTGCGCCGCGCACCGGCGACAGTGGTGCTGCGCACCCCGCACGGTGACACGGTGGCGCGTGTCGGCCGCGGGCCGGCGCTGACCGTCACCGGCGACCTCGGTGAGCTGCTGTTGTTCGCCGCGGGCCGCGACGAGGCCGCCGTCTCGTTCGACGGTCCGCCCGAGCTGGTCGACGGGGTCAAGGCGGCACGCGGCGGCCTGTGACCCTAGGCTGACCGGGTGGATTTCCGCATCTTCGTCGAACCCCAGCAGGGCGCCACCTACGCCGATCAACTCGCTGTCGCACGCACGGCGGAAAGCGCCGGTTACTCGGCGTTCTTCCGCTCCGACCACTACGTCGCGATGGGGTGGCACCGCAGCGACGACCACCCGACGGTGGCCGACTACGGCCTGCCCGGACCGACGGATTCGTGGGTGACGCTCGGTGCACTGGCGCGGGAGACCGAGTCGATCCGGCTCGGCACCCTGGTCACCTCGGCGACCTTCCGCCATCCAGGCCCGTTGGCCATCTCCGTCGCGCAGGTCGACGAAATGAGCGGCGGCCGTGTGGAATTCGGGCTCGGCGCGGGCTGGTTCGATACCGAGCACAAGGCTTACGCGATCCCGTTCCCGCCACTGGGCGAGCGGTTCGACCGGCTCACCGAGCAACTCGAGATCATCACCGGGCTGTGGGGCACCCCGGCCGGGGAAACGTTCGACTACACCGGGACGCACTACTCCGTCGCCGACTCCCCCGCGCTGCCCAAACCGGTGCAATCGCCCGTTCCGCTCATCATCGGCGGCGGTGGCGCCAAGCGGACTCCGGCGCTGACGGCGCGCTTCGCCACCGAGTTCAACATCCCGTTCGCCACGCTCGAGACGCTGACCACCCAGTACGGCCGCGTCGCCGCTGCGGTCGAGGCAGCGGGCCGCCCCGCGGACTCGCTGGTCTACTCCGCGGCGTTCATGGTGTGCGCCGGCCGGGACGGCGCCGAGGTCGCCCGACGCGCTGACGCCATCGGCCGTGATCCGCAGGAGCTGCGCGAGAACTCGCCCGCGGTCGGCACGCCCGACGAGATCGTCGACAAACTCAGTCGCTACATCGAAGCCGGTGTGCAGCGGATCTACCTGCAGGCCTTGGACATGTCCGACCTCGACCACATCGAGTTCTTCGCCGAGACGGTCGCACCTCAACTGGGCTGAGCGCCCGGGCCATGGCTACTATCGGTGGCCGTGACCGGGCCGGATCGTGACGACGACGCACGTCGTGAGTCCTCGACCGTGCCGTGGCACAACCGCACGTCGACGCTGCTGGGCGCCAGCGTCGCCGCGTTGGCGGTGATCGCGCTGCTGATCGCGGCCGGGTTGTGGGTGTCACGGCAGTTCAACGAGCCCGAGCCGGCACCGCTGAACTTCGTCGATCCCTCGTTCTCGGCCACCCAGACCGAGACGTCCGCCCCGACCACCACGGGCACGATCACCAGCACGAGCCCGCCGATGACAACCGACATCAACCCGGAGTCGACACCGGAGACCACGACGGACTCGTCGACGTCGCGGTCGTCCCGTCCGCCGCGGACGCAGGACGACGAGGGTGACGACGACGGGGAGACGACCACCACCCGCAAACGGCCGCGAACCAACGTGACACGCACGCTCTACCCGGGAACGTAGCGGCTGGCGCTTACTATCGGGATCCGTGGCGCGATACGGATCCGGCGACGACGAGAACTACCCCGACGACGATGCGACCCAGTCCATCGACTACGGCGGCAATCCACCCGGTGATCCGGCCGCAGTGCCCTGGTATCGCAAACCCGTGGCGCTGGTGTCGTTCGGCGCGCTGGGTGCGGTGCTCGTCGCGCTGATCGTGTTCGGTCTGGCCAAGGCCATCACCGGTGGCACGCCGTCGGAGTCGCCGACCACGCCGCTGACCCCGCTGTCGTCCTCGTCCTCCTCCGCGGTCGCGCCGACGTCGACCGAGACCACGGCGCCGACCTCCAGCTCGGAGGAGTCCACCACGACCACGACTGAGCCGAGCACCACGACCACGACACCGACGACGACCACGACGTCGCCAACGACCACCACGACGACGACGCCGAGTACCTCGGTGAGCACCAGTACCAGCACGAGCACCGTCACGCAGACCGAGACCGTGACCGAGACGCCCCCGGCGACGCCCTAGCTCGGGCAGTCGGTCGCCGGCTCGCAGGTGGGCTCGGGCGTCGCGCTGGGTTCCGGGGTCGCGCTGGGTTCCGTGGTCGCGCTGGGTTCCGGGGTCGCGGTGG
>Ga0247757_10001057_pt1 | contig 20007 bp, 17 predicted proteins | sample UWRJL126311R4_FD_180929 | JGI IMG/M metagenome (GOLD analysis project Ga0247757, IMG submission 180929) | Plant litter microbial communities from Arlington Agricultural Research Station in Wisconsin, United States - UWRJ-L126-311R-4 | ecosystem: Environmental > Terrestrial > Plant litter >... | reverse complement strand
TAATTCTAATTCTAATTCTCTAGTTCTATAAATCCCTCCTAGACTACTATCTTAATAAAGGGTCGAAGGCTAGTTATATACATCTTTCTAGAGAATCCCTTAGTCCAACCCCCTATTAAATAACTTCCTTTCTAAGAATCTAAGGATCCTTCTAGAGTATTACTAGCTTACTACTAGTTTTCTACTACTTTACTATTAGCTTTCCACCGGTATACTAGCGGAAAGCTGGTAGGAAAGCTGGCTATATTAAGTAAACTAGCTACTATATAATAATATTTATTAGTAGTAGTAGTTACGCGAGCTAAGGCGCAAGCCTTTATAATAAATCTATTATAGTTATCCTTAAATAGAGTAATATTATAGCTTAGGTTAATATATAGGGAATTAGTTAGTCTATTATAAAATTTATCTACCTACTAATTAATAGAGAGCTTATACTAGATTATAAGTTAAAAGAACTTAGCCTAGAAACTAGGGAAGTTAGCTACTATATATAGACGTAAATAAGAAAAGGTTTAATATACTTTCTCTTTCTTATAGGGATTACTAAAGGATTATTCTATAGTATTTATTAGAAACTTACTATCGATAGGCTAGCTATTATTATAGAGAGCCTTAATTAGTATTTTAAGCTAATCCCTTACAGGGTTCTCTATATAGGTAGTTATATATATAATAATATATTTCTATATATCCTATAGGTCTTCTTTAATAAACTAGTCTTTATTTAAGTATAGCTTATTCTCTATATATAATTATTATTAATTAAATATTATAGTAGATTTACTATTAGATAGTATAGGGGGATTAAGAAACTTAACTAAGTATTAGGATACTAACTAAGTATTAAAGTAACCTATAGGTTGGAAGGGTAATAGTATAGATTTTAGTATATATAAGTCTTTAAGCTCACTATTAGAGCTTATAGAACTTATAGGGGGAGGATTCCTAGGAATAGATAGAAGTATTAAATAGTATAGGAGACGCTAGCGAGAAGTCTTCTAAGTAGGAGGCTTCTAAGTACTTATAGTAGTTAAGCTTAGAATATAAAGTTATTCTTATAATTTCTTTTATATTACTTTCGCCTTTTAATATTCCTCGTCAACTTCCTATTACTCTTTTTCTAGTATTTTATATTCCTTTTTAAGGGTATCCTTTAAGTTATTATATTTAGCAAGAGCGTTAATAGTAATTTAGTAATATATATATATATTTATTAATATTCTATATAGTAAAGGAGTAGCTAGTTCGCTAGTTCTTATAGTACTAGGCTAACGTCCTTTTAGAATACTTTTATAACTAATTCTTTTATCGCCTCTAAAAATCGATCACCTACTAGGGTTAGAAGCCTAGGTATTAAGTTATTTTCTTTTATTTCCTAGATTATATATACTAGTTTAAGTACTATATCTTAATTATAATTCTCTTATATTACTAGAGTACGATTTTCGATATTAAGTTCCTTATAAAAGAAGTATTCTTTTATATTATAGGTAGTACCTATAGCTATATATTTAAGTATAAAAACGATATAGGGGTGCTTTAGTACTATTATAAGGGTTTCTCTTATATAGAGAAGGTATATAAATAGGTAGTACTTTTATTAGTTATAGTTTAGTTAGTTTAGTTATAGAGCTTTCTAATACTCTTATTTATTAAGTAGGGTAGTAAGTTATTTAGTACTATTAGCTATCCTATAGTAGCTTATAAATAGACTTATTCTTTAACTCCTTTTAAGCTATATATTGCTTAGTAGTTTCTAAACTACTAGGTAAGTAATCTAGCTTATTAATAAACTAATACTTAGCGTAATCGTACTACTAGATTCTTAGGGGTATATAGAATTATTTAAATACTATATTTAAGTAGATTAAGTAGAAGAGTATAAGCTAAGGTTATATTATCGAATCGCGCGTTTAAGTAGATCAAGTAGTAGATAACCTAATATTATATCGCTATTACTAGCCAAGTTGATAAGTAATCTTAGTATAATATAAGGATAGGCATAGGCTCCTATATTAATGTATAGATAATAAGGTAGGTTAGCTCTATTTTAGCTATACTAAGATAAGGAAGAGAATAGGTATAAAGGTTTAGTAAGACTATATAGTGTTTAAACTTATTAATATGCCGATATCTCGCCAGGGCTAGGGTTCTACTATAAGTGAAAGGTCTAATTATATAATAAAAGTGATCATATAACGAAGTAGTCCATTATAATATCCAAGATTAGATTAAATTTTTTCTAATAATTAGCTCTATAACTTTAAAATTCTCTACCTTATTATCTATAGTTGTTAGAATAGTACTACTTCTAGGAAGGCTGCTGGAAAGCCACTAGAAAGCTGATAGTTCTCCTAGGAATGCCGGCAGTAAGCTGGTAGCCCTAGGAAAACCGGCGGAAAGCCGCCAGAAAGCCGCCAGAAAGCCGCCAGAAAGCCGCCAGAAAGCCGACAGTTTTCCTAGGAATGCCGGCGAAAAGCCGTTAGAAAGCGTACGAAGGAAAGAAATATAAGACGCTAGTAGAAGGAGCGATGGTAGACAGGCAACAACACCTTTTCTTAGAGATATATTCAATCAATCAATTTAATCAAAATCACACTTTTAGAACAATCGAAAATCTGACAATAGTAATTATAGAGAAATATTAGAAAAACGAAACTTTAAAGTTTTAACCCGATGTAACCCAACCCTAGATCTACCACGACCAAACTCTAACCCCTATCTAGCTAATTTACCAGCCTATACTAATACTAATAGAGCGCGTATTAGTAATTAATAACGTTAACTAATGTAAGAATATGGCACGTGTAAAGAATTGAATGAATTGATTGAGCGTGTAGTTTAGTGTAGGAGTCTATGTGTAGAAGACATGTATGACGCCCTTATATAGCGAGAACCCATCATGTGACATAGCCTTGGCTGCTTACAACTAAAGGAGAGTTCGAGGAGGGTAGAGGCGGGCTTTTAGGTTGCAGAAGTGCGGCGATCAGGAAAGGGCGGAGGACTGGTTAGGAGGATATGGCAATGGTGGCGGTTGAGGCTGTCGGGATATTGTTTAAGGTGGGCTTGGTCTTGGCGCGGGGCGCTTTCCCCCAGCCGACGCCTATGCGTGTCAGCTTCCATAAGGTGTGAGCTTTCAGCTTTTTGCTTACTTCAATACTTCAATACTTCAATAAACATTTATCTGACTGGTAAATATTATTTCATTGTCATGCTCCATCACAGAGTGTACACCTCCGCATCGCCAACCTTCCGTCCTCCAACCTTTCCCTCCATATCGAGACTAATTCTTGGAAAAAGGGAATCGCATCGAGAAATCTGCTCTCTACGCTATAAGTACCACGCACGAACTCGGCTCAAAAGGCAACCTGAATACATAACCCTGTCCACGCAAACCACATCGATACTTGTGCTCGCCTCCATTTGCGAGGTTCTTCTTTACCATATGTCAAATAATATGGAAGCGCTAGCTGTTCAACCTGCGATTAGCCTAATGCAAGATGACCAATCTACCGGTTACCTTGGAGTTAAAGAGTTGTGCGAATGCTGCGAGAACCTCGTCTACGGAATGGTGCATAACCAGAAGGGGCCTCATGAAGATCCCAGAACCAACTTCTACAACGTCTTTGATCATGAGAATATACGCTGTGCATTATGCCTTCTTCTTCGAAAGCTGGAGCGAGACACCTTTAACTACACGATCACTGCTCAGCATGCCCTTGTCCCCCGACCGAATACTCTAGGAGAGCTAGGGTTCACTGGATTATCCTCGCTCAGCAAGGCCAGAGACCTGTCCGTGCTCCCTTTGCGCTACTCCGTTGACTATCTCGCACCCTGCTGCGGGGTGACGCTCAGAAACTCCGACAGCGGGGAAAACAAGATCATGCTTGGGTCGACCAATAAAGCAATCGACTGGTGCCAGATTAGGGCTTGGTTGAATTACTGTCTAGATGAACATTCTAATAACTGTATGCCTAGATCAAGTCCAGATCTCACAGGATTGACAGTCATCAATTGTACCACCCGAACTCTTGTTCAACTTCCCACGAGTTCATCCAGCTATATTACTCTCAGCTACGTCTGGGGTCAGGAGCAATCTGCCGATAGTATCGAGACTGACGTCCTACCACCTTTAATAGAAGATTCTATCGAGGTTGCGAAGGCCCTTGGTGTCAACTATCTCTGGATCGACCGATACTGTGTACCGCAGCACAACACACCGGAAAAATACCGCCTCATCCAGATGATGGGCGAGATTTATGCCGGATCTTACGCTACGATTGTTGCAGCGTCTGGAGAGAGTCCCTTACAAGGCCTACCCGGTGTGACACATACTCGCCGTGCAGGATATCCAATTGTTAATGTCAAGCAATATTCAATAACACCAGTGGCTCTTACGCATCTCATGCAGTCACATATCGAAAATTCTACATGGAGTACAAGGGGATGGACATTTCAGGAGGCTATTCTCTCTCATAGAAGACTCGTTTTCACAAATTACGGTGTCTATTTCCAGTGCAGAGCAGCTTGTTTCCTGGAAAGCTTACGTGGACCTGCTCGCGAAGTTGTAATGAATTTAAGCTATCCGACACCAGCTTTTGCTCAAGTTGGCACATCTATGCGCGACTTGGAAGCTCATATTTCGAGTTACGGCCTTCGCAAGTTTTCTCATGATGCAGACGTGTTGACTGCGTTCCGTGGAATACAGAAGACCTTTCTAGATGCAGAATGCCACGTCTCCAGCTTCTGCGGAATCCCACTAGATCCTCGGGAGAAAGCATTTAAAGACTCATTCACACTGGGACTTCTTTGGGAAAGTGCGGCGACCCAAGCTCCGTACTGCGCAGCACGACGGAGCAACTTTCCAACCTGGACCTGGGCTGGTTGGCGAAGCGGTTCAGCTTTTCGACCAACTGATGACCCTACACCTGACTCCAACCGACTAGAAGTTTCCACGACTGACATTATGGTCATTTTCGCGGATGGCACTACACTAGACTGTGCACATCAGTTCGAGACTATTATTGAAGAAGAAATCAAAGGCAATCTGCCTGAATTTCTTCTAGTGAATGCATGGACTTTCAACATTGAATGGATAAGAAAAGGCTATTACGAGAGTGGATATCATGTGACACTTCTCTCAGATAAACTTGAACGAAAAATTAAAGTGGAGCTTACTGTCGAACTTAGCTACGAAGAGGGGAGCTGGCTTGAGGCGCCTGCGCGAGGCAAGTGCATAGTTCTGAGAGAAGGTAATGGTACTAAATACCTGCTTGTGAGACGGTCAGAGAACGGAACACACTTCGAGCGTATCGGTACTGCACATAGAACATGGGTATGGCCAGCAATATTCGACAAAGATGGGCCAGACCCTATAAAGGAAGCGGTTGTGTGGGAACGCACCCTGTTGGGTTAGAGAGTTTCCTAGGCCTGGACATGGCCCCTTCGATTTCCGTTCCCTTACGTATACATAATTATACTCTCTCGATATAGTTAACCTACACTACTACAACCACTCTTGTCTTTTAAAGGATCATGTTCCATATAAATTTTAAATACTTAATCAGTTTTCGAGGAGCTTTTTGACTAGCGTTCCTGGGTTTATAAAATCGATAATCCTACCCGTATCTTTATACGCTTTATATTACACATCTCTCACAGTGGACTAAAAATTAGCACCTTCCTTAAGTGATATAGGAAATCCCAGATCTATATTCGATGTTCCCAAAGTGGCGATACGAACGATAATAAACCCTTCATCTCAGTCAACTATAAGTGGTAATCTTGGGTCAACAACGAGAAGCATTAAATCTGGAATTTATAAATCAGGCCTCCAAGGAACAACCAGACCGTAAACGGTAAAGGTGGGCGGATCACTACAATCGGACCTACCATCTATTAATGATACAAAGTAGATAGTCTAGAGTACTCTATATGACTTGAAAAAGTACGGCTAGTTTGTCTTCTAGTAGAGTATATAATGACTTAAGTATATAAAGGCCAGTTAAGACTTTATATTCGTATAACCCAATCGTTGGGGTAGTCCCTAAAGTACTTAGGCCTCGGCCGCGTTTACCTGTAGGTTAAGTTCTAGCCCAAGTTTCCTATTATAGGGACTTCTTCGCTCCTTCAAGATACCAAAAAAAACTAGAAATACTTTTTCACCGTCTAGACACAGTTGAAACGGCTGGTGAAATATTCCGGTAGCAAATTTGTGCAGTGTATGGAATTCGATGGTGACTTGAGCATGCAAATATAACCAAAATGCTATATAACAGATTCTTAAACACAGGTCTAGGCTGGTATTCTCAAGCCCGATCGCTGGTAGTCTATCTAGGAAGGAGAGATCAGTTATTATAATCTCTAGTATATAGGCAGGTATTTGGCTGCATACGAATAAAAATATCTCCTTCCAAAAACTATAACTAATCCGTTCTCATTCATTGGTATCCAGCCTATTCGTATCTTATCATAGGTTTGAGCAGCAAGATGCTGACTATGTCGTCTTATTGTCTGGTGCTGCTTTGCGCTCTGTAATCGGGAACCCGGGATGACAGGCCGACCGTAGTCGGCGCGTAAAGACCACAACACGATGCTTCGTCGCTTCGATGATTCTACAGATTTTTTTTTAAAAAAAAACTGAATACTTAGTGCATTTCGCCTGCAAAATGTTGCTTTAGTAATACCTAAAGAGTAGTACTTCTAGCTATGTCACTAAATATTGGCACTCAATTTGATGTTCCTCCGAGAAGGCTTTTCAAACCGATTCGGTCATCCCACTCTTGATTAGTGATATGTCGCAGATCAAGTAGGCGGCATAACACTAGGTCATCTTCTGACAAGGCATCGATGTCTTGTGCTTCCAGTCCAACGACATCAACAACGCAAGCTCGGTAAACAGAGCAATCGTATTGGTCCGATTGGTGGTGATCCATATTCCTCTGTGCTATGAGAGATACCGCGCTAGCGAACAAGCATATCCAGATTAGTATAGGTTTCATGAAAGCGCCGTAGTCAGTGTTTTGGCGATTAGAAAGACGGCTAGTACGCGAATCATCCTTGTCAATGTGTCGCGCTGTAAGATTCTTTCTGCTGTGGTAGTGGCAAATAGCTTTGACGTGCCTAAAAACGAAGTCAAGCGGGATAGAGTAGCCACTTAAATTTCTGGGCCAATCTCTGCAGAATACCATCTCTTTAATGTACAAAAGAGCACAGGTCCTAAGTACAGGCTCGATAGAAGTTCCCAAGCTAAGACGCACGTCAGATCCTCTTAACGACATGCAGTGACCAGAATCATGACAACCACACATTGTCGCCGGAACGTCACTACGCAGAATATTCGGAGAGCAAATAAGCTGGTACTGGCACCACTGCCACTCTTCGGTAATGACATACGGGTCAAAGACTACTGAATCAGGTGGCCGACAATTCTGGGCTAGAGTAAGGGCGTTGGCGAAAATGGACAAGCTTGTGATGCTACTAATGGTTTGAGTAGAGATACCGCAAGGTGAGAGTAGAGCTCTTATAGCCTCGGTGATGACTGATCGGGAATCCCACGGGAGGACATCGGAGGCATTTCCAAATCGTTTCTGAAACAATAAGTGTGGGGCTACGAGTAGAGCACTTGCACCTTTGAGGTCGGCCCTGCGCAATTTTGTTAAAAGCTCAGGGCTTAGGGCATCAACGCCGCCGTTTATCTCGATCATCTTCTTCAGTCCATTCATATGGACATGCCAGTGATGGTAGAGGCCGAGATAGGCCTAAGAGTGACACAGTAAGCATACTATCGTCCCACTGGGTTAACGAAGTACTTACGGCTACCAAAGCTAGAACAGAAACGACTTCCAGTAGTATTGGAGCGATTTGTTCTAAGCTCGAGCTGAGCTCTTTGTTTACTGTTGTACAGACTTTAGATATATGACACCCAACATCTTCGGAACGATGCTCTCCTCTTGACACCGCAATCATTAGCGCTCTCATCATCAAGACGCTATGGACGGACGCTTCATTATTAATGATCGCATAGTAATACTCTCGAGATTCGGTGGGGTTGTAGGCTAAGAGCGCCTTGAATGGATAGGTTTTATTGGGTACCCAGGCCCAATAGCTATGCAGACCGCTCCATTGGTCACCCGTCACGTGTAGTGCAGCTTGGCTTGACCATATTGGCCGCCCTAGGAAAAGTGACTGGAAAGGGCTGCCTATTTGGTTTGAGATATGAATAGGGGATGTTGATGACCGTTGGCTCGCAGCAATGGGTATTGTTGGATCTTCGTGCTTCATTGATTTCCCAACTTGCGGTCCACTATCGTCATTACCGTATTTCAGTGTGCATCGGTCTTTCAATGTATCTTTCTCGTTGACTGTATCCTGTTGGACTTCAGATGCCGCAATGGTATTTCGAAAGATGTATCCGGCTCCGTGCTGATATCCGAGGCAGATGATGCCCAGTTTAGCACATCTTCCACATATCTGATTAAGTCAGAAGAGCGAAGTGCTTTGAAAGCCGCCACGTTCCACTAGCGACAGGTGCGATAATTTAGAGTATGCTTTGTTGACAGACAGAGCCAACAAACGACGGAACACATGTGTGCCAAAGACAAGCAATTGGTACTTACAGGACGCGCTTCGTCGCACTGCAGCTACGTTAGCAAAAGCACTCTTAGTAATCTTAGTACGGAACTACAAACCTTTTTGCGTCTCTTCTTGCAGGTTTCACAGCCACGGGACGCTCCATAGTTCACCATCTTTCTTCATTAGAGACTTATCGTCCTGCTGCTGAGACGGAGGTTGAGGGTAAGGCAATGCGGAGGTAGCTTAGCGGACTTACTGTGGTTAACTAGCGTTGCGCAGGGTGCGCCGGCTCGAATCAGGAGGTCTCTTATTTGGGCTAGCGTTGCGCGCTACCCCGCCTTTACAAGAGCTAGTTATGTGGGATCGACTGTTGTCAGCAAGTTTTGTGGGCATTTATTTGAATTAACTACACTTGCTGGCTGACGCAAATCACCCGTCGCGGAAAGAACTGCGCAGCGCTATCCGGCGCTTACTATGGTGCAAAGCCTATTATTAAGGCTGCTCAGATGGTACCAAATTTTTGTTCTATAAAGCTGGAGACCCTAGCAATAACGTGCGGTTTTGGCGCGCGAGCCGCCAGCTGTCCCATGATGTACAGCACGCAATGCTAACATGGATGAGAATGCATCACATTGTTTGAAACCTTTCGCAATATCGTAAATAGCTTCTTCGATGGGTGGGCGCTGTGTGGAGACTGCAAGGCGACTACACGGGAATCTACAAGCTGTAGAGGCTGGATTAGCACGTGCCTCATGCTAGTATCTACGCCTTAGAACGTGTACTAATTAACCAGATAGTCAATAAAATAGATAAGCACTTTATAATACACATCGTTTTAGGAGGTTAAAAGAATAAGCTTTAAGTTGTAGTAAACTATTAGGAAACTGCCGATCGAGATACTAAGGCATGACAATGTTCGTAAGGATATCTTAGGGAATAGCCACAAGGTCTTTTTTAGAAATTAATTTTACGAGATTGTAGTGCCCTCGTCTCAATGTTTTGATGCAAAAGCGGCAGCATAACGGTCCATATCTGCTATATAGCCATTAAGTTTCATCGGCTCCCAACCCAGCAGTTGCTTTGCACGGGCAGATGATCCACGCATGGTTGTACTCATTGCCTCAGCAAATAAGTTATCTCCAGGCCCTACCAACTCAATCTGGCCTTTGTATCCCCAATATAAAGCTAGAGCCGTAAAGATATCAGACATACTCTCCTGGCTTGTTACGAGATCGAATACAGGATAGACGGAGCCGTTATTAATTAACTGCAGCTTCTCGATAGCCTTCTCGAAGCCTGTGGCAACATCATCGAGATGAATGAGGCCTGGCTTAGAATCGAAAGTCAAAGGAATCTGGACGGAATCTGGTGTAGTGCCTGGAGTGCCATTTCTAACTGCTTCCAGAAGCGGGAGGAAGAACGGGGTCCAAATAGTACCTTCATATCCGTAGATTAATGCAGGCCGTAGGATGGCAACATCGAGAATATCGACCGAAGCTAGGATGCATTTTTCAAGATTGACACGCCATGCAACGAGGCTTGGCGGGTTGAGAGGACCAAGACCTACAACATCAAGATCATTCACGGGCTTCCTATCGGACCCGTGAACCCATGTACCCGAACAGTAGATGAAACCCAGCTTAGGGAATTTATGGTTACCCATAGTCTTGTATTTCTCTATTCGTTCCTTTCCGACTTTCTTGATTTCCTCGAGGAACTTTGCTGAATCGGCATTGGCACCGCCAACATCCACGACGGTGTCGATGTGATAATCGCGAATTGCTTTTAAATACGCTGATGGCTCGTTTATAGGATCGGCGCAAAGAATTGGGGTGACTTCAGCAATAGCAAGTAGCTTTGCTTTAGCCTCAGTACGGGCGATACCGTATACTTGATCTCGGCCGCGGCGGACAAGTGCTTCGACGAGTCGCTTGCCGAGATACCCTGTGGCACCAATGATAAGGATTTTTGTCATTTGGATAGCAGTCTGTTGTTTGGGGGGTAAAAGTAAGAATTTAATAGTGGTTTAACTTGGGAAGGACTTCAGTCATGAATTCTTAGGCTTTGGCTGGCAACAAGACATCTTTATCAATGCATATTTATATCAGACTCAAGCCTTCAGGCTGGAATACTAGTTAATAATTTACGATGTAATTATGCATGTCTTTCTCGATAGATCCGAGAGATTGTCCTGCTACAGCTGTTATCTCCGATTTATTATTTGTTGAGGTATGCCCACATGGTAAAGAATCATGATACTACGGATTTTGCTATCGCTAAATCCGATTCATATGTCCGATCCACAAGTCCTACTAAACTTGAATTAGCAATGTAATAAATAACACGCCAATTAATAATATATAATTACGATATTTACGTGACGAGGACATATGATAATGCTTGCAATGGGCCGAGAAAGTAACTATTGAATATGAGAAACTGATAGTCATTTGTACACGAATGGTTTTGCTTTTTTTTCTCATCATTCTAGACATGGGTAGCCCTCCAGTTTTTGGTATTTGTGAAACAATGACTCTGCACGCGGTGTAAGATCTCATCTTACCGCTTCCAGTCTGACGCTACATTCTAAAGTAGGTTAGAGTTGCGCTTAACGCCGTAGCTTACTGCCAACTGGCCCTGGAGCTGATAGGGTCCCTATGGTCTTCCAGCACGGTGCTTTCCGATGACGCTGACGCCAGCTGAGTCAAGCCATGTGGGAAGGCTACTAAAGTTTCTCATTCACAATGGCCTTCGAGTGTTTAGGCTGTATTCTAAGTGTAAATAGTCTAATCACATGATACCACCGCCAACCGAGTTGAGCCGTGCGAGAAGGCTGTAGAGCTAACAATGCCGCAATAGCCCTTGAGATACTATGAACAGATGCTGCTATGCAGACCCTAGATCTTAACGGTAGTTTTCCATGACGCCGACTCAAGTTGAGTCAAGTTGTGAGAAAACTACAGAATTGCTGCATGGGTCCAATATTGTCGCAGATGCTGGTACTGGTGGTACTACCGAGTTAGTAGCAAAATGGAGGTTTCGAAAGCATGCTCACATGCAATGTAAAAAAGATCAAGTTATGCGTTAATATTGATTGCTGTTATAGAATTTGTCCGTGTTGTTACGCGACAATATCAAATTCGTCCGGGTCACTTCAAGGGTTTACGCAAGCTACGCGTCATAAGAGATAAGCGCGCAAAGCTACCCTAGAAAGGTTAGCAACTACTTTCTCCCCACACTTGGTTGTCCTGAATGCATATACTGTTATCAACTCGTTAATAATAATCAGGAACAAACTCGTAATTCAAGGCTACCAATGACCACAAATGAGTAAGAAGAGGCGTAAAATGGCGCACAAGTCCACGATCAAATTACCAGACAACTATTTCCTCTTAACATACTCTGTTAAATATGATGCAATACGCCCTATAAGTGTCCAATTTGTTCTCCTATATACACGAAAAACTGGAGCGCATATCTCACTAGCTGAATGCTGTGACACTCCTAATTCATTCAATACATGTTACATATCAGATTAGGCGTATTATGTAAAGAGTCAAGTATGAATTCTAAATACAGAATAATTTTCTGACCGGATTTAATGGAAATAGACAGTGATTGGTTTCTATGAGAATCAGAAACCTCCACGTCTGACCGTAGGATAACCTTATCGTGCCATCTCAGCACTAATTATGCTTTCGTTATACCGATAGATGTTGAGGGCGCTTAAAAATATTGATTTACGGATACTTTGCTCCTTCTAACGACGATCTTCCGGTATATATTTAGAGAGATACCCACCCGAAGTATTCGCACAGTCCGGCAACAATCCATCAATCTTTCCTATATATTCACTACTTTATTGTTCTTATAATGTCCATCAATGGCAAGGTCATTGCTATTACAGGCGCTGCCTCTGGTATTGGCCTCGAAACAGCTCGCCTTTTCGCCAGCAGAGGGGCAAAGCTTTCACTAGCTGATATAGAAGAGAAGCCATTGAGGGACCTCGAGATCGAACTGCGACAATCTGGCGCTGAGGTAATATTTACAGTAGTCGACGTTCGGACTCGCAAATCTGTTGATGAGTGGATTTATGCTACGGTTGCCAAGTTTGGCAAGCTCGATGGTGCAGCCAACCTCGCCGGTGTTCTGGGATACCAAGGTGAAATTGGCGTTGTTGATATTGACGATAGGAACTGGGATTTTATTTTCGATGTTAATACCAAAGGTATTATGAGCTCTTTACGAGCGGAAGTACCTAATTTCAACGAAGGGGGTGCTATCGTGAATGCGTCAAGTGTTCTTGGGCTAGTCGGTACACCCTACTCGATGGCATATACCGCATCCAAGCATGCTGTAGTAGGCATTACAAAGTGTGCTGCGAAAGAGCTAGGGAATAGGAGAATTAGAGTGAACTGCATATGCCCGTAAGATCTTTTTTAAATTGTATAAGAACTCTTGCTAATTACATATTATAGTGGTCCTATTAACACGCCTATGTTGATCAAGTCCGAGGAAGCCAAAGGCGCCAAGCTTGATCCTACTTTTCTTCCGCTCAAGAGAGTAGCGGAGCCGAAGGAAGTTGCATCGTTGATTGAGTTTCTCCTTTCGGACGCTTCATCCTATATCACCGGGGTGGCGATGCCTATTGATGGAGGTTGGAGTGCTTAAACAATACTCGGTAGTACACGGATATGTTTTACTTCTACACCCTTTAAGCTATACCATAGTTGTCTACTTATAAAGCTTGGTTTAGCATATAAATATTAATTTACTTTTATACCTATTATATATCAGAGAGTATTAATCGACTAAAAAGGTAGCTAACTTAGGCTAGATAAATCGATTACTTTTAAAAATTCTAGGGAAATAGGCGTTGTCAACCATTAATCCAAGTTAGGATTAAGCTTAGAAATTTGATATATATAGTATACTAAATAGCTAGTAGTAATAATACTAAAGAAAGTAACTTAAAGAGAAACGTTAAGTATAGAAAGTCCTAACGTTATGTATTTATGAGATTCTATTACTTAAATTTTATCTAATATCTAAATAATATAAACTCGCCTAAGCCTTTTTTTATACTATTCGAACTTTAGATTAATTTATATATATTAAAGACTAACTTCTATCATATACATAAGAGAGTAATCTACAGCTTAGCTATAAGACAAAAAAATAAAGGTATTAAGACCTCCTAAATTCGTTATCGCCGATCCTTCGTTTTCTCATCATGACCTTTGCCCTTGGGTCCGGACAGATGTTCTCATCCGCATAGAAGTTCCCCGGTCTACCCATTCCCTCAAGAAATTTGAATTCAAACTCATTCAGCATCTTAACCATTATCATTTTGATTTCACCAAGTGCGAAATGCCTTCCTGGGCAAGCCAACCTCCCATACCCAAAGTGCATATTTTCTTTACTTGGCTGACCAGCTTGGTGCTTGTTCAGTTCGCCAGTTAAGTAACGTTTGCGATATGACCGCATGGGTTCAAAAGTTGAAGGATCTGAGGTTACGGTATTAAGAATATTCTCATTCGAAAACCCAATACGGGTGTGTGCCGGTATATGTATGCCGTCTTTGAGGGTAATGGGAACCATGGCCATACGTTGAGGTGCCACTGTCCTCGTCAGCATTTGTCAAGCTCTACTTGATATGGGAGATAACATACGCAAAACTGGCGGATTCATTCTCTGGCTTTCCACAAAAAAGCTATCCATTTTCTCCAATCTATGCAACCATTCCTTTGCGCCACTTGCGTTCTCTCCAAATTTCCCAAACTTACCCTCTAGCTCAGCTATTTCTTCCCTCAATACGTCGAACCATTCTGGATGCGTACAGAGATCAAAGAGTACGTTGGTTATAGCCATAGATGTTGTATGAATTGAAGCAAGCGTAAGCATGCACTGCCTCACCGCCATATCATGTAAACTAGTTTCTTTGTCATCGCCGTTATCCATCATCCAGCGCAAAAGTGTGTCGTCTTCTTCACCGACATCTCCTATGGTTCGTTGCTTCATTGCATTTCTGTGGTTATTCATAAGTGGCTCGATAACCCGTTTTGCCGTCTTGACATTACTGGCAACCCTCCAACGGAGGGGCATGATAGGCGCTACAATGGGGTGCATCCACGGCGGGAACATGCGAAGGGTAAATGCGCAGGCGAACAGTACAATGCTGTATTCAATCGACAGATTCAACCATTCCATATTGCGACATGCAGGCTCTCCTAAAAAGACTTTCGCAGACATACGCGCGATTAGCATGCGGAATACATGCTGGATATCAACCTCGAGCCAGTCTGCGTAATATTATCAGCGGAACCACATAGTAGGTTTGGGTAAAGGTACCATCGGGTCGCGGGACATCTATTTGCCAACCATACTCGAGCTCAGTCTTTACGATATCGAGGTATTTGGGTAGTTCTGGAGTGAGTTTATTCTGGACAACGCGAAAGTGTAGGTTAGATTCAGCCATTATTGTAATATCGGTGTATTTATGCCCAAAATTCTGTATGTTAGCGTTAGAAAAGATATACATGCTCAGAATTCTCTTCGAAACGTACCCTAATTACACCTTCAATGGCGTTGAGCTTCTGAGTAGGGTAAAGCCGAAGCTCATCTTGATATTTGTTAGGCAAGATTGTTATGTCCGTGGAGGACTTCCGAATAACAAACGGTGTGTCTTTGTACTAATCATTTGTTGGCCAAGCAGTGCCTTAGATAGCGAAGTGTTATATACCTTTTCAAATCCACTTTTAATGATACTCCGACAATAAAAGAATGTCCGAGCTTGTAACAGAAACTTGGGCTCAAACCACACTCGATAACCATGATATGGGGCATGCGGAACTCGAGGGTAGCTTTCTTGAAACAATGACAGAACAATCCAACATAAAGTGACTCCAAAGATGGTGAATTGTAGATATGATAGAGAATTAAAGAAGCCAGAGAAATCTGTCTTGATAGATGGCAGGCGCGTATAAACTATAACTTGATTGGGAAAATGAAGGTTGGCTTGCCTGAGGCCGAAGTTTGATTGCGATAGCTGGGGGAAGTTGAGGTATAGTATATTGGACAAAGAAGTATATATTTGCTGCATGGCTGAGGGCAAAAACGCAAATGATTCCATCCTAAGCAGAGGTGCTTAAAAGTGTGTGGCCCTCTTTGCGAAAATTTGAGGAGACGTTGGGTACAAAGCCAATGGTCCCGCTATAGGAGAATTCATTCACAGCTTTGGGGGCCTTACGGGGGTGGATATCACATAAAAACCAGGCCAAATACCCCACCTTGGCACGAAAATTAGTGCTGAATCAGACTGTCAGCTTCCCAATCACAGCACGCATGCGCTGCGCATGTGAGATAACGCCCCGCAGGAGCCCAAGGTTTTTTAGCTGGAGGCAGGGGAGCAGAGAGATGTGTAACATACTCATTGGCCACAATTTATTGAATTACAGGTATTTTATCTGAACGAGTTGGCGTCGAGTAGCAACTTTACGGGTGGTGGTTGGGGGGCGTATTGGCAATCTCTCTTTGGATGCTACATTCCTAGTCCATCAGAAGGCTGATGGTTTAATCTAATAGCGATTGAGTCTTTCAGCTTCTCATTGGAAAGAGCAATTGCTACGCTTACGAGATAACGCCCCGTAATATCACGAGGCTGCATCTACTAGTTATTCTTTGAACCGTATTGGCAAATATTTTGACACCACACACCTTTACACAAGCAGCCAGATCAATTTTGGCCTAGTGCTTATTTTAATGGAGGAAACACAGTATCTGTACATCTACAGGTTGTTTGCTCGTGTTCCTGGGTCTTTGGATTCACTTCAGCCTTGAGCGAATTTTCAATACAATACATACTTGACTTTCTTAAGAATCTCTAGAAGAATGTACCAATCGATTGTTGAAGAGGCATGGGAACTTGTGCATTCCCTTGCAACGCAGTGCGCCTCGGAACAAGGTCTTGGGTCAATGTCGCCGGCGCCATACGATACTGCATGGGTAGCAATGACGGAAAAGAAGGCTGAAGATGGAAAGATTCGACCATTATTTCCAGAAGCGTATGAATACCTTAAAAAGACACAAAGTGCAGATGGATCCTGGGTCGCAGAGGTTTCAAATGCAGATGGAATAATTAACACACTTGCTGCTCTCCTGGCTTTAAAAAAACAAGGGAAACAACTTGAGGCTACACGATTTGAAAACGAAGAGAGATGTCAAGCTGCAGAAGATTCCTTGCGTAAAATGTTGAATAACTGGGATCTCTATGATACCGATAGGGTGGGCCTGGAAGTTCTGGTCCCAAACCTCCTCAAATTGTTGGAATTTGAGGGAGTACGTAACCCCACGACAAAAGTATAATTGATATAGTTCCATAATGGAGCTGACATGTTACTTTGTCTTTCAATTCTTTTCAGAAACGAGCTGACTTCGAACCCTAACTCTAGGTGCGATTCGATTTCCCGTCGAGGGCACCCTTGATGACCCTGAATGCTGTTAAGTTGGCAGAACTAGGGCCTATTCTCACAAGTCCTGTTCAAACTACTCTCATCCACACACTGGAAGCTTTTATTGGCGCTCTGGATTTTGATAAAGTGAAGCGTCATAAAATGCCTAATGGCTCTATGTTAGGATCACCATCATCGACGGCGGCATACTTGATGAACTGCAGCACATGGGATCACGAAGCAGAAGCATATCTTCGAGCAGTGTTTGACCATCAATCATCAGTTGGAAATAGAGGTGGATTCCCTTCCGCATTTCCAAGCACGCTGTTCGAGACATCATGGGTGAGTATCCCCACCTTCTCCAGAAGACGATAATGATTGCTGATATTGGTAAGGTGTTGAACACTCTTTTAGAAGCTGGATTTGATAAAAATGATTTCCTTCTTGCTGATATCAGAAAGCTTACTGTACTCCTCGAATCAAACTTAAGGTTACAAGAAGGGATTGTTGGATTCGGTATGTTGGAAGTGAACCTTTTAAACTAAAATATCTATTAACCGTCGAACATCAGCTCCGTCATCCTTACCCGATGCAGATGATACCGCGAAAACAATATCTGCTTTAAGACACCTAGGATGGGACCAAGATGTTCAACCCATGTTGGAAGCTTTCGAAAATGATTCCTTTTTCATAACATATCGCGGCGAACGTAACGCCAGTACTAGTGCGAACTGTAATGTCCTCATGTGTCTTCTTCACTCGCCTGAACCGATGAAATATACAAAGCAGATTGTCAAGTGCGTTCGATTTTTGAGTTACAGCTGGGAAAATAATAACGGGCCGGACAAATGGGTATATTACAAGACATTAATCACTTGGGAAACAGGCACTGACAAATAGTAGAATACCACGGCACAGTACATTATGATGCTGATCGCTCAGTCCTTCGTCCTTTTTATCCAAAAATGGGAGATAGAAAAACTACATACGGAGTTGGTTCCAACCAAACTGATCCATCAGGAAATTCCTCGAACTGTGCTAGATATTCTATCTCGAACGATGAAAGAGCAGCAAGCCAATGGGTCCTGGGATTCGAAGAAAGAAGTCACGGCATATGCGATCCTGACACTTGCGCCGTTATTGAGTCTTCCGTGGATAGATTTTATGAAACCAGAGGGCATTGCTTGCATGTATCGCGGGAAAGCTTACCTCGAAGTCAACAGATCTCAATGGAGAGTCGCAGAAAGACTATGGATTGAAAAGACGGTATACTCATCAAGTAATCTTGCACAAGCTTATTGTCTAGCGGCGTCGAAGGTTACTTTGCCACCTTTGATAGGATCGCAGAAGGTTGCAGAACTATTTAACCCTCAGTTGAACAATAAGATGGCTAAGATGTCGGAATTTTTTTCTCGGATCGGCCCTTTCACCAAAGCGCCGAAGTGGAGGCTGCAACTTTCTCTTCTCCAGAGTACACAATATACCGTCCCACTTCAGGAGTCACGTTACGATATCTTTCCACGAATCGAGAAGGCGAGCGATGAAAAGTATCAAGAATACATCCCTTTCACCTGGATTGGCTGCAAGGATATGTTTTCTACTAGTGTATCTTCGAAGTCTCTATGGGCAATGATGTTGGTGTCCATGTTAGGTTTCCAAGTTGATGCCTATATGGAAACGGTGGTGTGGGAAAGATATCAAGGCAGGCTCCCAGTTCTGAAAGCCTTCATTCGTTCGCTATGCTCTGGCGGCTTCAAGAAACGGAAGCGAGATAGCGAACTTGGAGGAACGCCCGAAGAGGGACTAAAGCCTGACGATATTGTAAACGGCGGCTCCCGTAGCACGTTAGACAGCCATACTGAAGGCACACGCCCGGAAATTCCTAAAGAATCTAACCACATAGAATCTATGAGATTAAGAAACGAAGTATTGAACGATATTTCCAGCGGGTCAGCAAAGAAGAGACAACGTAGGAGACGAAATAGCGTTGCTGATGTCGACATGAAGACGCATCATCGCAACAGTGACGAAAAGAAAGAGACGACGTGCCCTAGCATTGTAGTAGACGACCTTGAAAACTCCGCCACCTCGCTAGGTACAGAAGTTGGAACACTTAACAATAGCGACCAAAAATCCCCAAGATATAACGATAACGACGTCGAAAAGACACTTACCAGATTTGTCTACTTCATACTTCATCATCCCAAGGTCACCGAAAGTTCACCATCACTGCAAGCTTGGTTAAAGCATGAACTACAGGAGTACCTACTATCTCATATTACGCATTTAGAGGACAATTCCGAGCTACTACTGTCGACAAACAACCCAAGTGGGTCATCCACCTGGGAAAAGCCACGTAACACATTCTACAACTGGGTACATACAACGTCGGCTAACAGCACAAGTTGTTCATATGCATTCGTGTTCTTCCTATGTCTGATAAGAGAAAGCGGAAAGGATTTCATCACTAACGTGCATCAACGATACGTACTGGAAGATGCTTGTCGTCATCTTGCCACAACCGTTCGACAATATAACGATTTTGGTTCCGTCGTACGGGACGAAGATGAACGCAATTTGAACAGCATTAATTTCCCCGAATTCGGCATTACCAAAAATGGGGTGATGACAAAAAACGTTGTCGAACAGAGGAAACAAGATCTATTGGCACTTGCTGCATATGAGAAGCGGTGCCTGAACAGAGTATTGGAGGAGTTGGAAGTAAGTCTAGGCACTCGAGTAATGGAAAATATCAGACTGTTTATCCAAGTGACGGATTTGTATGGCGAAATATACGTCGCGCGAGATATTGGTGTTCGACGTATAGAGTCAAATAAATGATTTTTAAGCGTTTAAATATAGTACTTTGACTCAATCAAGCTAAATTTATAGCAACCGTAGTCTCATCTTATTATTAATTTAGTTTAAAAACCTATGGTAAACTCAGCCATAACACAGGAAATTTTAATAATCCCAAGAT
>Ga0247757_10001056_pt1 | contig 20012 bp, 20 predicted proteins | sample UWRJL126311R4_FD_180929 | JGI IMG/M metagenome (GOLD analysis project Ga0247757, IMG submission 180929) | Plant litter microbial communities from Arlington Agricultural Research Station in Wisconsin, United States - UWRJ-L126-311R-4 | ecosystem: Environmental > Terrestrial > Plant litter >... | reverse complement strand
GCCCTACGGCGAGGTCACCGTCAACCGCCACACGTCGTTCATCTGGAGCCGGAAGCACAGGGTGCAGGAGCTGCTCGCGCCCGACGGCCGGATCTACACGATGCAGGCGTACTCGCACATCGTCGACACCACGCTGCGCCTCGGCGACCTGCCCAGGCTCGGATCCCGCCTGAAGCTCCCGGAGGGCTGGCGCTTCCGCGTCCGCACGCTGAAGAAGGACCTCGTGCTGAAGACGACGACCAAGGCGACCGTCATCCAGGACGAGCTGCAGAACACGTATCAGCGCAGCCGGTAGCCGGCGCGCGCTGGCCGCGGCCGGGCCGCGGCCGCGAGAGCTCAATCGCGGGCCAGGAAGCGTAGGACGTCGGCCTCCTCGGCGGCCAGCGCCGCCCGGTCCCGGACACGCACGCCGTCCTGCGGCAGTTCGACCGCGAGCGCATCCCCGTCCAAGCCCCACGTGCCGACGACGCGGCCGCGCACCAGCACCAGCGGCCGGAAGATCCCGTTCACGGTGATCAGCGACGTGTGCCCGCCGAGCACGGGCGCGCGATCGACCCAGCCCATGAGGAGCGGCTCGAACCCGCCGAGCAGGCGGGGGCCGGGCAGGGGCTCCGGCGGCGGGCGGCCGGCCAGGTCGACGGTGCCGTCGGGGCGCCGATCGAGCTGGGCGGCGATCGCGGCGAGGCCGGCGCGCGCGTCCCGCAGGCCGACGCCCGCCCACTTCGCCAGGTCGCGGTCGGTGGCCGGGCCGTGGCCGGCCAGGAAGCGGCGGGCCAGCTCGGCCAGCGCCGCATCGCGGTCGACCGGCTTCGACGGATCCTCGCCGAGCCAGTCGCGGACGAGCACGAAGGCCTGCTGCGCGCCGGCCATCGGCCCGCGCACGATCGTGCCGCGCAGCGAGGTGAACAGGAGGACGTGGTTGAGCGCCTGCCGCGCCGTGGGCACGCCGGCCGCGTCGAGGCGGGTCCGCAGCGCCTCGCGGGTCAGGGGTCCCTCCTCGGCCAGCGCCCGCTCGATCACGGCGGCGCCCCGCTCGGCGGCCGCGGCCGACACGCCCTCGTCGGCCAGGCGGCGGGCGTTCGCGGTGACCAGCCCCGGCGCCGTCAGCGCGTGCAGCCACGGGTAGTCCTCGGCGCGCACGAGGTGCAGCGTGCCCCGGTTCAGCCAGGTGACGAGCAGCGACCGGTCGTCGGTGAGGGCACGGTCGACGTCGGCGACGCGCAGGCCCGCGGTGCGCGAGCGGATCGCCAGCTGGGCGGCGCGCAGGTCCTGCGCCTGGACGGCGAGCAGCCGCTCGGCCACCGCGACGGCATCGGCGGCCGGCGACCCCGCGAGCAGCTGGGCGGTGAGACGCTCCCGGAGCATTGGTGGGATCGTCGCACGCGCCGTAGGATCGCGGGCACCGTGGGCTCCACGACCGACACCCCGAACGACGGCCGCCGCCTGCGCCTCGTCCTCGTGGCCATGACCCTGGCCAACGCGATGATCCTCGTGGATCAGACCGCCGTCCCGCTCGCGCTGCCGGACATCATGAAGTCGTTCGGGGTCGGGAGCCAGTCGGTGCAGTGGGTGCTCAACGCGAGCCTGCTGCCGCTGGCCGGCCTGCTCGTGTTCGGCGGGCGGCTGGGCGACCTGATCGGACGGCGCCGCGTCTTCACGATCGGCGCCGTCCTGTTCGCGGGAGCGTCGGCGGTCGGCGGCCTCGCGCCCGGGCTCGGCGTGCTGCTCGCCGCGCGCGTCGCGCAGGGCGTCGGCGGCGCGCTGATGCTGCCCGCGACGGTGGCGATCGTCAGCGCCGCCTTCCCCGCCTCGGCGCGCGGCCGCGCGCTGGGCACGATGGGCGGCGCGGCCGCGGTGGCCGCCGCGCTCGGCCCGACCATCGGCGGCCTGCTCACCTCGGCGTTCAGCTGGCGCGCGGTGCTGATGATCAACGTGCCGCTCGCCGTGCTCGCCGTCGTGCTCGCCCGCCGCCACGTCGCGGCGGACCCCGTGGTGCCCGACGGCTCGCGGCACATCGACCGGTCCGGCACCGCCCTGCTGTCGATCGCCCTGGTCGGCGTGGTCTTCGGCCTGTCGCAGTCGCAGTCGTGGGGGTGGTCCAGCGTGGGCGTGCTCGGACCGCTCGTCGTGGCCGTGCTGGCCGGCGCCGGGTTCGTCGTGCGCGAGCGCCGGGCGACGATGCCCCTGGTCGACTTCGCGCTGCTGCGCCACCGCAACTACCTCGGCGCGTCCCTCAGCCAGCTCCTGGCCGGGATGGCCGAGATCGGGCTCGGCGTGATCTTCCCGCTGCTGTTGATCCTGAACCTGGAGATGAGCCCGGCGCTGGCGGGGCTGGCGCTGATCCCCACGACGCTGCCGATGATCGTCGTCGCCCCGCTCGCGGGGCGGTGGTACGACCGCGCCGGAGGCCGGCCGCCGCTGGTCACCGGCTTCCTCCTGCTCGCCGTCTCGGGCGTGGCCATGGCCCTCGCGGTGGACGCCGCCTCGTTCGGCCGGCCGGGCGCCGGGTCCTACCTGACGCTGCTGCCCGGCCTGCTGCTCTACGGCATCGGGCTGTCGCTCGTGCTGTCGGTCAACGATCCCGTCAGCCTCGACACGATCGCCGACGAGGACCAGGGCCAGGCGTCGGGGGTGTCGGCCACCGCCGAGCAGTTCGGCGGCGCGCTCGGCATCGCGATCCTCTACTCGATCTTCCACTCCGCCTACGTCGACCGCCTCCACGCGGGGGTGCGGGCCAGCCCGCTGCCCGACCTCAGCGACGCCAGCTACGCGGCGATGCGCAGCGCGCTGGAGGCCGCGGAGTCGACCGGCCTGCACCCGCACTCGTTCGACCCCGCGCTGCGCGGCTACCTCGGGGTGGCGCGCGAGGCGGCGAACGGCGGCTACGCGGTGACGTTCGTCGCGGTGGCGGTGCTCAGCGCGGTCGCGGCCGGCCTCGTGGCGTGGCTGGTGCGCCGGCCGGACGTCGTGGAGGAGGAGCCGGCGGCGGCCCTCCCGTCGAAGGCAACCTGAGTCCCGCTGAGCGGGACCGACGTCGACTTCGACCGGAGGACCGGGGCTAAGCCGCGAGCCGCGGCCGCTGGCGCCAGGCCTCGAAGGCGACGCCGAGGGCCAGGACGGCGATGACGCTGCCGAAGAGCTCGAACGTCGGCTGCAGGCCGAGCGGCGTGACGAGGATGCCGGCCAGCACCGCGGGCAGCGACAGCGACGCGTAGGCGACCACGTAGAACGCGGACATGACGCCGGAGCGGTGCTCGGGTGGGATCGCCGCGGACAGGACGCGCAGCGCGCCGAGGAAGGCCACGCCGAACCCGGAGCCGCCGACCACCGCGCCGAGCAGGAACAGCGCGCTCGAGCCGGTCGCCGACGCGGCGACGATCAGCAGCATCCCCACCGACAGCGCGACCGAGCCGAGCGCGGCGCCGAGCCACGGCCGCCCGCGGCCGAACGCGAGCTGGGCCACCGCGGCCGAGCCGGCCAGGGCGAACACCGCGACGCCGGCCACCAGGTGGTTGGTGGTGTGGAAGAGCGAGCCGGCCAGCTGCGGACCGAGCGAGAGGAAGAGCCCGCCGATCGACCAGGAGGAGAGCACGCCGAGCGCGGCGAGGAAGAACGGCCGGCGGGCGACCGGCGGGACGCTCGGGCGCTGCGGGGTGAGGCGCAGGCGCGTGGCGGTCGGGGTGACGGGCTCGGGCATCCGCAGCGCGCCGGCCAGCGTGATCGCGAACAGCGCGGCGAGCAGCACGTAGGGCAGCACCCGCGGGGCGGGCAGCAGCTCGACCATCAGGCCGGAGACGAGCACGCCGAGCCCCATCCCCGCGGTGCTGACCACGCCGTTGGCGAGCGCGACGCCGGCGCTGTCGCGACGCGGGTGGAGGTCGAGCATCGCGGCGCTGGCCGCGCCGAGGGCCAGGCCGGTGGCGACGCCCTGCAGCCCGCGGGCCACGAACAGCCAGACGACGGAGTCGGCGAGCATGAACAGGACGGTCGAGGCCATCAGCCCGCTGAGCGCGAGGACGAGCACCGGGCGGCGGCCCAGCTCGTCGGACACGCGGCCGGCGAGGATCAGCGACGCGAGCACGCCGAACGCGTAGGTCGCGTAGACGAGCGTGAGGACGAGCGGCGAGAAGCCCCACAGCTCGCGGTACGTGCCGTAGAGGGGCGACGGGGTGCCGGAGGCGAACAGGCACAGGCCGATGACGCCGGCCACCAGCGCGTAGGCCAGGCGGGGCGAGAGGGTCCGCCGGGCGACGTCGGCGATGGGGGTGGAGAGGGTGGTGGTCGACACGGGAGCGCGCTCCTTCTGTATTTCCAAGTTCTTGGAAGCTTGAAAGAGTTGTATCATGGAACGCATGACGGCTCACGTCCGCACCGAGAAGATCCCCCACCCCGACGTCTCGGCCCTCGACCTCGCCACGATCATGCGCGTGGTCGGCGACCCGTTGCGACTGGACCTTGTCCGGCTGCTCGCCGACGGGGAGGAGCGCACGTGCAGCGACCTGTCGGGCCAGCTCGGCCTCCCCGCCTCGACGGGCTCCTACCACATGCGCCTGCTGCGGGAGGCGGGCGTGACCCGCAGCCGAGCCGACGGGACGCTGCGCCTCATCTCGCTGCGCCGGGACGACCTCGACGCCCGCTTCCCGGGCCTGGTCGACGTCCTCACCCGCTGAGCCGCGCCGCGCGCGCCGGCCCGCCGGCGCAAGTCCGCACGTGATGACGAGATAGTTGCTCGCGCAACTTCTTTGCTAGGCTGGCGAAATGTCATCTCGCCGTCCCAGCAAGCCCGGGCTCGTCCTCCTCATCGCGTGCGCCGCGCAGTTCATGGTCATCCTCGACGTGTCGATCGTGAACGTCGCGCTGCCCTCCATCCGCACCGCGCTCCACTTCGAGGAGACCGACCTGCAGTGGGTGGTCAGCGCCTACACCGTCACGTTCGCCGGCTTCCTCATGCTCGGCGGCCGGGCCGGCGACCTCCTGGGCCGCAAGCGGATGTTCCTCGTCGGCGTCACCGTCTTCTCCGCCGCATCCCTGCTCGGCGCGCTGGCGACGAGCGGCACGCTGCTGATCGCAGCCCGCGGCCTCCAGGGCCTGGGCGGCGCGATCGTCGCCCCCGCGACCCTGTCGATCATCACCACCACGTTCGCCGAGGGCCCGGAGCGCAACAAGGCGCTGGGCATCTGGGGCGCGGTGGCGGCCGGCGGCGGCTCGGCCGGCGCGCTCGTCGGCGGCGTGCTCACCGACGCGCTGAGCTGGCGGTGGATCCTCCTCGTCAACGTGCCGATCGGCCTGATCCTCGTGCCCGTCGCGTGGCGCTACGTGACCGAGAGCAAGGGCAGCCTCGAGCACCGCCACTTCGACGCGGCGGGTGCCGTGTCGCTGACCGTCGGCCTCATCGCCCTGGTGCTCGGCATCGTCAGCATCGAGCAGCACGGCTGGGGCTCGATCGAGGTGCTCGGCGGCATCGGCGTCGGCCTCGCGCTGCTCGCGCTGTTCCTCCTCATCGAGAGCCGCTGGGCCAAGGCCCCGCTCGTCCCGCTGTCGATCTTCGCCTCCCGCACGCTGTCCGGCGCCAACATCGTGGTGCTGGCGATGGGCGGCGCGATGTTCGCCCTCTGGTACTTCCTCTCCCTGTACATGCAGCAGGTGCTCGGCCTGTCCCCGCTGGACGCCGGCCTGGCCTTCCTGCCGATGACCGGCACGCTCGCCGCGACGGCGACGATGGCCCCGCGCCTGATCGCCCGCTTCGGCGGCCGGACGATGCTCGTGCTCGGCCTCGGGCTGATCGCGGTCGCCTCGCTGTGGCTGACCCAGGTGTCGGCCGACGGCAGCTGGGCCGGCGACGTGCTCGGCCCCTCCGTGCTCGCCGCGCTGGGCATGGGCCTGTCGTTCGTCCCCGTGACGATCGCCGCCGTGGCCGGCGTCCCGCCCGAGCGGGCGGGCCTGGCCTCCGGCCTGGTCAACACGTCACGGCAGATGGGCGGCGCGCTCGGCCTCGCCGTCCTCACCAGCATCGCCGCGTCGGCCACCGCCTCGTACGCGACGACCCACGGGGTCCCCGAGCTGAACGCCGAGGCGCTCACCCACGGCTACCAGAACGGGTTCCTCGTCGCGGTCGGGATCGCCCTGGCCGGCGCCATCGCCGCCCGCATCCTCCTCCCCAGCCTGCGCCCCCAGGCCCCGCCGTCGGCGGAGTCGGTCGCGGTGGCCGAAGAGGTCGCGGCGGCGTAGGACGGCGACTTCGCGCCGAGCCCCACCTGGCGCCCGCTGAGCGGGCGCCAGGTGGGGCTCGGCGGAGTCGGAGACGAATCTCCAGGCCAACGGCGGCGATCCTGCCGAAGCGCCGTTCGCGATCGGCTACCGTCCTTCGCATGACGCCGACCGAGGTCATCGAGGAGATCGGCACGCGGCTCTCGCGTGTCGCTCCGCCGGACTCGCGGGTGATCCTGTTCGGTTCGCACGCCCGCGGTGATGCAGACGCGGGCTCGGACTTCGACGTCCTGGTGATCGAGCCCGACGTGCTCGACGCGATCGCGGAGGCCGCCCGGCTGCGCAGCGAGCTCCGCGGACTCGGCGTGCCGATCGACGTGCTCGTCATGGACCGGGATCGAGCCGAGCGCCGCAAGGCGGTCAAGGGCACGATGATCGAACGCGCACTGCGCGAAGGTCGGGAGCTTGCCCACACCTGATCAGCGCGAGGTCGCCGTGCTGTTGTTGCGCAAGGCGACCTCCGACCTCAACGCCGCCCGCACCCTGGCCGCTGATCCGCGTCAGACGGACGACGTCGTAGGGTTCCACGTCCAGCAGGCGATCGAGAAGGCCATCAAGTCATCGCTGGCGACCCACGTCGTCGAGGTGCCGCGCACGCACGACCTGAGCTACCTCGTGGAACGGGCGACCGGCCTCGGGATTCCCGTCCCGCTGGGCCTGGACGAGGCCGAGCACCTGACGTCCTGGGCCGTCGCGATGCGCTACGAGGACATCGTCTCCGGTCTGGACCGCGACGCCGTCCTGGCCATCGCCGGAACGGTGGTCGCCTGGGCGCGCACGGCCGGCGGCGGGTGACGGGTCGAGTGGCTTCCGGCCGGGCGGTAGCCTGAGCGCGGCACCCTCCAGGAGAGAGACCTTGCCCGCACCGACCCCCCGACCCGACCGCTCCGCACCGCCGCGCCTGGTGGACTACGAGGAGGAGCGCGCGTCGTTCGCCGTCGACGTCCCCGCCCGCTTCAACCCCGTGCTGGACATCGTGGAGGCGTGGGCCGCCGAGGCGCCGGACGACCTCGCGCTCGTGTCGCTCGGGCCGGCGGGGGAGACGATCGCCGAGCACACGGTCAGCGAGCTCGCCGCGGAGTCGCGCCGCGCGGCCCGGGCCCTCCTGGACCTCGGCGTCGGCAAGGGCGACCCCGTGTTCATCATGCTGCCGCGCGGGCCCGCCTGGTACGCCGCGATGCTCGGCACCATCCGGATCGGCGCGATCGCGATGCCCGCGCCCAACCTGCTCACGGCGCGCGACATCTCCTACCGGGTGCGCAGCGCCGACGCAATCGTGGCGATCACCGACGCGCCGAGCGCCGCCAAGGTCGACGCGGTGGCCGAGCCCCTGCCCAGCCTGCGCCACCGGCTCGTGACCGGCGACACGGTGCCCGACGGGTGGACCGGCTTCGACGCGCTGATGGACGCCGCCGGGGACGGTGCCACACCGGCCGACCCCACCGCGGCCACGGATCCGATGATCCTCTTCTTCACCAGCGGGACGGTGAGCTACCCGAAGATGGTGCTGCACCCGGCCTCCTACGGGCTCGGCCACGTGGGCACCGCGCGCTTCTGGCACGACCTGCGCCGGGGCGACCGGCACTGGGCGGTGACGGACACCGGCTGGGCCAAGGCGGCGTGGGGCGGCCTGTTCGGCCAGTGGCACGAGCGCGCGACCGTGGTGCAGGTCGCGCTCGGCCGGCCCGACGCCGACACCGTGCTGGACATCGTCGCCCGGGCCGGGATCACCTCGTTCTGCGCGCCGCCGACGCTGTACCGGCTGCTCGTGCAGGCCGACTTCTCCCGGCACGACCTGTCCGGGCTGCGCCACTGCACCAGCGCGGGCGAGCCGCTCAACCCCGAGGTGATCCGCGCCTGGAGCGCGGGCACCGGCGGGCTGACCGTGTACGACGGCTACGGGCAGTCGGAGACCACCCTGCTCGTCGCCAACTTCCGCGCCGTTCCCGTGCGGCCGGGCTCGATGGGGAGGCCCGCCCCCGGCTGGACGGTCGACGTCCTGGACGACGAGGGCGCGCGGACCGCCGACGACGAGGTCGGCAACATCGCGGTCCGCGTCGGCGAAGGGCGCCCCCTCGGCCTATTCGACGGCTACCACCGGGACGAGGAGGCCACCGCGAGCACGCTCCGCGACGGCTGGTACTACACGGGTGACAAGGCGTGGCGGGACGCCGACGGCTACCTGTGGTTCGAGGGGCGCGACGACGACGTCATCACCTCCTCGGCCTACCGCATCGGCCCGTTCGAGGTGGAGTCCGCGCTGGTCGAGCACCCCGCGGTGCTCGAGGCGGCGGTGGTCGGCAAGGACGACCCGAAGCGCACGCAGATCGTCACCGCGTTCGTGATCCTGGCCGAGGGCCATGCGCCGAGCGACGCGCTGGCGGCCGAGCTGCAGAACCACGCCAAGACCCTCACCGCGCCCTACAAGTACCCCCGCGAGATCCACTTCGTGGACGAGCTGCCCAAGACGGTCAGCGGCAAGATCCGCCGCACCGAGCTGCGCGACCGCCTGCGCGAAGGAGCCGCCGAGCCCCACCTCGATCCCGCTCAGCGGGACTGAGGTGGGGCTCGACGCGAGAGGGGGCTAGGCCGGGCCGGCCTCGTCGCGGTGGCGGCGGGCCATCTCCTCGTAGCGGCGGGCGCCCTCCTCGACGTACGCGCGGCCGGGGCCGTCGGTGGGCACGACCTTGGCCGGGACGCCCTGGGCGCGGTGGCCCGCCGGCACGTGCACGCCGACGGCGACGGCGCCGGCGGCCGCGACCGCCCCGTCGTCCAGGCGGGTGCCGGGGAGCAGGCGGGCGCCGACGCCGACCAGGCAGGCGTCGCCCACCACGGCGTTCTCCACGAACGCGAGGTGGCCGACGATGCAGCCGTCGCCGATCGTGGTGCCCTCGCCGTCGGCGTGGATCACCGCGTTGTCCTGGATGCTCGTGCGCGCGCCGATGCGGATCGGGCCGTAGTCGCCGCGCAGCACCGCGCCCGGCCAGATGCTGCTGCCGGGGCCGATCGTCACGTCGCCGACCACGGTCGCCCGCTCGTGCACCCAGGCGTCGGGATGGACGTCGGGCACGAGGTCGCCGAGGCGCTGGATCACGAGAGCCGCTCCATCGAGCCGAGGATATTGACCCGCCCGCGCGAGCCATCCCGCGCAATGCTCCGTCGAGCCCCACCTGATGCCCGCTGAGCGGGCATCAGGTGGGGCTCGACGGAAGGAGGGACAGGATCCGGGCCGACCGGTCAGCTCGGGCTCGGCAGGCGATCGGTCGGCGTCCAGCCCCATTCGGGCGGGAAGCCGTCGGAGCCGGCGACGAGCATCCGCCGCTCGGCGATCCGCCAGCCGGCATCGGTGCGCACCACGCGGTCGTGGTACTGGGCCCACAGGTGCCAGTCCGGCCCCGGCGCGACCGGCCGGTGCCAGGCGTAGACGTTGCAGGAGGTGACCGCCGCGTCCGGCCCGTCGAACGTGACCACGACGTTCGACAGGTGGTGGCTGGTGGCCGAGAACAGCTTCAGCGCGGCCTGCGCGTCGTCGTGCCGGGCCTGGGAGCCGCGGGTCGGCGGCCCGACGCCCGGCCCGTAGTCGGCCAGGCAGTCGTCGGTGAAGCAGGCGGCGATGCCCACGCAGTCGTTGCGATCCGAGCAGCGGCAGTACTCGTGCAGCAGGTCGACGATCGCCTGGCGGTCCAGCAGGGCCGCCAGGCCCGGATCGCGGTCGCCGGGCCCGGAGGCCGCCTGGCTCACGTGGTCATCCCGGTGGCGTTGCCGCCGGTCACGTTGAGCACCTGCCCGTGCACGTAGTCGCTCCACGGCGTGCAGAGGAAGAACACCCCGCCGGCCGCCTCGGCCGGGGTCGACGGGCGCCCGAGCGGGATGACCATCGCCGCCATGCCGCGCAGCTGGTCGGGGATGCCGAGCTGCACGCGCTCCCCGTCGATGACCATCGCGTTGTCCTCGTCCTTGGACGCGGTGAGGCGCGTCTCCACGTAGCCGAACGCGACCGCGTTGCAGTTGATCTTGAACTGGCCCCACTCCTTGGCCAGCGTCTTGGTCAGGCCGACGACGGCGGACTTGCCGGCGGCGTAGTTGGCCTGCCCGGCGTTGCCCATCGTGCCGGAGATCGACGTGACGTTGACGATCTTGCGGAAGACCTCGACGCCCTCCTCCCGCTCCTTCTTCGCGGGCTCGCGCAGGTGCGGCGCGGCGGCGCGGACGATCCGGAACGGCGCCACGACGTGGATGTCCAGCATCTTCTGGAACCAGTCGTCGCTCATCTTGTGCACGGGCGCGTCGAGGGTGTAGCCCGCGTTGTTGACGATGATGTCGATCTTGCCCCAGGCGTCGATCGCCGTCTGCACGAGCTTCTCGGGCGCGCCGGAGGCCGTGAGGTCGCCGCCGAACACCACCGTCTCGCCGGGCAGCTCGTCGGACGTCTGCTGGGCCACGTCGGCGTCGAGGTCGTTGATGACGACCTTCGCCCCGTGCTCCCCGAGCAGCTCCGCCGTGGCCCGTCCGATGCCCCGGGCCGACCCCGTGACGATCGCTACCTTGCCGTCGAGCACTCCCATTCCCAACCTCCGTCTGCGTGATGCCCGCGGACCCATCGTCCGGGCGAGCGCGGCGGCGATGGTCCCGCGCCGCGGCCGCTCCCGGCAAGCCCGTTCGCAGGACAGAAGCGGCTACGCCGGCGGCGGGCCGGCGAGCAGCTCGGCGACGCCCTCGATCACCACTTCGCCCACCAGAGCGGCGGGCGACAGGCGCAGCAGCATGCGCACGACCTCGGCGAGGTCCGCCGGGTCGATCAGCACGGAGCGGTCGACGTCGAGGTACTCGGTCATCGCCGTGTCGACCGTGCCCGGGCACAGCGCGCAGGAGCGCACGCCGTCGCCGGCCAGCTCGCGGTTCATCGCCCGGGTGAAGGCGATGACCGCCGCCTTGGTGGCGGAGTAGACCGACAGCCAGGCCTGCGGCTCGACGCCGGCCAGCGAGGACGTGTTGACGACCAGCGCGCGCCCGTGCTCGGCGCCGGCCGCGCGCAGCAGCGGGGCCGCCTCGCGGTAGGCGAGCACGGTGGCGCGCAGGTTGAGGTCGATCTGACGGTCGAGGTGGCGGCTGGAGATCTCCCCTACCGCCTGCCCCGCGCCGGTGCCCGCGTTGTTGACGAGCACGTCGAGGCGGCCGTACCGCTCGCGGTGGGCCTGCACCGCGGCGACCACCGCCGCCTCCTGCGTCAGGTCGTCGGCGATCCCGTGGACCACCGCCCCCGCGTCGGCGAGCTTGGCCACCGCGCCCTCGACCTGCTCCGGCCGCCGCCCCACCACCGTGAGGGCGTACCCCTCCTCGCCCAGCATGCGGGCGATGGCCAGCCCGATCCCGCCGGACCCGCCGGTGATCAGGGCCGCGCGCGCGGCGGCAGGAGCGACGACCAGCTCCATCGACCTAGAGGTTGCCGGTGGCGTCGTCCAGGAGGCCGGCGAACCGCGTGACCGCGTCCTGCCGGCGGGCCGGCACGTCCTCGGTGGGCACCGTGTGCGGCTCGTACCCGGCGAGGATCCGGCGGGCGACCGACTGGCGGTGCACCTCGTCGGGCCCGTCGTAGATGCGGGCGGCGCGCGCGTTGCGGTACATCGACTCGAGCGGCAGGTCGGTGGAGAAGCCGAGCGCCCCGTGAGCCTGGAGCGCGCGGTCGATCACGTTGTACATGACGGACGCGCCGTAGTACTTGATCATCGCGATCTCCTGGCGGGCCGCGCGGGCGCCCTCCTGGTCGATCCGCCACGCGGCGTAGAGCGTCATCAGACGTGCCGCGAGGATCTCCGCCGCGGAGTCCGCCACCCACGCCTGCACGACGCCCTTCTCGGCCAGCGTGGTGCCGTGGGTGACGCGCGACACCGCGCGCTCGCACAGCATCTCGAACGCCCGCTGGCTCTGGCCCAGCCAGCGCATGCAGTGCTGGATGCGCCCGGGGCCCAGGCGCCGCTGGGCGAGCAGGAAGCCCTCGCCCACGCCGCCGAGCAGCGCGTCGCCGGGGATGCGCGCGTCCTCGTAGACGATCTCCGCGTGGCCGTAGCCGCCGGCGCGGAAGCGGCCGGGGACGCCGGTCGGGTCCTCCATCGTGGGGATGTCCCGCAGGATGTTCACGCCCGGGATGTCGGTCGGGACGATGAACATCGAGGCGCGCTGGTGGGGGCGCGCGTCGGGGTCGGTAACGGCCATGACGACGAGGAAGTCGGCGACCGAGCCGTTGGAGGTGAACCACTTGCGGCCGTTGAGGACCCAGCCGTCGCCGTCGCGCTCGGCGCGGGTCTCGAGCATCGTCGGATCGGAGCCGGAGGTGCCGGGCTCGGTCATCGAGAACGCGCTCTTCAGCTCACCGGCGAGCAGCGGCTCCAGCCACCGCTCCTTCTGCTCCGGCGTGCCCTCGGCGGCGATCAGCTCGGCGTTGCCCGCGTCGGGCGCCTGGCTGCCGAACACCGTGGGGCCGAACGGGGAGCGCCCGGTGACCTCGTTGAGCAGCCCCAGCTCGACCGCGCCGTAGCCCAGGCCGCCGAGCTCCGGCGGCAGGTGCGCGGCCCACAGGTTCTGCTCCTTGACCTTGTCGCGCAGCGGGTCGAGCACCCGCTGGAAGCCCGCCTCGTCGACGCCCTCCAGCGTCTCCAGCGCGTAGACCTCCTCCTCCATGAACGTCTTGGCCCAGGCGAGCTTCGCCTCGAACTCGGGCTCCGTCGAGAACTCCCACATCGTGTGTTCCTCGCTTCGTGTCTTCGAAAAGGCTTAGGACAGGCGCTCGACGAGCATGGCCATTCCCTGGCCGCCGCCGATGCACATGGTCTCGAGGCCGATGGTGGCGTCGAGGGTCTCCAGGTCGTTGAGCAGCGTCCCCATGATGCGGGCGCCGGTCATGCCGAACGGATGGCCGAGGGCCAGCGCGCCGCCGTGCGGGTTGAGCTGGCGGTCGATGTCGATCCCCAGCTCGTTGCACACGGGGATCACCTGGGCGGCGAACGCCTCGTTCAGCTCGACCACGTCGACGTCGTCGATCGTCATGCCCGCCATGGCGAGCACGCGGCCGACGGCCTCGATCGGGCCGACGCCCATGATCTCCGGCGCCAGGCCGGAGACGGCGGAGGCGATGATGCGGGCGCGGGGGCGCACGCCGAGCGCGGCCGCCTTCTCCGCCGAGGTGATGAGCACCGCGGCGGCGCCGTCGCTGAGCGGGCAGGCGTTGCCGGCGGTGACTCGGCCGTCGGGGCGGAAGGCGGGCTTCAGCGCGACCAGGCCCTCCATGCTCGTGCCGGGGCGCGGGTGGTCGTCCTTGTCCACCACGGTGCCGTCGGGCAGCGTGACCGGCACGATCTCCCGCGCGAAGAAGCCGGACTCCTGCGCGGCCAGCGCGCGGGTGTGCGAGCGCACCGCGATCGCGTCCATGTCCTCGCGGGTGACGCCCCAGCGGTCGGCCACGTTCTCGGCCGTCTCGCCCATGACGATGTACATGTCGTTGACGTAGTCGGGGCGGCTCGGGTCGGTGAAGCGCGGGTTCTTGTCGCCCTCCTCGAAGTCCCGGCCGGCGACGCGACTGACGCACTCCACGCCGGCGGCGACGAACGTGTCGCCCGCCCCGGCGACGATCGCGTGGTGGGCCATGCGCACGGCCTGCAGCGAGGAGGCGCAGAAGCGGTTGACGGTGGTGCCGGCGACGACGTCGGGCAGGCCGCCGAGGGCGCCGACCAGGCGTCCGAGGTTCATCGCCTGCTCGCCCGACTCGTTCGCGGTGCCGCAGATGACGTCGACGATGTCCCCCGGCGGCAGCTCGGGCACCCGCTCCATGAGGGCGCGGATGACGTGCCCGCCCAGGTCGTCGGAGCGCATCTCCTTGAGCGATCCCTTGAAGGCGCGCCCGATCGGCGTGCGCACGGTTTCGACGATCACGGCTTCCGGCATGACGACCTCCGAGCCCGGTCGATCCCGAGCGGCTGCTTGACCCACATGGCCCTCAGCATGGGGCGGCGTCACCCGTCCCGACAATCGACTTCTCCAGGGAGAAGCGCATTGCGAAACGATGGGAGGAGGAACAGGATCGTCCTGTGCCGACGCGGGAGGAGAGGAACGTGGGGCGAGAGGCTGACGCGACCGAGCAGACGGAGGAGCCCAAGCGCCCGGGAGTCCCGGCCGTGGTCCACGCGATCACGATCATGCGGCACTTCCAGGAGCAGGGCAACGAGCCGCAGTCGATGACCGAGATCGCTCGCGACCTGGGCATCAACGGCAGCACCTGCTTCAACATCCTGCGCACGCTGACCGACGGCGCGCTGCTGGCGTACGACCCCGACACCCGCCACTACCGGCTGGGCATGGGCCTGGTCGAGCTGGCCTCGATGGTCGACAGCCACGGCCACCTGCTGCAGGCCGCCCAGGTCCACGCCGCGCGCGTGGCCAAGGAGGTCGGCCAGGTCTGCCTCATCCTGCGCAAGGGCGCCGACGACAGCTTCATCGTGGTCGGCAAGGCGGAGGGCACGCGGCGCCTCAAGGTGACCGCCTCGATCGGCGACCGCTTCCCCCCGAACGGCGCGGTGCTGGCCAAGGCGTTCTACGCGTGGTGCGACGAGGAGGAGATCGAGCAGATGCTCACGCTCCACGGCCTCCCCGCCCGCTCGGACACGTCGATCACCGGCTACATGGACTTCAAGAAGGAGCTGGAGAAGACCCGCGCGCGCGGGTACTCCACCAGCTTCGGCGAGTACTTCGACGGCCACAACGCGGTCGGCACCGCCGTGCTCACGCCCTCGGGCGACCCGGCCCTGCTGCTCGTGGTCACCGGCTTCGCGTCGCTGATCAAGTCGAAGACGATGCCCTTCATCGGCAGCCGCCTCTCGCTCGCCGCCAAGGCGGTCACCCGTGACGTCTACGGCACCGCGCCCCGGTCCCTCCCCCGAAGGACGGCATGACCACAGCCCTGGACTCCTCCCGCTACTCGTTCTTCGACGTCACGATCGAGGACGGCATCGGGTCGGTGATGATCAACCGGCCCGAGCGGATGAACGCGTGCAACGCCCAGGACCACGGGGAGTTCGCCACCATCCTGCGGGACATCGCCGCCGACGACCGCATCGAGGTCGGCCTGCTCCACGGCGCCGGCCGCGCGTTCTCCGTCGGCGCCACCTACGAGTGGATGGACCAGCTCACCCGCGACCCCGAGATGCTCGCCGAGCTGCAGGTCCAGGTGCGCGAGCTGGTCCGTGCGCACATCGAGATGGACAAGCCGATGGTCGCCGCGATCAACGGGCCCGCCACCGGCTCCGGCCTGATGTTCGCGCTGCTGTCCGACTACGTGATCATGGAGGAGGACGCCAAGATCGCCGACGGGCACATCAAGGCGGCGCTCGCCGCCGGCGACGGAGGCACGCTGATCTGGCCGATGGCGGTGGGCATCACCCGCGCCAAGCGGTACCTGATGACCGGGGACTGGATCGACGCGGTCGAGGCCGAGCGCATCGGCCTGGTCACCGAGATCGTCCCCACCGGCACCGCGCTGGCCCGCGCCACCGAGGTGGCCGAGCGCTTCCGTGCGATGCCGACCATGGCCGTGCGCTACACCAAGCGCGCGATCAACCAGCTGCTGTCCGCCACCGCCGCGACGACCCTGGACTACTCGGTCGCGCTGGAGATGCAGACGTTCTCGCTGGGAGGCGAGGAGGTCCGCAAGGCCGTGGCCGAGTTGCGCGACGTCAAGAGCGCGCGGGAGAGGAAGACATGAGCGCACGACCGGCACGATTCGAAGGCCAGGTGGCGATGGTCACCGGGGCGGCCCGCGGACAGGGGCGCTCGCACGCGGTGCGCTTCGCCGCCGAGGGCGCGGACGTGATCCTCTGCGACCTGCCCGGCACCGACCTGCCCAGCGTCCCGTACCCGATGGGCACGAGCGACGAGCTGGCCGAGACGGCGCGGCTCGTGGAGGCGACGGGCCGCCGCGCGATCACGTGCGACGTGGACGTGCGCGAGACCGCGCAGGTCGAGGCCGCCGTCGCCGCCGGGCTCGACGCGTTCGGCCGCATCGACGTGCTCGCCGCCAACGCGGGCATCGGCAGCATCTCCACGATCGTCGAGATGAGCGACGACATGTGGGACACGATGATCGCCATCAACCTCAGCGGCGTCTTCCGCTCGCTGCGCGCGGTCGTCCCCCACATGGTCGAGCGCGGCTCCGGCCGCATCGTCGCCACGTCCTCGATCGTCGGCCGCCAGGGCTCCCCGAACATCGGCCACTACGTCGCCGCCAAGTGGGGCGTGATCGGCCTGGTCAAGAGCCTGGCCCTCGAGGTGGCCGACCGGGGCATCACGGTCAACGCGGTGTGCCCGACCTCGGTCGACACCGCGATGATCCAGAACGAGGCGTTCTACCGGATCTTCCTGCCCGGCCAGGACACGTTCGACATGGAGGACGTCAAGCGCGCCTACACCGCGCAGAACCCGATCCCGATCCCGTGGGTCGAGCCGAACGACGTGTCCGACGCCGTGCTCTTCCTCGCCTCCGACGAGGCGAAGTACGTGACCGGCGAGGCGCTGCCCGTCGCGCTCGGCTGGAACGCCCGGAACGCGAGCTAGGAGCCCGGCCATGGGACGGTTCGACGGACAGGTCGCGATGATCACGGGCGCCGCGCGCGGCCAGGGCCGCTCCCACGCGGTGCGCTTCGCGGCCGAGGGCGCGGACGTCGTGCTGCTCGACCTCCCCGCCGAGGTCGAGCTGGCCACCGTGCCCTACCCGACGAGCGGCGAGGACGACCTGGCCGAGACCGTCCGCCTCGTGGAGGCCCACGGCCGGCGCGCCGTGGCCTGCGCTGCCGACGTGCGCGACGCCGCCGCGGTCGACGCCGCGGCCGCCGCCGGGCTGGAGGCCTTCGGCCGGATCGACGTGCTCGCCGCCAACGCCGGCATCTGCACCTTCCACCCCATCGACGGCATGCCCGCCGACGTGTGGCAGGAGATGATCGACGTGAACCTCAACGGCGTCTTCCACGCCGTGCGCGCCGTCGTCCCCCACATGGTCGCGCGCGGCTCGGGGCGCATCGTCGCGACGTCCTCGATGGCCGGCCGCGCGGGCTGGGAGAACCTCTCCCACTACGCCGCCGCCAAGTGGGGGCTGATCGGCTTCGTGAAGTCGGTGGCCGCCGAGCTGGCGCCCCACGGCATCACCGCGAACATCGTCTGCCCGAGCTCGGTGAACACGACGATGATGCACAACGACGCCTCGTACCGGCTGTTCCGGCCCGACCTGGAGCACCCGACGAAGGAGGACGCGCTGCCCGCGTTCGCCAGCGTCAACGTGATCCCCGTGCCGTACGTGGAGCCCGAGGACGTCTCGGACTCCGTGCTCTTCCTGGCCTCCGACGAGGCGAAGTACGTCACCGGCGTCAACGCCCGCAACATCTGACGTGGCCGGCGCGACGTCCCCCGACGGCCTGGACCTGGACCGCGCCGGCGCCTGGCTGGCCGGCGCGCTCGACGTCGAGCACCCCGACCGGCTGACCGCCGAGCTGCTGTCGGGCGGCAAGTCCAACGTCACCTACGTGCTGCGCGACGGCTCCGGCCGCGAGTGGATCCTGCGCCGTCCGCCGCTGGGCAACCGGCTGCCGACCGCCCACAGCATGCCGCGCGAGTACAAGGTGCTGCGCGCCCTGGACGGCAGCGACGTGCCCGTGCCCCGGGCGATCGCGCTGTGCGAGGACGAGGACGTGATCGGCGCGCCGTTCTACGTGATGGACCGGGCGCCGGGCCGCGTGATCCGCGAGGTCGCGGACGTCGACCTGACGCCGGAGCAGGCCCGCGCCTGCTCGCTGACCCTGGTGCAGACCCTCGGGCGCCTGCACGCCGCCCCCTACGCCGAGCTGGGGCTGGAGGGCTTCGGCCGCCCCGACGGCTACGTCGAGCGCCAGGTCGGCCGCTGGCACGACCAGCTCCAGCGCAGCCGCGTGCGCGAGCTCCCCGCGCTCGACGAGCTGGGCCGCCGGCTCGCCGCCAACGTCCCGGCCAGCGCCCGCGCCTCGATCCTCCACGGCGACTACCGCATCGACAACGTCCTGCTCGACCCCGCCGACCCCGGCCGGATCACCGCCGTGCTCGACTGGGAGATGGCCACGCTCGGCGACCCGCTCGCCGACCTGGGGATGCTCCTCATGTACTGGGGCCAGCCCGGCGAGACGTTCGCCTCCGGCGTCCACGCGATCATGGCCGAGCCCGGCTTCCTGCGCCGCGACGAGGTCGTCGCCGCCTACCGCGAGCAGACCGGCTGGGCCCTGGACGACCTCGACTTCCACATCGCCTTCGCCCACTTCAAGCTCGCGGTGATCGTGGAGGGCATCCACGCCCGCCACCTCGCGGGCCAGACGCTCGGCGAGGGCTTCGACGGGATCGGCGAGATCGCGCCCGTCCTGGCAACCCGCGGCCTCGAGGTGGCTCCATGATGCTCGACACGTTCCCCGCCCCCACGCTCTCCTTCGGCCCCGCCGACGAGGAGCTGCGCACGCGCATCCGCGCCTGGCTCGACGACCACGACCCGGGCGAGCCGCCCGAGGCGTACGACGCTCGCATCCAGGCCCAGATCGCCTGGCAGGCCGAGCTGCGCGCCGGCGGGTTCGTCGGCCTGTCGTGGCCCGAGCGCTTCGGCGGCTCCGGGCTGGACCCCACCTCCGAGGCGGTGCTGGCCGAGGAGCTGGCCGGCTCCGGCATGCCCGAGCTGATCAACCGCATCGCGGTGTACATGATCGGCCCGACCCTCATGGACCTCGCCTCCGAGGCCCAACAGGAGGAGTTCCTCCCCGGCATGCTCGACGCGAGCGAGCTGTGGTGCCAGGGCTTCTCCGAGCCCGACGCCGGCTCCGACCTCGCCGCCGTGCGCACCCGCGGGCGGATCGAGGGCGACGAGGTCGTCATCGACGGCCAGAAGGTGTGGACGAGCCGCGCGCACATCGCCCGCTGGTGCGCCTGCCTCGTGCGCACCGAGCCCGGGTCGGTCAAGCACCACGGCCTGTCGATGGCCATCGTCGACATGCGCTCCCCCGGCGTGACGACCACGCCGCTGCCCCAGATCCTCAACGAGCCGCACTTCAACGAGGTGTTCTTCGACGACGTGCGCGTCCCGCTCGACCGCCTCATCGGCGGCCCGGGCGCCGGGTGGAAGGTCGCGATGTCGATGCTGTCCTACGAGCGCGGGCTGTTCGTGCTCGAACGGCAGATCCGCCTGCGCCGCCGCTTCGAGGAGCTGGCCGACCTGGTGATCGCCCGCGGCCTGGACGGCAACCCGGAGATCCAGGCCCGGATGGGCGACGTGCACGCGCAGCTGGAGATCCTCGCCGCGCAGGTGTACCGCACGCTGGCCGCCAAGCGGGCCGGAACGCTGCGCAACGGCGCGACGTCGGTCGACAAGCTGCTGATGTCCCACGTCTACCAGGACCTCTTCGCGCTGGCCGTCGACGTGCTCGGCCCCGAGGTCGCGCTCGGCACCAACGGGTGGACGCACGACCTGCTCGAGTCGCGGTCCACCGGCATCTACGGCGGCACCACCGAGATCCAGCTGAACATCGTCGCCCGGCAGCTGCTGGGCCTGGGAGCGTCCTCATGACCCCTGCCCCGACCGCCGACCGCTCCGAGACGACCGAGCTGGTCCGCTCGCTCGACACGTCGCTCGCCGCGATCCTCCCCGTCACCGCGCTGCTGGAGGCCGTCGAGCACGACCGGCCGCTGGACGCCGGCAC